>ENA-ORTY01002051-ORTY01002051.1-human-gut-metagenome-genome-assembly--contig:-NODE-2051-length-20295-cov-2.979990_pt1 | contig 20295 bp, 20 predicted proteins | sample MGYA00241917_ERZ509198 | MGnify/ENA primary metagenome ERZ509198 (study PRJEB26280, sample SAMEA2338857) | human gut metagenome | biome: human gut; feature: human-associated habitat; material: faeces...
TCGTAGGGGCGGACGACTCTGTCCGCCCAAGGGAAGCTACGAATTCGCCGAAGTGTTGCGCGTTTCGGAGGCATATTTTGCCGGGCGGGCAGAGTCGCCCGTCCCTACGGTTCTTTTGAAATCCCCCGATTTTGCGTAGGGGTTTGATGCAGCGTTATTCGAATTTCAGCCTTTCTCACTGACGAAAGCGGCACCTAAAATCAGGACGGAGCCGAGGGCACTGTAGACCGTGAACGGCTCGTGCAGGATGGTCACGGAAATTAAAATCGCGATGACGGGGTCAATGTAGCTGAAAATCGCGATGGTCTGCGCGCGAAGGGCCTTCATGCTGCCAAAGTATAGCGCGTAGGCAAAGCCCGTATGGAGCATGCCGAGCACGAGAAGACAGATGAACGATACCGGTTGGAACGTTTCTACTGTGATTTTTTCGCCTGTGAGCGCGCAGTAGGGGACCATGACAGCCGCCGCGGCCAGCAGTTGGACGATCGTCTTATCAAACGCTCCGATGTCCCGCAGCTTTTTGTTGCAGAGAATGACGCACGCATATAAAATTGCAGCGCCGAGCCCCAATGCGATACCGCGAAGCTCCCCGGCTTCTGGCAGTGCACCGCCGGGGGCGCCCGAGATCAGCACCATACCGCAAAGCGCGACGAGCACGCAGAGAATCTTTTTGAGGCTCAGCTTTTCCCCCAGCAGAACTGCCGCCGCCAGCGTCAGGAACACTGGCTGCATGTAATAGCAGAGCGTCGCCGTCGCGACCGTCGTGTACCGGTACGCCTCAAAAAGCAGCGCCCAGTTGAGCCCCATCACACCGCCGGAAAGAAGCAGGATCCAGAGATTGTTCCGAACCGCCGGAAGGTCTAATTTCTGACGGCGCAGTGCAAGATATAAAAGCAGAAATATCGAGCCGAGAACACCTCTCGACAGCGCGATCATTCCAGAGCCGAGCGCGATATTACGCACGAAAAGGCTGATCGTTCCGAAAATGCACAGCGACGCAATCAGCTTGAGTTTCGATTGCGCTTCGATTATTTTCACAAAAAATCACCTCGTAATTTTGTCAATTTGCCGGTTTTCCCTATCATATCGCAGGACGCGCCGTTTCGCAAGTGCGATTCAGGAGGAAGCGCCGGAACCAATAAGGAGGAATCCATATGCAGGAAGTCAAAAGTCCTAAGAAGCCCTTGCTTTATTACTATGGTGTGGTGCTTCTGGTGCTGCTCGTCTTCAACCTCATCGTCACGCCGCTGCTTCTCAAAGAAGAGGTCACGGAGGTGGACTACGGTACGTTCATGTCCATGACGGAAGACAAGAACATCGGTCAGGTGCAGGTCGAGGACCAGCAGATCGTCTTTACCGACAAAGACGAGAAAAACGTCTACAAGACAAACGCTATGGATGACCCGCAGCTCACCGAGCGTCTGTATGAGTCGGGTGCAAAATTTTCAAAAGATGTCGACGCATCTACATCGCCGCTTCTGAGCTTGCTGATTACGGGAATCCTGCCGATGCTCATCTTCATCGGCCTCGGCCAGTACATGGCAAAAAAGCTCCGCGATCAGATGGGAGGCAAGGACTCCCTGATGTTTGGCGGTATGGGCAAGTCGAATGCGAAAATCTACGTCCAGTCCACAAAGGGTATCCGCTTTGACGATGTGGCAGGCGAGGACGAGGCGAAGGAGTCGCTTGCCGAGATCGTCGATTATCTTCACAATCCGCAGAAATACACCGACGTCGGCGCGTCGATGCCGAAGGGTGTTTTGCTTGTTGGCCCTCCGGGAACCGGCAAGACGATGCTTGCCAAGGCTGTCGCAGGTGAGGCGAACGTGCCGTTCTTCTCGATGTCGGGCTCGGAATTCGTTGAAATGTTCGTCGGCATGGGCGCAAGTAAGGTCCGTGACCTTTTCAAGCAGGCCAAGGAAAAAGCACCCTGCATCGTCTTCATCGACGAAATTGACGCGATCGGCAAAAAACGAGACAATCAGTTATCGTCAAACGATGAGCGCGAGCAGACCTTAAACCAGCTGCTGACCGAAATGGACGGATTTGAAGGAAACAACGGCGTCATCATCCTCGCTGCGACGAACCGGCCCGAGTCTTTGGATCCGGCTTTGACCCGCCCGGGACGCTTTGACCGCCGCGTCCCCGTCGAGCTGCCTGATTTAGCCGGCCGCGAAGCAATTCTCAAGGTTCACGCAAAGAAGATCAAGACTGCGGACGATGTGGATTTCCACACCATCGCGCGTATGGCCTCCGGCGCTTCGGGTGCAGAGCTGGCGAATATGATCAACGAGGCTGCCCTTCGCGCAGTGCGCAATAACCGCACGGTCGTGACGGAGGCGGACCTTGAAGAGTCCATCGAGGTCGTCATCGCAGGCTACCAGAAGAAGAACGCCGTGCTTTCCGACAAGGAAAAGAAGACCGTCGCATACCACGAGATCGGTCACGCGCTCGTTGCAGCCATGCAGACGCACTCCGCTCCGGTCCAGAAGATCACGATCATTCCCAGAACCTCCGGCGCGCTCGGCTACACGATGCAGGTCGAGACCGGAGACAAGTACCTCATGACGAAGGACGAGCTTGCCAACAAGATTTGCACTTACACAGGCGGCAGAGCTGCCGAGGAGGTCATCTTCAACGAGATCACAACGGGCGCTTCGAATGATATTGAGCAGGCTACAAAGCTGGCGCGCGCAATGATCACCCGCTACGGCATGAGCGACGAGTTTGACATGGTCGCCTTGGAAACCGTCAACAACCAGTACCTCGGCGGCGATACGTCCTTGGCTTGCTCGGCGCAGACGCAGCAGGAGATCGACAAGATGGTCGTCCAGCTTGTAAAGACGCAGCACGAAAAGGCCATCGGCATTCTGAAAGCAAACCGCAAGGCGCTCGACGCGCTGGCAAAGTACCTCTACGAAAAGGAAACCATCACCGGCGAAGAGTTCATGGAGGTTTTGAAGAAGGAAACGGAGGCGGAAAAACAATGAGGCAGCGTTCTTCTTATGGCTGGCTGGAGCTTGTCATCGGCATTTTGTTATCCGTGCTTGGAATTTACAGCTTTTTCAGACCCGTCGACTATCTCACGACACTGATCGTGATCTACGGCATTGCCGCGCTTGTGACCGGTATTGCCGATATTGTGTTCTACTGCAAGATGGAGCGGCATATCGGCTTTGCCCCGACGATCTCGCTGGCTACCGGTGTTCTCGGTGTGATGGCAGGCCTCGTTCTTATGGTCCATCCGGGCGCAGGGCGCTGGGCCATCGGACTTTTCTTCCCGCTCTGGTTCATCGCGCACTGCATTTCAAGGCTCACACACCTGTCTGTTGTACGACTGATCGCGGGCACGACGTTCTATGTCTTTGACATGTTCATCAACATTCTCGGTATCATCCTCGGCGTTCTGATGCTCCTGACCCCACAGGTGACGCTTCTGTCCATGAACCTTGTCATCGGGTTCTACCTGCTGCTGCTTGGCATCGACTGCATCATCGAGGCCTGCACCAAGCTCGGCGCGCGGTAACCGGACACTTCCCATTATTTGCCCTTCGCCCCAAAATTGCGTAGGGGTCGATGCCCACATCGACCCGGCAGAATGTACCGGTTTTACGGGTAATCTTCGGCGAATTCGAAAGTTCCCCAGGGGGCGATGTGGGCATCGCCCCCTACAGAAATACGAAAGAGCCTCCAGGCGATGTGTCATTACGTCTCCGGGAGGCTCTTTTTCTATTCTGTTATCCGGCCAGAATGCCGAGGTCCTGCAGCAAAATCACAAAGCCGATGCCAATTAACACAATGCCGCCCGCGAGCTCCGCTTTGGACTTATATTTCGCGCCGAAGCGGTTTCCAATCCACACGCCCGCGGCCGAGAACAAAAACGTCGTCAGGCCGATGACCGGGACCGAGGGAACCAGCGGCACCTGCCGGAAGGCAAACGTCACGCCGACAGCGAGCGCGTCAATCGAGTCCGCGATGGCGAGCGGGAACATGACCTTCGGCGAGAACGACGCATCTAACGTTTCAATTTTGCCCATGGACTCGCGGATCATGTTGACGCCGATGAGCAAAAGCAGCGCAAACGACAGCCAGTGGTCGACGCTCTGGATGGCTTCGTAGAAGCTTCCGCCCACGAAGTAGCCGATGATGGGCATCGCCATCTGCGAGCCGCCGAACCAGAGGCCGGTGATGACCATGTGCTTTTTCTCCAGCTTTTCGACCGACAAGCCCTTACAGATGGAAATCGCGAACGCGTCCATCGAAAGGCCGATTGCTAGAATCAATAATTCTGCAAACTCCATTTTTCTGTGCAACCCTTCTGTTTGATTTTGCCGGCAGGACAAAAAAATAGACCTATCTGCCCCTCTTTGCAGATAAGTCTCGTCATTTCAGGCGCGACCAGAGCGGATGCTCAGCTTGTTGACCGCGCCGCACAAGGTGCCGACTACTCCCTTATGGGGATTTATTATACCGGACAGGTCCTCGTTTTTCAACCGGAATTTCCAAAATCGTTCCGGTCATTTTGCCGCGAATGCCCAAAAAATCCGTGTGTTTGGAAAGTGAATTTGAGACCGTTATTTTGCACAAATCTGTATACTTTTTGTTATCTATTTTCACCAATCACCGTGCGGCTTTTCTCTTGACAATCTTCCACATCCAAGCTTATAATTGCTCGGAACTTGAAATGAGACGATTTTTACGATGCAATAAAGGAAGCTGTTTTATGAAAAACTCGACAGCCCCGCGTGGGCTTTCCGCGCTGTTCCAGCCGATCGACCTGACCGAGGGCACGTGCTGGAAGACCATTCTGCGCTTTTCGTTCCCGATCATCCTGTCGTATCTTCTTCAGCAGGTCTATTCCATCAGCGACGCCGCCATCGTCGGCCAGACGCTCTCTGCAGAAGAGGTCGCGGGCGTGAACGACATCGCGCCGATCGTGAATATCTTTCTGCAATTTGCCTTCGGCGTGTCAGCGGGCTTCTGCGTCATCACCTCGTGCAACGTCGGTTCTCACAACCAGCCGGGCGTGCGCCGGTCCCTTGCGACGCAGATTGTGCTCTCAAGCGTCCTGACCGTGCTTCTGACGGGGCTAGCGCTGCTGCTGTTAAACCCGATGCTTACGTGGATCAACGTCACGAAAGACAGCGGCGCGGTCTACACGGCGGCCTTTACCTACTGCGCGATCATCTTTGCCGGCATCGGCGCGCAGCTGTTTTATAACTTCATCTGTTCGTTCCTGCGCGCGATGGGAGACTCGGTCACGCCGCTGGTGTTTTTGCTGTTCTCAACGATTTTAAATGTCGGCCTTGATCTTCTGTTCATCCTCAGCTTCCATTGGGGCGTGGCCGGTGCGGCCATCGCGACCGTGCTCGCGCAGCTCATCAGCACCGTCGGCTGCTTCCTCTACGCGTTTTCAAAATACCCCGAGCTGCGGCTGCACAGGCCGGATTTTGCCATCACAAAAAATGACGTGACACAGCATATCATACAGGGCGTGCCGCTGGGACTCCAGTTTTCTGTGCTCTCGATCGGCATCATCACGATGCAGAGCGTCATTGTCCAGTTTGACATGGAGGCAGGGCGCATTGTCTCGAGTGCGGCGCAGACGGGCTTCGGCGCGGCAAACCGGCTCCACATGCTGACCATGACGCCGCTCAACGCATTCGGTACAGCTATGACCAGCTTCACGGCGCAGAACCTCGGCGCGAGTAAATTTGACCGGATCAGGAAGGGCTCTTTGCAGGCAGCGTTGATCATGGCGATTCTCTGCGCGCTGAGCGTGGCCATTGGGCTTCTTATGACCATCGACAACGCATATTTCCACATTTTTCTCAGCGCCGACAAAATTACGCCGGAGACCATCCGCTACGGCAATACGTTCCTGTACGTCGACTATGCGACCTATCTGATGCTCGGCGGTATTTTCCTGATGCGAAACTGCGACCAGGGTATCGGCAGGGCTTCCTACGCGCTGATTGCGGGCGCGGCAGAGCTTGTGGCAAGAATCGTCGTCAGCACATACTTTCCCGCAGCCATCGTGGGCGGCGCGGTGAGCGCGTCGGCAAGCCCGCTTGCGTTCTACGGCCTGTGCGCGGCGGACCCGGCGGCATGGCTGGTGGCGGATATCGCGCTCAGCATTCCGTTCGTCAAGAACATTCTCCGGCAGGACTACCGCTACCTCTACGGCGAGCATCACCGCCACAGAGCATCGAAAGCTTCGTAAGCGATGCAGGTGGCTTTTATGCAGGAAAAAGACAGTTTTTTCTCCCGCGTGTATGACGTTGTCCGGAGAATTCCGAGCGGCAGATGCGTATCCTACGGCCAGATTGCCTGGATGCTGGGCACGCCGAGAGCAGCACGTCAGGTCGGCTGGGCGATGCGCAAATGTCCGGAGGAGCTTCCCTGGCAGCGTGTTGTAAAATCAGACGGCTCCATCGCGGGCGGCGGGTACGCGGAGCTTCGCAGAGCGCTGCTAGAGGCCGAGGGCGTGCCGTTTCTGCCGGATGGCCGGGTCGACCTGAAGGCTTGTCAGTGGAACGGCGAAGAATAAAAAACGAGCGGACTCCCGGTCATCCGGAAGTCCGCTTTTCCAGTAGGCTTCGTAGGGGCGGACGCGGCTTCCGCCTGGCAAAATGTATTTCCAAAACGCGAAAATCTTTGGCGAATTCGTAACTTCCCAATGGGGCGATGTAGGCATCACCCCCTACGCATGATTTGAAGGATTTTCGAAATTTCATAACGTGCATCCACGAATGGACGCAGAATCCGTAGGGGCGTTGTTATTTCCCACGTTGATAATTCCGGATGGCGCTCAAAAAGTCCTCACCGTAGCGGCAGGCCTTGACCTCGCCGATGCCGGAGACGGAAAGAAGCGCGTCCATGGTCTCGGGCGCTTTTTCCGCCATGTCGAGAAGTGTTGAGTTCGAGCAGACAATGTAAGCCGGTACATTCTCCCGCTGGGCAATTTGCATGCGCGTCTCGCGCAGCACACCGAACAGATCGTCCGCGCCGGAGGGCAGGGGAGCGGTCTGTTTTTTTGCGCCCTTCCGGGAGACCTTCGGCGCAGGCTCCGACATATCAAGCACAGGCATGAGAAGCTGCTTGCCGCGGAAGAGAACGTCGCGCGCCTTTTCGCCGGGCTCGAGCGTGCTGTGCTCTGGATCGACATGGAGGTAGCCTTCAGATTCCAGAAAATCGCACAGCGCGTTCAGCTCCTGCCGCTTTTCGTGCATGAGATTATACGTCGAAATCTGGTCGAGCCCGAGCTCCAGAATGCGCTTGTCCCGGCTGCCGCGCAGCACGCGCAAAACCATCGTTTTGCCGACGAAATAGCCGAGCTTTTCATAGATCCTGTACACGCAGGACAGCACCATCTGCGCCGGAACGGTCACGTCCTGCATCCGCCGCTCCGTTTTGCAGTTGCCGCAGCAGCCGCAGGTCTCGGGGTGGCTCTGGCCGAAGTAGGAGAGGATGTAGCCGCGCAGGCAGTCGGTCGTTTTGCAGTAGCCCGTCATCTGCCGCAGGCGCTGAAGCTCGCCCTCACGCACATGCTCCTGCACGTCGGGGCTTAAATCTTCGTTGCCGCCGTTCTGGATGAGAAAGCGCGCCGTCTGCACATCGCCGGAGGCGTAGAGCAAAATGCACTCGCCGCAGCTTCCGTCACGGCCCGCGCGCCCGGCCTCCTGATAGTAGCTTTCCAGCGATTTTGGCATGTTGTAGTGGATGACGAAGCTGACGTTCGATTTGTCGATGCCCATGCCGAAGGCGTTCGTCGCGACCATGACGGTTTTGCGGTCAAAGCGAAAATCGTCCTGATTGGCGTGGCGCTCTTCCTCGGAGAGTCCTGCGTGGTAGCGTGTGGCGGCAATGCCCTTGTCATTCAGAAATTCGCACACGCGCTCGACGGAGGCTCTTGTATTGCAGTAAACAATGCCGGATTTTTCGCTTCGTTCGCGCACGAGCTGCCAGACGGCGGCCAGCTTGCTCGTCGGGTGCTGGACGGCAAAATAGAGGTTCGGACGGTCGAAGCCCGTGATGTTGAGAAGCGGGTTCCGGAGCCCCAGCTGCGAGATGATATCCGCACGCACCTGCTTTGTCGCGGTGGCCGTGAAGGCGGCGACGACGGGACGTGTGGGGAGCTGCGCGATAAAGTCGGCAATTTTCAGATAGCTGGGCCTGAAATCCTGCCCCCACTGCGAGATGCAGTGCGCCTCGTCGACGGCGAGAAGCGACACGGGAACGTGCGAAATAAGAGACAGAAAGCTCTCGTTTTCGAGCCGCTCCGGCGCGACATACAAAAGCTTATACTGCTCGCGTGCGGTTTTTGCGTAGGTTTCCCGCAGCTGCTCGAGAGAAAGGGAACTATTGAGGAACGCCGCCGGAACGCCCGCCTCCGTGAGCGCCGCGACCTGATCCTTCATGAGCGAGATGAGCGGGGAGACGACGATCGTGAGCCCTGGCAGCATGAGCGCGGGGATCTGATAGCAGATCGATTTTCCGCCGCCCGTCGGCATCACACCCAGAACGTCCCGGCCGGACAAAATCGCGTCGATGAGCGCCTCCTGCCCGCCGCGGAAGGCGCTGTGACCAAAGTATTTTTTCAGCAGCGTCCGTTTTTCCAAAGCCAATCCCTCATAGCACAGCCGCCACACAAGCGCGTGACGGCTGAAAAAGTTTGTGATTCAATAATCAGACGTCGTCCTCGCCCGGGAGCTGGAGCTCGTCGAACGCGCTTTCCGCGTCGTCGAAGATGGCCTGAATGTCGGCAAGCGTCTCTTGCAGACGGGAAAGGCCGGAGGACAGGTCGGCGGTGAGCGCGGAAATTTCCTCGCCCGCGTCGGTGTAGCGGTCCTTGGACTGCTCGCAAAGAAGACTCAGCTGCTCACGAAGCTTTCTTGCCCGCACCATGGCGTTGCGCTCGGCCTGTTCGGCGCGGCGATAGGCGGCAAGCTCCTGCTGGCTGAGATCGACCGGCGCGGCTGCTTCCGGCTGTGCGGTATCTTCGTCGGCGGGTTCCTCTTCCACGTCCTCTTCGGAAGCAGCGTCCAGGGCGGCCTGCTCCAGCTTCAGCTGCTCAAGCTCCCGCTTGGCCATCTCCAGCTGGGAGGCAAGGGAGCTTGCTTCTTCGGAAAGGGAGACGACCTGCGCCGAGAGCGCGCTGTCTTCCTCTTTCAGCTTCTCGTGCTCTGCGCGCAGATCGGAGAGCTCTGCCTGCAGGCGGGTGTTTTCAGCCAGCAAATGGTCGTTTTCCTGGCTCAGCGCCTGCTTCTCATCCTCCAGCTTTCGGAGCGCTTTTTGATGCGCGGCAGAGGTTTCTTCGATGTAATTGACAACGTCAGTGCGGGAGAACCCGCCGACCGCCGTGCGGAATCGGGAAAAGTCGGACATAAAAGCGCCTCCAATGTTTAAAAGTAAGCATAGTATATCATGACTTTCCTGAAAACACAACAAAAACAGCGCCCATTCGCCATGCTTTGACGAACGGGCGCGGGGTTATGCGGATTGCTGCAAGCGATTGCGCGGGAATGGCTTGTAGATGAGGACGCACAAAAGCGCGCTCACGGGAATCGCGACAAGAACGTCGAGCATCGAGTGCTGCTTGACAAAGACCGTGGACATGCTGATAAGAAGGCTGAGCGGCAGCATCACAAGGTGAAGTTTTTTGGCCCGCAGCCGCGGCGCGTCGAAGCACGCAAGGGCCAAGGCCGCGCAGCCGATGACGTGCATGCTGGGGATGACGTTTGTGTTCGTGTCGGCGGCGTAGATTCTCTTCACCAGCCAGATGAAACAGTCGCTCTGCTGGAAATCCGTCGGGCGAAGGTCCTGCCCGTTCGGGAAGAGCATGCAGAAGATGATCGAGCCGCCGAAGCCGAAGCCGATGTAGAGCATGAAGCGCTTGAAGGCGGGCGGGTCGGTGAAGATCAAATACGCCGTCATTAAAACTAACAGCGGGTGCCACAGGCAGTACGGAACGATAAAAAACCGGCAGAACGGGATCTGATCGTCGATGGGCAGATACGACACCCAGTAGTTTTTGGTCACGAGATGCTCCGCGAGATAGAACAAAGACAGATAGACGATCCAGATGAGAAGGTACCAGAAATGGTGAAAATCATCAATTGTCCCGATTTTCAGCTTCCTGCGAGGGCTCTTTGACATGGTCAGAATCAGGCTCCTTGTTCGTTTCTTCAATGGTCGGGATGAAGGCCTTTGCAAATTTGCCCTCGCCCCGGTGCTTGAGATAGAAGTAACCGATCACGCTGAACACGGTCGCGCCGATGAAGTTGACGAACAGATCCTCCATCGTGTCGTACAGGCCAATGTCGAGGTACCCGGTAAAGCCGAGGTCCCGGCCATTGACCGCGACGGAGGTAATGCCGTCGATCGTGATGGGAATGTTGCTGTTCGTGGGGTCCAGCATCACGGACGAAATGGTGTGGACGATCGTGTCCTTCTGCATATCCATGTGGAAAAGCCTATCCATCCCGAACTCAAAGAACTCCCACAGAACACCGATCGTCATCGAAAAACAGAACGCGGCCAGCGCCACATACACGGGCGAGAGCGTAAACTTGATCTTCGCGTCGCGGTTCAGAATGTCGATCAGCGAAAAGCCGACCGCCGCGCAGAGAAAGCCGTTCGTCGTGTGGAGCATCGTGTCCCAGTAGGGGTACTGGATGAAGTAGCTCTGGAGCTCGCCTAAGATCTCCGCTGCGAAGATGAACAGCAGAATGATGATTTCGAGCGTGCTCGGAAGGCAGATGCCGAAGTTTTTCTGGATGAAAAACGGGAGCATGAACAAAAACAGCACCAGCACGCACACAAACGCGCTTTCATATTCCTGCCGGAGGATGGCCGACACGAGCGACGCAAGAACGATGAGCCGCAGAACGAGATAGACGGCAAACACGACGGGCTGACGCCGGATGGCGGACCTGAGCTCGCCGCGTGCGTGCAGGGGCTTGGACGGCTTTTTCATGGGCAGTTCCTTTCAAGGCTGAGTGCATTATCAGTTTTTAAATTATATCCGAAGAAGGAGGAAAATGCAAACCAAAAATAGCCTGTCCGGAACCGCAAAAAACCATACGCCCTGCAAGCATCTCAGGCAGACTTTTTGCGGCGGAAGAAGACCTTCTCCACGCGCTTATAAAGAAGCATTGTGAGAATCGACACAAGAACGCCCTTTACGATATTGAACGGGACGACGGCGAAGAGAACGAGCGTCGGAAGGCTCGTGATGGCGGAGTTGACAGCGGTGCCCATGGAGATGATCGCGTCCATCGGCATACCAAAAAGCTCGGAGAACTTCGGAATGAGGTACCAGGCGTTAAACATGCTGCCAAAGACGCTCATGACCGCCGTGCCGAGCGCGAGCGAGAGAATTGCGCCTTTTTTGGAAAGCGTCGCCTGATAGCAGATGGCGGCGGGCAGGACGAACGAGCAGCCGACCAGGAAGTTTGCAAGATCGCCGACAAACGCTGTCGACGTACCCTTGATGAGAAGCTTGAGCACGATTTTCACGAACTCGCACGTGACGCCTGCGACGGGGCCCATGTAGAACGCGCAGATCATGACGGGAAGCTCGCTGAAATCGAGCTTATAAAACGACGGCGCGAAGAAGAGCGGGATATCTACGATGTGCAGAACCGCCGCGATCGCCGAGAACATGGCGATGAACGTGATGGCGCGCGTTTTTTTGAGACGGTGGCGCTTTTTCATGACGAGGTACTCGGAGCCGAGCGCCGCGAGCAGAATCACCGCGACAAGCGCGAGGCTTACGCCGAGAAACGAGAGGTTTTCCTGAAGCAGCTGGAGGGTTGATGGTTTCATATGTATCACCTGACAATAAAAAAATATGCGTCCGAAGAAGCTTCTCCGGGCGCTCAATAGGCAGGCAGAAACTGGATGCATGCAAATCCAGAACCGGCCTGCGGCTATCTTCTTTCATCCAGACTATACTGTCGGTACCGGAATCACACCGGTTCAGCTTGCGCGCGCGGACTTTACCGCCGGTCGGGAATTGCACCCTGCCCTGAAGACATATGGTGGCAGCATTGCGCTGCCATGTTAAATTTCTTTGCACGTATTATACTTCTAATATGGTCGGTTGTAAAGAGGCATTTTTTCTGTTAAGATAGATTTTCAGAAATTTCTTCGCTTTCGGGGCTTTCGGGGAGAAACGCACCGGACGAGGGCTGGGCGGCGGGCATGGAAAAGCCGTGCATCACGCCGTTCTGGCGGCTGGAGGCCACATCGCCTCCGACGACGCTGTCGTTGTAGATAAGAAGCGTCGCAAAATACACGCCGTCGCTGCCGGGGTAGTTTGTGATCTGGTAGACGTAGCGCGTAAGGGTTTTGCCGCTGTAGGAAAGAAGATCGTACCCCTGCGACTGCTGCAGATCATTGTAGCGAAGGAATACCTCCGACGGGTCTTCGGGCACGCGCACCTGCTGGGTTTGGACGGGCTCCGCCTGAACCTCCCAGCCGAATTGCTCTAAAAATGCGACGCGCGCTTCGTTGGTGGCAACCTCCGTGATCTCCTCGGCGGTATCCGGCGGGGTATCGGAGCCTGACGATTTTTTCAGACACGTAATGAGCAGCACGACGGCGAGGATGATCAGCAGTCCAATGAGAAGTATCTTTCGTTTGGAGACTTTGGCGGTCATGATTACCATACGGTTCCCTCCAGTTTTTCAAGATCAGTCTGGTACAACCTATTGCCGCATGGACAAAAATATTCCGGGAGAAGGGGACAAACATGCAGAGACTGGATAAAATTCTATCGAGCGCCGGAGCGGGCTCGAGAAAGGACCTGCGCGCCGCCATCCGGGCGGGACGTGTGCGGGTAAACGGCGAAGTGTGCCGCGACGAGAGCGCAAAATTTGACGAGCAGGCGGCGGAAATTACGTTGGACGGCGAAGCGGTCGAGCTGCTGCGCCCGGCGCTGATTCTGCTCAACAAGCCCGCGGGCTACCTCACGGCGGCGGACGACCCCCGGCAGAAAACCGTCATGGAGCTCATCCCGGAGCGCTACCGGAAATTCGGCGTCATGCCGGTCGGGCGGCTCGACAAGGACACGGAGGGGCTTTTGCTTTTAACGAACGACGGCCAATTGGCCCACCGCATCATCAGCCCCAAACACGGTGTCTGGAAAACCTATTACTGCGAGCACGAGGGGCAGGCAAGCGAGGCGGATGTGCGGGCGTTTAAAGACGGATTGCAGCTCGCGGATGGGCTTTCGTGTCTTCCGGCTGTGCTCATTCCTCTTGGCGCGGGACGAAGCGCCGTGCGCGTGCAGGAGGGAAAGTTCCATCAGGTGCGTCGGATGATGGCTGCGCGGGGGCTTCCGCTTTTTTATCTCAAGCGCGTGGCCGAAGGCGGGCTCTGGCTGGAGAGCCTCGCGCCCGGGGCCGTTTTGGAACTGGATATGGGGGAAACGGAGCGGCGCATCACAAGTCCTTGTGATTTTGACGAAAAAAAGCTGCTTGCGAATTGCGTAAGAAATTCCCAGCCCTTTGGCGGGAATGACGAAAAACTATGAAAAAGATACAAAAAAGAGCGGCCATTTTGAAATAAAATGTCAAGACCCTCTTGCGCAAATGCTAAATCCGTAGTATTATGTCAATGGTTGTTTGTGTAAAAGGTAATCAATTAGGAGGGGCTCACCATGTCCAGTCGCATTTTTCAGAGTGTCATCGTACAGATGAAGGAAGCTACCGACCGTATGATCGGCGTGATCGACGCCGACAGCAACGTCATTTCCTGTAGTGATACGTCCCTGATCGGCGAAAAATGGCCGGAGGCGGTCATCCGGCTCAACAGCGCGCCGGATTCCATTGTCGTGGTCGACAAGAAGACCTTCAAGCCGCTGGTCAGCTGGAGCGCGTATTTCGACTATGCCGTCTTCGCCGAGGGCGACGACGAAATCGCAAGAAGCCTGTGCGTCATGGCCTACGTGGCGCTCAACGGCGCGAAGACCTATTATGAAGAGAAGCATGACAAGGGGACCTTTGTCAAAAATATCATCACCGACAATATTCTGCCCGGCGATGTGTACATCCGCGCCAAGGAGCTGCATTTCGTGACTGACGTGCCGCGCGCGGTCTTCCTCATCCGGCAGGTCGGCAGAGCCGACGTCGCGTCCGTGGACGTGGTGGCGGGCATGTTCCCCGACCGGCAGCAGGATTTCGTTTTGTCCATCAATGAGACGGACATTGCGGTCGTCAAGCAGATCCAGCCGAACACCGAGCGCGAAGAGCTCATCAAGATCGCCCAGACGATCGAGCAGACGCTGCATTCTGAGCTTTTCATCAAAACCGTCATCGGCATCGGTACGGTGGCGAGCCATTTGAGAGAGCTTGCGGACTCGTTTAAAGAGGCGCAGGTCGCCATTGAGGTCGGCAAGGTCTTCGACACCGAAAAAACCATCATCAATTATGAGAACCTTGGCATCGGCCGGCTGATCTACCAGCTGCCGACGACCCTGTGTGAGATTTTCCTTTCTGAGGTCTTCAAGAAGAACTCCATCGACACGCTCGATCAGGAGACGCTCTTTACGATCAACAAGTTCTTCGAGAATAACCTCAACGTCTCCGAAACGTCCAGAAAGCTGTTCGTTCACAGAAACACGCTGGTCTACCGTCTCGAGAAGATCAAGAAGCTCACCGGGCTCGATCTGCGCGAATTTGACGACGCAATCATCTTCAAGGTCGCGCTGATGGTCAAGAAGTATCTGGTTTCGCGGGAAAACCGCATCATCTGATGCGTGCGCCCGGAAGCCTTACGTCTGGAGAAGAATATGATCGAGTTAACGAATGTGGTAAAGACATACGACACGGGCACAAGAGCCCTGAACGGCGTGTCTTTGAAAATTGAAGACGGGGAGTTCGTCTTTCTGGTCGGCCCCTCGGGCTCCGGAAAGTCCACGATTATCAAAATCCTCACCGCCGAGCTTCAGCCGACCGAGGGAAGCGTCAATGTCAACGGCTTCGCGCTCGAGAAAATCAGAAACCGCGCCATCCCGTATCTGAGAAGAACGCTTGGCGTCATCTTTCAGGATTTCCGGCTGATTGAAAACAAGTCCGTCTATGACAACGTGGCCTTTGCCATGCGCGTCATCGGCGCGCCCGAGCGCGAGATCAAAAAGCGCGTGCCGTATGTGCTGGAGCTGGTCGGTCTGGAGAATAAGGGCCGGCGGCTTCCCAATGAGCTTTCCGGCGGCGAGCAGCAGAGAGTTGCCATCGCGCGGGCGCTGGTCAACAATCCCAGCATGATCATCGCCGACGAGCCGACGGGAAACCTCGATCCCGCGCGGTCGCTGGAGATTATGATGCTGCTCGAGCAGATCAACGCCCTCGGCACGACAGTCATGGTGGTTACCCACGAGAAGGAGCTTGTCAACCGCTTTACCAAGCGCGTTGTCGCCATCAACGAGGGCAAAATCATCAGCGACGGAATGGATGGGTATTATCTCAATGAAGAAGAATAATATTGGTTATCTGCTGCGAGAGGGATTCAAGGGCGTGTTTCTGCACGGCTTCATGTCCTTCGCGGCCATCTGCGTGACGGTGGCGTGTCTGATCATCATGGGCACGTTCAGCCTCATCCTCTATAACCTGCACGTGATGATTCTGGACCTCGAGCAGGAAAATGAAATTCTGGTCTACATCGACGAGAATTACTCCGAGGCCAAGGCAAAATCCGTCGGCTCGCAGATCAATCTCATTTCAAACGTACACGAGGCAAAGTTTGTCTCCCGCCAGCAGGCGCTCGATGAATTTGTCGCCACGCAGAATGACGCCGAGCTCTTCGCGGGCATTGAGGCGGACACCCTGCGCGACCGGTTCGTCGTGACATTGGAGGACAACAGCCTCATCACGCAGACCAAGCAGATGCTCGAGCAGATCGACGGCGTGTCGGAGGTCGTGGCGCACGATGAAATTGCGAACGGCTTCCAGACGGTGCAGAAGGTCCTGAACATTGCGGCGATGGTCATCATCGTGGTGCTCTTCGTCGTGTCGATGTTCATCATCTCGAACACCATCAAGCTCGCCATGTACTCGCGCAGTCAGGAGATCGCGATCATGAAGATGGTCGGCGCGACGAACAGCTTTATCCGGCTTCCGTTCGTGGTCGAGGGCCTGATTTTGGGCTTTATCAGTTCGCTTGTCGCGTTCTTTCTCGAGTGGGGGCTTTATGACTTCCTCGCGTCCAAGATCGCGCAGATCGACACCCTGCAGCTCATTACGGTTGTGCCCTTTGCCGAGTGCATCGAGATCGTCGCGATCGCCTATGCCATCACGGGCTTTATCGTCGGCGTGTTCGGCAGCATGCTTTCCATCCGCAAGTTCCTGCGGGTGTAATGGGTAATTTGGAGGAACAATATGAATTCTGGAAAACGGAACACGGCACGAAAGGTCATCTGCCTTGTGCTGGCGGTCCTGATCCTTGGCTCGCTGGTATCGGGCGCACTTATCATGACGGTTGGTGCGGCGAGCTCAAAGGAAATTGAAAAGGAGCTTGTTGCGCTGCGCGAAGAGCAGGCCGAGCTCAAAAAGCAGAGCGATGCGCTCCAGTCGTCCATCAAGGACAATCAAGCCAAGACGCAGACGCTCGTAGAAAAGAAGGCGGATATCGACCAGCAGATGGAGATGTCCCGCCAGTCGATCGAAAATCTCAACGAACAGATCCAGCAGTACAGCCTTCTTATCGCGCAGAAGCAGGACGAGCTCGAGCAAACCGAGGCCGAGGAGGCGCGGCTCAACGAGCAGTACAAGACCCGCCTGCGCTCGATGGAGGAGACGGGCAAAATTTCCTACTGGTCGATCCTGTTTGGCGCCAGCAGCTTCTCGGACCTTCTTGACAAGGTCAACATGATCAACGAGATCGCCGAGTCCGACAAGCTGATGCTCGAAAAGATGGCAGACGTTGCCGCGCAGATCGCGACTGAGCGCGCAGAGCTCGAGACCCAGATGGATGATCTCGAGCAGGCGAAGAGCGATCTTGCTGAGCAGCAGACGGCCCTGGAGGCACAGCGCGCCGAATCCGATCAGCTGATTTTGCAGATGGCTGCGGAGTACGACTCCATGTCGGAAGAGTATCAGAACTACGAAAAACTCGAAGATGAGATGTCCGCGCAGATCAAGAAGACCGAGACGGACTATTTTAACGCGCTCTCGAAGGAAGAGGCGGCGCGGCAGGCAGAGCTGAACCGGCAGAACAACAATAAGGTTCCGTCGAACAGCGGAAGCTCCGGCTCCGCGGTATCCTCGACAGGCGGCTTCCTGTATCCGCTTCCCTACGCGGTTCCGATCACCGACGCGTATGGCTACCGCATCCACCCGCTGAGCGGCACATACAAGTGGCACAACGGCGTGGACCTCGCGGCGGGCTCCGGCACGGCGATTTATGCCACGCAGTCCGGCACCGTGACCTCCGCGTGCTACAATGAAGCCTACGGCAACATGGTCACGATCAACCATGCCAACGGCTACTCGAGCCTGTACGGCCACATGACAAACTACATCGTCTCCGTGGGCGACTATGTGACGCAGGGTCAGACCATTGGCTACGTTGGTTCGACTGGCTGGTCGACAGGCCCACATCTGCACTTCACGATCTACTACAACGGCTCGGACGTGAACCCGATGAACTACGTGTCCATGCCGTAACGAGAACCTTGCTTTTTCCGCACCCACAGCCCGGATCCGGGCTGTGGGGCAGATTTTTACTGGGATATATTCTTCAAACCGGGAGGGCTTATGAAAAAATCGCAGAAAATCCTGCTTGTTGTGCTGTGCGTGTTCGCGCTTGCGGCGATTCTGGGGATTACGTGGATGACGGCGTCCCGCGTGACCTCCGCGCAGATTTACGAGGAGCTTCAGGCCATGCCCGTCACGAATAAGACGAGCGAAATTTCCGCGTATCTGGACCGGTTCTTTATCGACGACTACGACGAGGAAACGCTCGCCGACGCGGCGGCCAGCGCAATGGTCACAGCAACGGGCGACCGTTGGAGCTATTATCTGACTGCCTCTGAATACGAAGCCTACAAGGAGACTATGAACAACGCCTACGTCGGCATCGGCATTACGATTATTGTTGACGAGGACGCGGGCGGGCTTCGCATCGAATCGGTCACAGCAGACAGCCCAGCGTATAAAGCGGGTCTTCAGGTGGGCGATGTCATCCTCGAGGCTGAGGGCCAGAAGACCATTGAGCTTGGCACGACCGGCACGCGCGACATTGTCCGGGGCGAAGAGGGAACGAGCGTGCATTTGAAGGTCCAACGCGAAGACGAGACGTTCGAGTGCGATGTGCTGCGCGAGAGCATCAAGGTCGACGTGGCGACCTGCCGGATGCTGGACAATGATATCGGCTACGTGAAGATCAATAACTTCGATACGCGCTGCTTCGAGGAGACGAGCGCGTGCATCGACAAACTGCTTGCGCAGGGCGCGAAGGCGCTTTTATTTGACGTGCGATTCAACGGTGGCGGATATAAAGACGAGATGGTGAAGCTTCTCGATAAGCTCCTGCCAGAGGGAACCGTCTTCCAGAGCGAGGACTACGCGGGCAAAACGCAGACCGATACGTCGGATAGTGCGTGCATTGAGCTTCCGATGGTCGTGCTCGTGAACCGGGACTCTTATTCGGCGGCAGAGTTTTTTGCCGCGGCGCTTCAGGAATACGACTGGGCGAAGGTCGTGGGCGAGAAGACCTGCGGCAAGGGCAATTTCCAGACCGGCTTCCCGCTTTCCGACGGCTCGTATCTCAATATTTCCATCGGCAAATATTACACCCCGCAGGGAAGGAGCCTGACCGATATCGGCGTGACCCCGGACGAGGAAATCGAGTATGACGACGAAACGTACGCCAAGCTCTATTATGGCCAGCTGCCGGACGAAGAGGATACGCAATTGCAGGCGGCAATCGGCATTTTGACGGACGAAATCTCTTGACATCGCGTAGTGCGGATTATATAATCTATTCGCTGTCAATTCAGGCTTGTAACCGCGAAAAAAGCGGATTTTTACCATGGAGGTTGATATAAAAATGGCAAAGGAATTCAAAATCAGCACACTGCGGCTCAAGGAGCTCGAGCAGGAGCTGTTCTATCTCAAGACGACCCGCGAAAAAGAGGTTGCCGAGCAGATCAAGGAAGCGCGTTCGTTCGGTGATCTGTCCGAAAACAGCGAATACGACGAGGCCAAAAACGAGCAGGCCAAGCTCTATGGCCGCATCGCAGAGGTCGAGAATATCCTCGCGCACGCCGTGATCATCGACGAGAACGAGGATGCGGAGGGCAAGATCGGCCTTGGCTGCACGATCAAGGTGCTCGACATGGAGACCGAAGAGGAAGAAATCTACGCCATTGTCGGCTCGCAGGAGGCAAACCCCATGGAGTGCCGCATCTCGGACGACTCTCCGTTCGGCAAGGCGCTGCTCGGCCATACAGTCGGCGAGATCGTCGAGGTCGAGGCCCCGATCGGCACGCTGCGCTATAAGATTTTGAGCGTGGAACGATAAGAAAAGAACAAGAATTTACGATAGAATTGAGGGAAAACGATGGAGCAGGAAAAGAAGAACCAGAACCAGCCTGCCGCGCAGGAGCCTTCCGTCGGCGACCAGATCAAGGTGCGCCGCGAGAAGCTGGCAAGCTTGCAGGCCGAGGGGCGAAACCCGTTTGAGATCACGAAATTTGTCCAGACCACCAACAGCGCGGAAATCAAAGCGCATTTTGACGAGATGGAGGGCAAGCCTGTTTCCATCGCCGGACGGCTCATGTCCAAGCGCGGCATGGGCAAGGTCTCCTTCTGCGATCTGCAGGACAAGGAGGGCCGCATCCAGCTCTACGCCCGCAAGGACGAGATGGATGAGGAGGACTATAACCGCTTTAAAAAGTACGACATCGGTGATATCGTCGGGATTGACGGCGAGGTGTTCCGGACGCAGCGCGGCGAAATGTCCGTGCGCGCAAAGAAAATTACGCTCCTTTCGAAGTCCCTTCTCCCGCTTCCCGAGAAGTTCCATGGCCTCACGGATAAGGAGACCCGCTACCGTCAGCGCTACGTGGACCTCATTGTGAATCCCGAGGTCAAGCGGAACTTCATCATCCGCTCGCAGTTTATCAAGCACCTGCGCGATTATCTCGACAACATGGGCTATATCGAGGTCGAGACTCCCGTGCTCAACACCATTGCGGGCGGTGCAGCGGCAAGACCCTTCATCACGCACCACAACACGCTGGATATCGATATGTACATGCGCATTGCGACGGAGCTCCCCTTGAAGCGC
>ENA-ORTY01002056-ORTY01002056.1-human-gut-metagenome-genome-assembly--contig:-NODE-2056-length-20274-cov-7.242445_pt1 | contig 20274 bp, 18 predicted proteins | sample MGYA00241917_ERZ509198 | MGnify/ENA primary metagenome ERZ509198 (study PRJEB26280, sample SAMEA2338857) | human gut metagenome | biome: human gut; feature: human-associated habitat; material: faeces...
AGGTCCATCGCCCTCCACAGCCTGGGGGCCCCGCGGTTCGCCATGTCGTAGAAGTCGCAGGCCCTGCCGCATACGGGGCAGCGGCGCTGCTCGCGCTTGTAGGGCCGGACGCTCACGACGATGCGCTCGGCCTCGATGCGCGCGCCCAGGACGACCGTGCGGGCCAGACCGAGGGCGAGAAGTAGTAGACTCTTCATGCGTCACACCTCTTCGGTTGTCTGAATTTGGCTTAGCAATCATAGGCGGATGACGCGGAAACGGCCCCTCCCGGGGCCGTTTCAGTTCCAGATCGTTGTTTTCGCCCGCTGAGCTGGGCCTATGCCGGAATCTCTCCCACAGAAACCACCGAAGAGCCATTTTCTTGGAGCGTGTTTGCGCTTGCAGTTGTGCAGCGCTTTATTTTTCTCGTGCTCGATTTTCTTTCCAGTCTCAAGATCATCGAGAGAAATCGAACGGCTAATCAAAACGGAGCGGATTAGCTCAGCTTCTGTGCAACCGGCTTCGTCACAGAGGCGCTGAAGAATTTCTTTTTCTTCAGCGGTCAACGTCGCTTCGACTTTCTCGCTTCGTCTCATTTTTATCCCTTCAGTTTCGGAGTGGCCTCCGAAACAAGATTCGGAAAAGTCCGCCGAATTTTTCTCGGAGGCGAAACCGCTTCGCGCACAAAGCGGAACTCAGCTTTGTCTGTCTTCTTTTCCCGTGTGAGGGAAAAGCAAGATCGTAAATGGCCATAGTTCATGCTTGCATGTAATTATGGCCATTTACGTACATCTTGCAATCTCCGGAACGGTGATTGGGCGAAACGCAGTGTAGACGTGGAATGAGAGGCCTCATTCCAAGCGAGAGGCCTCGCGGCGTTGTAACTGCGTGAAGACCGTGAGCGGAAGCGAATTTTTAACGCGAAGGATGCTGAGTGTTAGAAATTCGCTGTAGCGAGAGCGAAGCGGTGATGCGAATGCGAGGGGTGCCGAGTGTTTGCATTACCGCGAAGCGGGTTTGCGGCGCGGGCGCCGCAAACATTCGACTTGTCGAATCGTTTTTCGATACGCTTGCGAAAAAGTTGAGGCAGCTTTCGACAATTTCAATGGCGCGGAGAGTCATTAGCGTGACTCGCAGCGCTGTTGAAATTGTCGAAAGGTAACGCGGCTCGCATTACGAATCGAATGGCGAGTCGATTTTCATGCGGCGGTCAAGCCGCCTATGATCGCGACCTTCGGTCGCTATCGATTTTCAAAACTCCCGTTTTGTTTTGAATCAATTTGAAATCCGAAATGAAAAACGAAACGCCCGCGCGAGTCGCTTTGACTTTTGCGCGGGCGCGATTCGGATCGGCCGAAAATCAAGCTGATGATATTTTGAGTTTCGCGTTTTAGATCTCAGAAACCAGATCTAAAAACTGCGGCGTCGATTTCACTTCGCCCGCAGCATCACGGCGCAAGAACATCCAAGGGAACAACTTGGACGCCGCGGTCGGTAACGTAGGCTTGTGAACCAAATCCAATGATTGCAACTTTCGAAACCGGCGGGTTGTTTCCGGCGGCAACCATACGTTCCTCGACAGCAACAAGATTGTCAGATGCCTCTTCGATTTGAGCGGAGCTGAGCTTAACTTCAACCGGGATCCAGGTCCCGCCAGGAGCCGCAATGACTGCATCGACCTCTAGATCGCGAGAATCGTGATAGTGGTAGAGGCTCATTCCGTTTGCTCGTGCATAGACCCACAAATCATGGAGTGCCAGCGATTCAAAAAGTAGTCCAAGCGTCTTGAAATCTAGCAGCAAGGTCTCCGGAGTCGCCCCGAGTGCAGCGGCCGCAAGTGACGGGTCAGCAAGATGATGCTTCTTTGATTCTCTTAAGTGCACAGGAGATCTCATTGCTGGATTCCATGCGGGAATATCGCGAACGAAGCTGACCCGAGCGAGAAGAGATATATACGATGCCGCCGTTTGTCTCGATACCTCTCCACCAAGATCAGCTACGAGCGTCTTGAGTGTCGCCAAAGTGGATTCATTGCGCGCAAGCGATTCGATAACAGCTTTGACCTTTTCGGGATCGCGTCGAGAGCCATCAACACGAGACAAATCTTCTTCGGCAACTATGCCGATATAACGTTTTGCCATCGCCGACGCAGCCAGCACATCGCGCCCGACCGCCGCGGGCCATCCGCCGCGAACAACGCACTCGGCAATCGAGGCAGAATCCAACGACCCGAAAGCGCCATTGAACTTTTCGCCAGAAATAATGCCCGACAGCTTAACCGCACCGCTAGATTTCCCAAGTTCGAAAAGCGTCATGGTATCCATGCGCAATTTAGCGAACCTTCCAGCACCACTGTGCATCGGCCGCTCATTGTCTCGCGGTGTCGCCGACCCCGTAAATATGAACTGGCCAGGCTCGCCGCCGCGGTTGTCGCACTCAAACCGTGCCGCGTCCCAAAGTTTCGGAACCTCCTGCCATTCGTCGATTAGCCGCGGCACCTCGCCGGAAACGGCAAGCGCCGGGTCCGTCTCGGCACGCAAACGATTCTCGAAGTTGCGCGACGGATCCATGAGAAGGAGCCTGGACGCCGCACGGGTCCCGGCTGTGGTTGTCTTTCCACACCATTTCGGTCCTTCGATGAGAACGGCACCGAATATCCCTAGCATCTGGTCGAGCTCATTTTCGATAATTCGAGTGTAGTACTTTTTTGGCATGTTTTTCACCATTGATTACCAGCGCGTTTAACTAAATTTACCGTTTTCATTTAACCAGATTTTGCTTTTTCGATTAACCAGATTTACGCATTTCAGTTAACGAAACAGATTGAACATGCCGAGTCAAGCCACGACAGGCTCGCGTCGTACTGCGGCCTGGCGCCGCACAACCGCCAGTCGGAGACCTCGATCTCCTCGGTGACGGCATCGCGCCAAGGCAACAAAAGGCTGAAGAACCTGCTCATATTCTCGTGCAACTGCCTTGCCCGGACAGAGGGAAGATGAGGCGACCACTACGCCAGGTGCCGAGAACGAGGCATACCGCACGGCAAGGCACTCAAAGCGCTGACGCGAAAGAGGTTGAAGGTCACCTACGCGATCATACGGGACAGGGTGCCCTAAGCCACCTAGTCGAAGCACAGCACTCCGAACAGGCTGGAGTCCGCCGGTCGAAAGGCCTGGCGTCAGCATTTCGCGATTCGATCTCGCGAACGACATTCCCCGGTTGACAAAACTATAGGAACACCCGTGCTGTTACCCCTGCCATGCGTGTGATTGAGTATCTGCTAGCTTAAGCACTGCTGAATATCGCGTAACAGCACCGCCGTTATCGTGTGCGGGCATCTGGCAGACGCTGGTCCCTGTGCCCTTTTATTGCTAGCGCTCCATCTGCAGCGCTGCCGCATGATGGTCTCTCCCATGTCGGCCCAGATCGCGTCTATGTTGAACCTCCTCGTTCAGTCGACCACATGGCGGCACGAGTGTAACGGGGTGCCTGGAGATGCATTTAATAGCGGTGCCTGACGGCAATATTCAGTCGGGAAGGCAGCGGTGCTGATTCGCAATACAGGTGGTGTCGAAAGGGCCTAGGACTCATGTGATTGCATAAGCCGCAACAGTGCTGAAAAGGCTAACTGCTTTTGTTCGTGCATTGGCATCATATTCATAAAAACAACCGGTCCCGACGTTGAATCTAAAATCATCGTTTAGCATTGATCCTGGCTGTTTCCAGAAAGCCACTAGTTTTTTAACTCATACATGAAAAGGAGGTGACGAAAATGGAGAAAGAGGAAATCGAGCTGGCCAGCGATAAATCGGCTTCCGACATCGAGATCACTGTTGAAGAACTTCTGGACTTCGGCATTGATGTTGATCAGGTTATACAGCGCCGCTGCTAAGGTCTGATAACACAATCGCCTCCGTTTAATGTGACGGAGGCGATTCCTATTCGCCCGAAAGAAAGGAGCTCAAGTTGAAGGTTGATTTCACTCTGATCAATCCGGTGAATCACTACAGGAAGACCCTTGTTGATAATCTGGCCATCTTGAATCTAAGGGCCGTTTCTGAAGCAGCGGGATTTTCAACTCACGTTATTGACTTTCAGCGTAAGTTCCTCGAAGAAGAAAAGACTTTTTCAAAAGAAATCTATCGGTGGTTCTCCGACGAAATAAAAGCAATCGACTCCCATGTTTTTGGTGTTTCGATCATGAACGCCTCTTATATCTGGGGCATCATGATAGCGAAGATTATTAAACGGGCGCATCCCGAATCGGTTATCATATTTGGTGGTCCCCAGATCACTTCACTTCGAGAAATGGTTTTTCAGGATTGTCCCGAGGTTGACTTTCTATCGATCTTTGATGGGGAAGAAACCCTCCCGCTTCTACTCGAATATATTGCTTGCGGCGCTCAGGGCGATTTACCTAAAAATTCGATTTCTAAAACCGGGGATTCTGGATTATGCGAGTTGATTGAATACGACATTAACAACCTTCCGGAACTCGACTACTCCAATTCATACGGCATGAACGTGGTCAACATTGAGGCAGGTAGAGGTTGCCCGTTTAATTGCTACTATTGCTCATCCAGAGTGCTTCTCGGTCAGAAAGCGCGATTTCTTAATGTCGACAAACTGCTCGAAACCTCGCAGCGTGTCTACGATTGCATGGCAAAAACCGGCGCTCTTTCTTCAATTAACTATAATCATGATAACTTCTTAGCATCGCACAAGTACTTCTTTGAATTTGCAGTCAAAAAATATGCAATGAATTATGATTTCAAATACAACTGTGAGGGACGAATCGATACGATAACTCCCGAGATCATTGGCCTACTTAAGGCAACCGGATGTATCTCTGTATTTGTTGGCTTGGAAACTGGCTCGCAAAGAATACAGCGAATCTGCCGGAAAAACTTGAATCTTAAAAAAGTAATTCCTACCGTAAAATCCATCATTTCCTCTGGCATGAGATTCGAAACCAATTTTATCATCGGTTTTCCAGAAGAAACATATTCCGAAGTACTCGACACCCTTGCCCTTGCTCAAGAAGTCGCGTCGACCAGTTTTATGTCAAACGTTGACTTTTCCTATATGAGCCCAGAGCCTCTTACTGATGTTGCTCAAGGGGTGAATAAAGAGGATTATATCATCGTAAAAGAATCTCAGTATTACTTAGATTTACTTGCTGCCGGAATTGACCCAAACAGCCTGTCACCTCTTCATTTCAATCATCTGTACACAGTCAGAAATGAAAATTACGACATTCTTGACGTGCTCGCGCGTGCCGATACGTATTTTGATTTGATAAACCATTTTAAATTCGCAACCTACCTTATGATTCATCGAGATGGTAGAAGCATTGAAGATATTTTTGAAATGTGTCGCGATCGTGATGCATTTGCCGTTGCAGAAAGCTATACGGCAACTCTAGATCAAGCTGGTGTGTATTATGCGGTTTCTTGTTTCGAAATCGACCGGCTGGCAATAGTTCGTCGAGAAGAAAGAGCGCAGGATGTCCTATTCTATCGATACCCTGTTCAAAAGCTTTATCAGCTCTTCATTGAGACTATGAACATTTCAGGCTTCGAATCAGTGGCGAGCACCCCGACAAAAATAGTCGTTAGGAGTGCCAAATGAATAAGAATGCCACTGCGCAGCTGCACATCTATTCCGCCTTTTTCGTTCTCGCGGGATTTGTTTTAAATCGGGGAGTGTTTCTACTTTTCCTTGCGGAGAAAGGAATGTCTGTCACGGAAATCGCGCTTTATCAAGCCCTGTTTAACATTGCAACGGTCGTCCTCGAGCTGCCAACAGGGCTGATAGGCGATTTCTTTGGAAAGAAGTTCTCGATTCAAGTGGGCGTGCTGCTGCTTTTCTTCCATACGGCCGGCATGCTGTTGCTCTCAGGCCCCTTTCTCGTCGCGCTTTCCCTTGTTGAGGCACTCGCCTACTCCCTTCAATCGGGATCCGAACAAGCACTTTTATATGAAATTGCCCGAAATGCCGGTCAAGGAGAGCGCTTCCTCACCATCAACGCTCGGCTGCTTGCCGCGCAATCAATCGCGACGGGAGTGGCAATCGTACTTGGATCATTCATTGCCCAAGTATCTTGGAGTGCCCTCTACGTATGCGTTTCCGTTTTCTATCTCCTGCAGCTTTTCCTTCTGTATCCCATTGAGAGAATGGAAACGACCCATTCCAAAAACTCTGGGGAGGAAAGGTTTGACGTAGCCAAGGTCTTCAGACGCGAAACCTGGTGCATTGGAGAATCCGCTTTTGCGGTGTTGCTTCTTCTAATCGGCACAAGCATGCTCGATGGATTCTATGGGAGTTATTACAACTTGAATCAGTTGGTATTCGACGCATTTGATGCTCCCGTCTCCATAATAGGAATCTTTTTCGGTGCATCCTATGCAGTAAATGCGACGGCCTACATTGCAGCAGATTTCTTCTCATCGCGTTTCGGGAAAAGAAATACCATGCTCGGCTCGATGCTAATCGAGGCCGGTCTTTTCATGATTCTTCCGTGGTTCGCTTCAAATCCGCTGTGTTTGTTTGGCCTTAGCATGGTGCTTTGTTTTCTCCCAGAAGTGGTGTACATCACTTCGGAAAACTTAATCCAAGACGCGATAGCGGACGATCTCCGCGCGACGATCCTTTCCGTCGCGTCTCTGGTAAGGGCTCTCTTTTCTGCAATGTTTTTCTCCATATTTGGATATGTGTTGGGGTTATATCCCATTCAGATAGCGCTCGGTGTTATTGGCGCAATCGCGATAGCAATTACCGCCGTTGTTTCTTTAAAAATGGTAGGAATACATGTCTCCAAGAATTGATATATCGATTGACGAGCTGCCCGAAGCGTCGAGCCTTCTTGATGGACATGACTATTCGTCACAAATCATTCAGCGTATCGCCGGGGTTCCAGTAATACTCGATGCATCGGGATGCCCTCATTCCCCTTTTTTCGAAGTTGAATATGATGACAGGACGATTAGGTTTACAAGTCGACATGATAATGAGCATATTGTCGAGTTGGGGAGGAAGCTTGACTACGTCCATCACAATTGCAGCGGCTTTCTAAAGACTTTCTTTTTGAGAATAGATGTAATTGATGGTCACTGCTATTCGCTAAGCAATCATGCAAAGTCGCTGTCCATTGCATTCCGGACCGGAGGAAGGGTGGGACCATTTTTACATCTCCTCTCTTCTCACTATTTTTGTGTCAATGATTTTTCTGTTACGCGAATCGGAAGGCAGGAAGTCAAACTGAGCAGCGCTGCGTGCACTCAGACTATGACGATAAAGCGCATCGAGAATAGATGGATTGACGTCTTGTGTTTTCTTCTCGGAAGAACCATGGCAAGCTGTAATACAAACATGCCCTTATTAATTGAGCGCTATTGCAAGAGCGCGCGGCTGCACCATGGATTATCTGGCATAGAGGCTTTTATCGTTTTTTCAAACAAGCACTCTCCCTATTTCGCTGACGAAGAAGGACGTAGGAACATCCTCTCTCTCGTTGACACAGAGGCAATCAGAAGACTTCTGTCGCCGAAACTGAAAGACCCCTCCTTCGATTACGGCGTGAATAAATCCGATGAACAAAGAGAGATAACTGCGAAATTATCAATTTCATGCGACAAATACTACCCCAATAAAAAGATTGTAAAACTTATAGCGCTTCAATTATCATCGTCAGGCAGGTATTATCCAAAGCTCATGTCGAGTGATTATTTCTCTCCTCAATCGGATCAGGCGGATGTGCACCTGCTTTTAATTCCGAATACTTTCAATGACCCTATTTTTATCTACTATCAACTCGCACTACTGACGGGCTTGGGCAACCGAATGCGTCTCCAAAAGTATTTATCGGTTTTGAGCAGGTATTTTTTTGGCATGATTTCGCGCCAGGAGTTTAACGAGAGAGCCGTCGAACTGTTTGGCGAGGCTGCGTGTTTTCTGCCGATCGGACGACTCTCCAGCGCCTTCTTCATGCGAAACACTTTTCCAGAAGAAGGCTTGAGGGAAAGGATATTAAATGTTCTATTGGAACGATAGTGCTTATATCAGGAGAGATTCCAACGAACTTATATTGCAAGGATTAAAATCGCGAGTGAGGGTCAAAATCTCTGATTTGAGTACGAATCTTTTTGAACAGCTCGCCAAACAAAATATGATAGATGAGACGAGCCTTGAATCTCGCGAGCAACGATTCTTGCTAAGGCTCAACGAACTTGGTTTTCTAGAAACTGAAGAATACGAGCTGGAATCACCCCGCTCGAGGACAGCTCGCTTTTTGTCTTATTATTCCGACGCTCCGCTGACGTTACTTAAGCAAATCGGTGCCGTTCATCTTGCCATCGTTGGTATGGGCGGCATAGGGCAGGTGGTGGTGGAGCATTTGGCTGCTGCTGGAGTTCGGCATTTTACATTAATCGACGGGGATCGAGTTGAGAGGTCAAACGTAAATCGTCAGTTTCTTGTTGGTCCCGACGAAATAGGAGAAGCAAAAGTAGAGGCAGTTTCCAAAACACTCGTCAATCGCTATCCGGATCTTTCGCTTAATCCAGTTGCGTCTTACGTCCGCTCTGCCGAAGATCTCATGCGTTGCGTTCCTTCGAGGACTTCAATGCTTGTTTGCGCTGCAGACTGTGGGGAAGGGGTCAATCCCAGGTCAATAGTTCTTGAAGCATGTATAGAAAAGGACATTCCCTGTGCATTTTGTGCTGTTGGAGTAGCTGATGGGGAAATTGGGCCTATTCTCGAAAAGAAGAACGATATGAAATCCTATCTCTCTTTCCTCCAACAAGCTGAAGAAAACATAGTCCACATGCCCGTGCCAAAGGGATCAATTTGTTTTACGAACAGTCTCGTGGGAACTGCGCTTGCAATGGAGATATACCGATATCTTTGTATAGGATCGAGTCCTATACATCAACATACATGCTTCTGCTCCTTCATGAACTTTAAGGGTTTGATGTACAAGAGGGTTGGCAGCGAGAATGATACGAATTCTGTAAAAATCCCTGTGAAGCATTGGCTTGACAATGTCTGACGGCACTGTCGGACATCTACGCGTGGGACAAGCGAGTAACGCGAGCGATTGTAGGCAACTAGCAGCCCCAGCTGCGTCTTTGACGCAGGTTCAACGTCTGACATCTTGAATGTCTGACGTTGAACGAAGCTGGCGTGCAAAATGGCCTCACAAGGCCATTTTGCACCGTCTCAGGGGCGCGATTCATGGCTTGCCGCTGCGTCCGTTATCGTAATAATCTCCCGTAGGCACCACCGCGCGCGCCGCCGTATCTGTGTCTTTTATCGTAATAATTTGAGAACTGGCTCCTTTTCCCCCTTGTCCGTTATCGTAATAACAAGGCGCGCGAGTATCCTTCCCCGGTCCAAGGGCGGAGCCCTGGCAAGCGCCGAACCGCCCGGGTCGGCGGCAGATTTGTACACACATTTACGATGGGGGTACAAGTATGCGTCTCTTGCGGGATTTCTCGTTTATCGGCAGAAAATCGAGGTCAGAAGATGGATGAGTTCTTGAGTATTGAAGATCTGCGGTGGGAGTTCGGCGCGTCGCGAGCATGGATGTACAAGTATCTGGCGCCGCATATCAAGTCAATCACCGTGAAGTGCTCGACCGACGACGGCGAGCGCCTGTGCAAGCGTTATAGCCTCGATGATGCACGGCGCGTGGTCGCTGAAAAGGCTCGAGCCGAGGTCTATTCCGTGCCCGTTAAAGCGGACCCCGGGAAAAGCAGCTATACTCCATACCGCCGCCCGCGGCGCGTGCGAATCAAGACGGGCGCGTACATCGCCGAATATATCGTCGGCTTCGGCCATCTCTGGCAGATCGACGAGATTGCAGAGGAATACTGCGGTAAGCGCTCAAGAGAGGCGGCATATCAATTCATCTACCGTAACGCCTGGATCGCAATCGTGTTCGGCAACAAAACTTTCTATATCCCGAGGCGCACCACACCGCAATTCGTGGCGGCAGCAGTCGAGGTGTTCGGAGACGCTGCCCACACCGTCGAATACGCACGCGGTGGGCATAAAAGTGACGCCACGGAATAGCGGCACTATGTAACAAATGAATAAGTGAACGGCGTAAAAAGTGAAAAACCGAACTACGCAATATCGACAATGCGACATAACGCAATAACGACAAAGCGGAATAGCCGCACTATGTAACCACGTAATAACAGAACTATTGAACATCGGACTATTCGGTCCTGAAATCTGTTCGCAAGAGTCGTACGCTGCCGTACAAAATGCCCGGCAGCGTACCGCCGCAAGCGGCGCACGCTAGGGCTCTGCCCTAGCACCCGGCACTCGCGGCGTTAGCTCATTGTTCTGCAATTCAACAGTTACGTTTTTCAGTTTTGTCGTTATCACGTAGTTCGGTAATTACACAGTTACGTAGTGTCGTAATTGCTTTGTTCGGTTGTGTCGCAGTTCAGATATGAACAACCGCCGCAGGCGCCGGGTACTAGGGCAGAGCCTTGACAGTACGCGGACGACCGAAACGCAGTTTTGTACGGCAGCGTACGACACTTGCGGGCGAGTTCCGGCTATGTCATTGCTGAATTACGACAAAACGCAACAACAGAGCTGTGTAACCGCGGCATAACTGATTTACAGACGATACGAAGAACGTAATGAATGAACTAGTGAACTGCGACACAACCGAAAAAGCGAACAGTTATAAACCCAAAAAACGCATTGAAACAGGCGAGATGTTTTAAATCTCAGCCCACAAATCGAGAACAGTAGCGTCCCGACGAACCGTGGCAAAATAGTCGCAGTAGTCATAGGCATCATCGGGACTGCGCATCACGGCAACAAGATCTCCGTTGTGCGCATCAACAACTGCATGTCGAAATCCCATCGTCTGACGCATCATCCGGTTGCGCTGCCGCTCGATCTCGATCGCATCCAGCAGGAGGTGGCCATCTGTATGGCCATGAAGGGCGAGCTCCATATTCTTCGGGCGACAGTCGTTAATCGCGATATGGATCAGCTCGCGCAGATTGTTTTTGTAACTGTAAGAAGAAGAGCAAGAAGAAGCACTAGGGCCGAGCGCCACTGCGAAGGGAATCTCATCCCGCTCCAGCGTAGGATGAGGCTCTCCCAACAGGACCTTCGAGTTACTTCACTTCAAACCTTAAGAGCCTTCTCTCTGGCAGATCGGTCATCTTCATCGTATAAGTCCCAGGAAAAGCCCTCTCAAAACGGACGGTCTCGTAACCTTCGAAATAGTCGTTGGTGTTTTGCATCATGAATGGGACGAGCAACTCGTTCTCCGCCCCAACCTGTACAGCAAACGCAGCAGAACCGCCCAGAGCCGGCATTGCCTGCGTTATCAGATCGGTATTGACCACAAAGTCATAGTTTGGCGCAGACTCCGGCACCAAATGCCAAACATACGTTTTGATTCCGCCTTCGATATTGTCCTTATTCCTGACACGCATCTTTACGGCGATAACACACGTGATGTCGGCGTCCTTCAATTTCGTTTTCGTATCCGCGATGCCATATTTTGAATAATCATCATGCGCACGCTTGAGATACTCGCGCGGCGTGAGCAGCTCTGCCCCGTCTATGCAAAACGAATACCCGTCAGTCGCCACATCCTTCGAACCCAGAAACGCCCCATCCATCGAGAGCCATTCGCCCTCCGCATAGTATTTCTCAGGAATGACCGTCCGGTTCCCGTTAACGACGCTCACCCTCATGCCCGCAAGGCCGGTAGCAGCACAGCCGAAAAGAGCAAGCACCGACCTTCTTGTCCACAGGGTTTTCTTCATCGCGCTCACGACCTTTCCCGAACTTTCACAACGGCACCGTCGCGCATGCAGTAAACCCGATCGGCCAGCTCCTCGAGCACCTCTCCGTCATGGCTGGACAGAATAACCTCGCGACCCGTTGAGGCCGCCATCGCCACAACGCGCTTAAGCATTTCAACGCCCGCTTCGTCGAGGGCATTTGTTGGCTCATCGAGAACAAGTAGCTTCGGCTTTTCCATAATTGCCGCAGCTATCCCCAGACGTTGCTTCATCCCAAGCGAGTATGCTCGGAACTTCTTTTTTTCGTCTGCATCGAGCCCCACGAGCCGCAGGGCAGAGCGAATGTCCTCGGGGGTGGCAACGCCCTTGATCTGAGCGATGAGCTCCAGATTGTCGTAGCCAGACAGATATCCCAAAAAGGAAGGCGCCTCGATCAACATCCCCAGACTCGGCGGGAACGAGATGTCCGCCCCAAGCCTTTGGCCATCGATAGAGATTTCGCCTTCGGTAGGCTTGATCAATCCGCAGACCACTCGCATAAGCATGGTCTTACCCGAACCGTTTATCCCCTGAAGCCCAACCACAGTCCCAGGGTCAACCTCGATGGACACGTTGCGCAGAACATCGTTTTTGCCCATGCGCTTCGATACGTCCCTAACGATCACGCTCATATCTTGTCCCCCTTTTCTATAAGGTCGGCCCTTCGAAACCACAGTCCGCCCAACGATAGGCATAACGACATAATCACAATTGAAAACAAGACGCTCGAGCCCGTCGCGATTCCCTCTTTGACAATTCCGCCCCAGCGCAACAGCATTAGGGCGTTGCCTAACAGCACCCAATGCCGCGCAAATGCCGAACAGATCAGGTAGCTCATTAAAACCACAAACGAGACCGACGGCCCAAGTACAAAGCCAATCACTGCCTGCGCAAACGCAAGCGCCTCGAAAGCAAAAAAGAGACCTGTGAAAAACGGCAGCGCATCCGCCTCGCCAGCTTTGAGAAACCACGGCGCCAAATTAGCCAGCTGAAGCGACTCACCATGAATGACCGCGCTGAACGAGGCGCTCACCATCAAGCTCCAAATCACAACAGAGCAAACCACCACGAGCAGCGAAAATGCCGTTACCGCCGCCACCAAGATAAAACGCGAGACCCACCAAAGGGTTCTTGACCGGCATCGAACAAGCGCTTGCAAACCAAACCCGTGCAACGATTCGGTCGGATAATCGAGTGTTGTATAGAGAATAAGCAGAATGACAAATAGCCATCCTAACGGAGGCACAAACATGAGCCCGGGCCTAGGCTCAAACGGAGCGGATCCGGCAAACACGAGCGCGAGATTATCAGCAAACCCCAAGGCATTCGTCCGAACCCCATACACAGAAGACAAGCCGTAGGCGTACACCAAGTTCGCAACGGTCACTGCCGCAATCGCAATAAAAGTAAGGATGTTCTTCTTCAAAACGGTCCTCAGGTCCGCGGCGACCAGCCTAAACAGCATCAGACCACCTCGCGCCTTTTTAAGAATCTCGCGGAAATCAAAGAAAAGACGAACAGCAAAATGATTTCCGCAAACCCCGCTCGAATGTCGGGCCAGTTATTTAGTGATTCCGACCTGATGCTGTTAAGAATGTTGCAGTTAAAGCCGACGCATGAAAGGACGCTAAAAATCCAGTCGTTAACAAAATGCCATGCAACCATAATCAGATATGGAACGACCATCGCCTTGATTCTGCTGCGAAACACAACCGACAGACCGGTCACGGCCATGGATAGAACCCCCAGCGCCACCGCATCGAACAGCGTATAATCCAGCACGTATAACAGAGGCCGGGAATAAAACAGGCCAGAAAAATAGCTATGCAGATAGAGTCCGACGTAAGTCGATTCGTCGACTCGGGGGAGATACGCGGGAAACAGCATGGAGACAATCAGAAAGTTCACGAGTAGCGGAATAGCCGTGACCGCAAACGCAGAGAGGAAAGCAGACAGCATCTTCACGTTCACATATGCATTTCTAGAAACACGCGTGCAGATCTGTGCCTCGTAACCGCTCAAACGCTCGGACAGGCATGACCACGACCCGGCCAACATGGCAAGCAACGGCAGCGCATAGAAAAACACCGACGCTAGCAACGGCGCGTTCGCGCTCACAACGATCCAGTTACCAAAGCTACTTTCACGCGTTTGGCCGAGGTATGTCTGAGACTGCAGACCAATGCCGTAGCCAAAAGATAACAGCTGTTTGCGTTCAGTCTCGAGCGTCCACCACGCCTCGATGGCAGCTGCCATCGAAATGGCAGTCGCCAAAATAAGAGCCAACGCAAATATAGGATTGCCAAATATCTTGGACAGCTCGTGCCGTATTAGATTTCTATTCAACTGTCATCATCCTCCCTTCGGCCGGGCCGAGCGGCAACGCTCGGCCCGGCCCTAATCACAACAAGAAGCTGCGGATTGGCTAGGAGGGAAGTTTGTTAAAATGGCCAAAGCAATCGGGGCTCCACTTTCCATAGACCGTGCCGTATCCGGACTCGGCCCATGCGGTCAGACGAGCATGGCTACGCCCATTCTCACGGACGAGGTTGTATATCTCCCATTTATCCGCATGGTTGGAGCGATACACGCCTTGCGTGCAATTCATGTTGCCCGTTCCTTTAGTGTCATAGGCACCGTCCACGTACAGACGCAATGGCTTTCCCGAATAGCCTTGAATCCAAATGTAGACTGAGGATGAATCTTCTTTCTGGCGATAGCCAGTTGCGCTCGTGCCAGAACATTGAAAAGCGAATTTTCTATCTTCGTTGTTCTTGCATGTGGCAATTCCGGCATCCGCGCTCTGCGAAATGCTAGAAACCTGGGAAGTGTCAAACTCCTCTTGAGCAAATGATGCGGCAGGTGCACCCATCGACAAGCCCGCAACAATCGCCAAGCCGACTCCGATTCGAGCAATAGCGCTCCTTGGCTTAATCATGGCCTTCTCCAATCAAAAGCGGTTAACAATGCGTCGACGCACGGCAACCTTTGCATGAATGGAGAAAGATGTCTGTAAACACTCGCTATTGAGTTGATAATCCAGGCGTTTACACGTTATCCACCTGCGATAACAATGAAATAAGCTCCGCTTTGTTCTTGATCTTCAACTGGCGATAAGATGCGGATCGCAACGCTTGCACCGTAGATGCAGCATAACCTACGTCCTCCGCAATGGTCTTTGTCGTTGCGCCCTCTGCCGTCATCAGCAAAATTTGCGACTGAACATCAGAAAGGGAGCGCGATGTAAGCAAAGCCAGCTGGCGCGCGCGAGCCGTTTCGGTGAACCCATTCGCACGGTACTCCAAGACGGCCCTCTCGTTCTCAACCGAGTGGGCGAGCGCGATGTGCGTGACGAACATGGGCACAGACCAGCAGACGACCACCGTTGCCACGACGACATTGACAGCCGAACTATGCCCCAACAGCGACGCAAGGAACAGCGGCTCGAAAACCATCAGATCCTGCGCCATGTTGAGCAAGACGACCCAGACAGGAGCCGTCGCCCCAAAGCAAAGCATCCATACCCCAAGCATTTTGCGCTGCGGACAGCTTCGCAGCACTACATATGTGAGCAGCATCCCCGCCAGCACCACGAACCCATGAATTCGCCCCCTACTGGCAGCATAGATTGAAGCAGCGACACCTATTGACACCAATGGCACGATAGCCCGAGCACGGGCATGCACCTTAAACGGACGCAGCCCAACAGCGAGCGAAGCCGTAGACGCCACGCCGCAAAACAGGACCGGCACAGCCATCAACGGAACGCGTATGCACATCAATGCCGTGATATAGATAAAAGACCATTCCGCAGCAGACAGTATCGCCCACATGCACGGACCTCCGAGCTCAATCGCCCCATCCACCCTATCCAGATCAGCGTCATGATTTGTCTTTACAACCGCGCAATACGGCGAAAGAAACAGTCCGAGGCCCAATGTATAGCTTGCAAGAGAAAAGGCGACTGCCCGCGTAACGCTGGATCCCCAATCACTATTCGCCATTACCAAGGGACCTGCCGCAAGGAAAATAAAAAAAGATGTGGGCAGATATCGAAGCAGCCGGTGCGTCCGAGCTAATGCCAACATATCGCCGGCATGCCGCTGCGACAGCTCAGACTCTACAGCTTCGCCCCCACCCGCAAACAGCTCCACCAGCTCACGCGAGCCCGCAACCGACGCCTTCCCGTATGCTCGGTGAAGCGTGGTCCGCACCGTCGATGGCTTCGTATCCGTCTCCCTGGCAATTTCCGCCGGCGTTTTCCCTTTGAGCAACAATCGAACAAACTGCTCTTCTCGAGGCGACAGGGCAGGGGAAAACACCCCCGCATCGAATGGGTCGGACGTGCGAGGGGTATCCGAATTGTTGTCCCGTTTCTCCCTTAGCAATGTGTATACGAAGGCGGCAACAGCAATAGCGGACCCCATCGACAGTGATGCAATGACCGTGGCATCGCTTGCAAAGTATGCCACCTCGACAGCCGGAACAAGGCCAATGGGAACTGCTACGAGCACAGAACGGGCGAACACGTCGCTCTGTCCACGACCAAAGGCGCGGGGACAGCAAAGCAAAGGGACCGCAGCCAATACGAAATAGGCTAGCGGAATTAAAAGCGCAAGACCAATTGGCGCGGCCGATGCAGAGGATATTCCCCATGGCTCGGGGATGACTCTCCATGAAACTCGACAGCAGAACAGCAGACAAGACATGACGGCTATTGTTTCTGTAAAAATCGCGTCCTGCGGATGACGAGTTTCTCTTTCGCCGTCCCGCGCCGCCCCCCGTATCAAAGGAGAGCCCGCCGTATTCCAAATTACATATGAGAGGAGCAGCGACCCAGTGAAGCACAAGGCACACGAAACGCCATGCAACAGCCAGATTGGTGCAAACGCGATTGGGATAGAATCTCCGCGAGCATAGAAGGCCAAGTCGACCCATTCGGGAACCACCGCAATAGCAGCAAGGAAAACACCGAAGACGCCAAGGCGACCCGGCCGTCTTATTTCTCTCCCCTTGCGGAGCGCAACACCATGACCAAACGCCGCGAGGCATGCGCCAAGGATAACGAGCCAGGTCATTGCACCTGATGCCAAGCCGATCGAAGATGAAAACCGGTGATAAGGGGTAACTGCCATTACGACAAGCGCAATGGTAAAAGCAGATGTGGCAGAGCAGCGGGAAAAGAGCATATGACCTCCATAGAGCGGCATTATACAGCTCGGTTTGTTCATCCCTCTTCGCTCCCACACCGGCCAGCATCAACGATTCACGCATACTCCAATCAGAACCAGATAACGGTCCAATTTTTCCGCAGTCCCGCTCCAAAGCGGGATACGGTTTCCTTTTGAGGGCCGATTGGGAAAACGCACCCCGTTTTAGGCCGAAAACTGGGACGCGCGGGCAGGAGCTATGCAAAGATAGCGGCTGTTGGCCTTGCGATCGGTCTTGCACTGGCGCTGTGCGCATCATTCGCGACGTATAGGTCCGAGCAGTCGTTTATCGATGGCGCTGAGAACGGTTTTGGCATAGACGTAATCCTGTCCTGGGTTCAGGAGCACCTTGACGGATGCGAGGACCCGCGGCGCGCATCGAATGGAAAACAGCTTCAGGGCACCGATTCCGGTTGGCGCGTTGGTGTCTACCGCGTCCTGGCAAGGATCGAGGACGGGAAAGCCGTCATCGAGGTCGTAAGGGTCGGCCACCGCCAGGGTGTCTACAAGAGCATGCCGCGGCTATGAGCACCCCAAAGTGCCGCCACGCAGGTCAAGGCCGAAAAAACGACCTCACCAGATGCGTTTTAAGGCGCCTGAAAGCAGATGCCCCTAACGGGTATCCAGGCATTCTTTTTCTGAGCTGTATTTGCGATTACATCAAGCCGTCTACCTGCGGCTTCGTGGAGTTTGCCGCCGCCCGAAAAAATCGTGTCTGCGCGGTGCGATACAGTAGGTTAAACGCCCCGCGAGGAAAGGAACAGCCATGAGCGACACACAGGAAATCGTTCAACGACTCGAACGCGAGATGGCGGACCGAGCCGCCGCAGTTGAGAAGGTTGATGCTTTTAAGAACCAGCTCGCACAGGCCATCAAGGCCTTCATGGCCGCCGACGAGGCAGTTCGCGGCCTCAACGACCGCGACAGCATCGTTGACGCCCAAATCGCAACCGTCATCGACGAGCATCTTCGTGCCATCGATAGGCTGTGCCGTTTCGGCATCGACGGTGGTTTCGGTGAGAAACATCCGGTCAGAGAGGTTTAAATCTCCGCATGGCCATGGAGTAAAATAAAGAGGGTCGAATCCGAAGCAGTTCCCAGACAATTGGCGTCCGGCCAGACACTTCGGTTCGGCCCTTTCTTTCCAGGACTCTATAACAGAAAAGCCCCTGCTAGAGGGGATTTTTCGAGAGTGGATATTATAACAGCTGATTGAACTGCAGCGCGCTAGGGCCACTAGGGCGAGGCAAACTAGCGAGGCGTGTCGCCGCGAGTGTAATCGCCGCGGTCGACGACGCGGTCGTCCAGCTGCCTCGACACGGCGCCACCGTTGTGCGTCTGGCCCGCGGCACGACAGAAGGAGACACTGTTGGGGCCGATGGGCTAAGACCGTTGCTGACCAAGTGCCATTAGCGGCCATTGGCACATGTCAAGCCAGGCTGATTCTGTGGGTATAGGGTGGCATTTCGCTGAGGTTGGAAACTCCCACAACCATTGATTAATTTCGATATGTCCGAAATTAATATTACGTACATGGGTAACAATATTACGTACATGGGTAACAAGCATATATGGGAACTCTCAAGTAACCGAAGTAACCGATCCGGGGCAAAAAATTGGCAAGAAGGACCCCGGTGAGAAGTTTGGAGGCGAAGATGAGTACGATGAAAAAACCGTTTATTACTCGCAGGTCAATCCTGACGGCAGCCGCATTGGGCGGACTGTCACTAATCACCCCAAATGGTGCATTTGCTGATGGTTACAATTCTGAAACCATAGAATTCCTAGCATTCCCGGATCTGAGCGAATCTGATGTCGAGGCGATTGTGCGTCAACGTGCAGAGCAAGAAGCGGCCCTTATCATAGAAGAGGCGATGTCATCTGATGATGTTGAGCTCTATGCGACACGCGGTCGCCCAAGCTACAGCACCGTATACGGGAGCGTGCAAACGAAAGCCAGCGGATGGCACGACGTTGCTGGGCAGCCCCCGGGGGGCATTCACATCGACGGGAGCGGTTCTGTAAACGTCCAGCGGTATGGCGGCGGTTCGGTGAGTGTATCGGTGCCGCTCCCGAATGGTGTCGGAAGCATAGGCGTATCGATACCGCTGGCAAAGCGCGAGGCGATGGCGACTGGGTTTTCCATTGATATCGGCGGCGCTGGCTTTTGGAAAGTAACGGCGAACGTTGAACACAAGGTCCAGCCGTTTGTTGTTTATGAGACCGTCAATGGCGTCAAGAAGGTGTACAAAAAAGCAGCGACGAATGACTTCTTCCGTCTTGCCTTAGGCAAGCGAAAAGTAGGATGACATGATAGGCAAGAGCTATGCAAAGATAGCGATTGTTGGCCTTGTAATCGGTCTTGCAATGGCACTATGCGCATCATTCGCGAAGTATAGGGCCGAGCAATCGTTTATTGATGGCGCTGAAAACGGTTTTGGCATAGACGGGATGTATGTCAACGATGGCGCGACCAGGACGTCTATGGCGATTCTTGCAGGCGAAGACATGGAATGGCAAATCTGTAATGACGATGGCTCTTGTCTGAGTGGTCGTTTGGCCGCAACGAGCGATCCGAATTCGTTCGATCTTCTCGACAATGATGGAGCGGATTGCGGTTCTGTTCACCTTTCATATGCATCGCGAGATGGGATGGACGGCATCCTCTACGTCTCCCACGAAACTGACGATTTCAAGATGCGCAGAACTAACCGAGCGCCGGCTTTTATCGAGGAGTAAGAGTTCCCGTCGGCCTGCCGATCAGGCCGCCGGGGTATCGAACCCCGCATTCATCCGTACACACACGGATGAATGCGGGAAGTGTCCGGGTGAAGTTGATAATCAAGGAAACAAAGCCGTCCTGCCTGGGACGGCTTTGTTCTTTAAAGGCCGGGTTTTACCCTAGCCCAAAATGGCCAGAATGGTCACCAGAAGAAGAGCGACGATCATAAGACGGAGCTCGGACATAGCGACCACCTCCCCGAAAACTCGGGCAGGGCCAAGCTAGCGAAGCGGGGTACGAGCTGACTGCTTTCTGTTTAATGACTGTCAATCTCTTCTGCCGTCTCTTTTCGATTTTACTCAATAGTTATAGCTAAACGAGTAATTGCACTCAATTGCAAAACTGATCCAGCTGCGTTCCGACTTAAAGATTTCTGTTGTCTGGTTCATCTGCCAGACAGTCGTGGGGAACATAGTCAACGTGTTGACACTCCCCGTAGTTGAAACCAGGGGATTCTCAGTTCTGCGAGGTCTGCCGT
>ENA-ORTY01002058-ORTY01002058.1-human-gut-metagenome-genome-assembly--contig:-NODE-2058-length-20263-cov-5.091944_pt1 | contig 20263 bp, 19 predicted proteins | sample MGYA00241917_ERZ509198 | MGnify/ENA primary metagenome ERZ509198 (study PRJEB26280, sample SAMEA2338857) | human gut metagenome | biome: human gut; feature: human-associated habitat; material: faeces...
GTGTGGTTTCTGGAGTGACTTCCGGAGTGATTTCCGGAGTGGTTTCCGGAGTAGTTTCCGGAGTGGTTTCCGGAGTGACTTCCGGAGTGGTTTCCGGAGAGGTTTCCGGGGTGGTCTCCGGTGTAGTTTCCGGGGTGGTCTCCGGTGTAGTTTCCGGAGTGACTTCCGGTGTAGGCTCCAGAACAGTTTCCGGAGAAGTCAGAACGACCTCTGCTTGTTTCGGGAGTTGTTCCAACAGGGCTTTCTTGGTGATGTTTTGCGAGACATACAGTTTCCACGCGCCGGTCTCATCCTGTGTCGGGTCATTCGGCGCACCAAACCACCCGTGGAATGCGACTTCCTGTGCATCTGACACATCTGCATCTTGTCCCGTCATTTCCAGACCCGATGCAGGCTGAATCAGAGACAGACACATGGCAAGTGTCAAAAATCCGGCCAATCCGCGTTTTTTCATGGTTTGAGTTCCTCCATTTCCTTCCTAATTGTCCGTAACACAACATTCCATTCACCCCGGGAAAACGATAATTTTGTACAAAATGACGAATTATGCAAAATTCACAAAAAATGCGGGGGGGGTACAGACTTTATGTTGTTAATTTTAATAGTTACAAAAGAAATTCAAGCCATACTCAAAGCATTGTAAAAAAAACCGCAAAGGAAAAATCCTTTGCGGTTTGATGGATGGATTTTATTTCAGCCGTTTGTCGCTGCGAATGGTCAGCTTGGTGCCGACTGTTTGGAAAATCTGCACAATGATGATCAGCAGAATGACAGCAATCAGCATGGTCAGGTATTTGTAGCGATAGTAGCCGTAGTTGATGGCAATCTGTCCCAGACCGCCGCCGCCGATGATGCCGCTCATGGCGGAGTAACCCAGAATGGTGGTGATGGCGATGGTGAAGTTGGAAATCAGAGAGGGGACGCTCTCCGGCAGCATCACTTTCCAGATGATCTGGAAGGGAGTGGCGCCCATGGACTGGGCGGCCTCAATGATGTTGGGGTTGACTTCCCGCAGGCTGCCCTCCACCAGACGGGCCACAAAGGGGAAAGAGGCGACCACCAGAGGCACAATGGTGGCCACGGTGCCCACACTGGTGCCCACAATCAGACGGGACAGAGGGAAGACCATAATCATCAGAATCAGGAAGGGGATGGAGCGCAGCAGGTTGATGATCACATTCAGCAGGCTCATCACCGGCTTGGGCAGGGGGCGCACGCCATCGGAATCACCGGCCACCAGCAGCACGCCCAAAGGCAGTCCCAGAACCACCGCCAGGGCGGTGGACAGCACGGTGACATAGAACGTTTCCCAAATGGCGAAGGGAATCTCGTTGCGCAGAACATCCAGCGCCTGGGTCACGGCTTCCGCAGTAAACATATCTTGAAACATGGCTCAAACCTCCTCTGCCAGTACATTCGGCACGCTTTCCAGGAACCGAATGGCTTTCAATACATCTTCCCGCTCGCCGGGGATGGCAAGCAGCATGCTGCCGTACACTTTTCCGGCCAGGGATCGGGTGGAGGCAGCCAAAATACTGGCCAGAATGCCCTTTTCCGCTGCCATGGTGGCAATCAGAGGTTTGCCGGTGGCATCGGCGCCGTTGAAGACCACGCGAATCCGCTGTTCCCGACTGGGGTCGGAGACCAGTGCGTCCTCGCCGTTGGGGAACACCAGCCGCCGGGCGGCTGCGGATTTGGGACTGGAGAACACGGTGCCCACCGGGCCGCTTTCTGCCACGGCGCCGCCGTCCAGAATGGCCACATGGCTGCAAATCTCCTCCACCACGCTCATCTGATGGGTGATCATCACAACGGTCAGGCCCAGTTTCTGGTTGATATCTCGAATCAGCTCCAGAATGGAGTGGGTGGTGTTGGGGTCCAGGGCGCTGGTGGCCTCATCGCACAGCAGCACCTTGGGATTGGTGGCCAGGGCGCGGGCGATGGCCACCCGCTGCTGCTGTCCGCCGGACAGCTGGGAGGGGTAGGCTTTGGCCTTGTCCGGCAGACCCACCAGTTCCAGCAGTTCCTGGGCCCGTTTCCGGGCCTCGTCGGGTTTCACGCCGGCCAGTTCCATGGGGAAACAGACATTCCGCAGGCAGTTGCGCTGCTGCAGCAGATTGAAGTGCTGGAAGATCATGGTGATGTTCCGCCGCTCTTCCCGCAGCTCTTTTTCGGTCAGGGTTCCCAGGTCTTTGCCGTTGATGAGCACCTGACCGGAGGTGGGCCGCTCCAGCATATTGATGCAGCGGACCAGGGTGCTTTTGCTGCGCCGCTCATACCGATGATGCCGTAGATATCCCCGTCCTCGATGGTCAGGCTGATATCCCGCAGCGCCTCCACCTCTCCTGCGGCAGTGGAGAAAGTTTTGGTCAGATGTTTGATTTCAATCATTGCAGAAACTCCTTTATCACGGGCAAAAACGCCGGGGGCCTGGGCTGCCGGCGTTTTTGCGGTTTCTTCTTATTCAGCGGTGATGGCGTCCAGAGAGGTCTGCTTGCCGCCGTAGATGCCCATGGGCTCCACATGGATGGCAGCAACAGAGACCACATGGGTGCCGTTCTGCTGGTTGAAGTCGTCCAGGTAGGGAACATGCTGGAAGAAGTTGGCAAACACATCGCCGCTTTCCACAACGTTGTTGGGCTGGACATAGTCAGTGAACTCCCGGATTTCCAGGGTCACATCTTTTTCAGCCAGAGTCTCTTTGGCCAGGGCCAGGATCTCGGCGTGGGGGGTGGGAGAGGCAGCCACAGTGATGGTGGTGCCGGCCAGAGCGGCGTAGTCCACGGAGTCGTCAAAGCCGTTGCCGGGGTTCTCCACGGCGCTGACCACGGCGCCGCCGTAGGTCTCAGCAATGTAATCGGCAATTTTCTGGCTGGAAACGGCAGCGATCAGAGCCTTGGCGGCGTCGCTGTTTTCATTGCCTTCCTTCACGCACAGCACGTTGGCATAAGCGGAGGAGGAGCCTTCGATGGTCAGGGAGTCCTCCACGGGGTTGATGCCGGCCTGGATGGCGAAGTTGGAGTTGATGATGCCGTAGTCCACATCCTGCAGCACATTGGGAATCTGTGCAGCCTCGACCTCTTTGAAGGTCAGGTTGTAGGGGTTCTCGGTGATATCTTTAATGGTAGCGGTGATGCCGGCCTCGGGGTCCAGGGTGATGTAGCCGTTGTCCTCCAGCAGCAGCAGGGCGCGGGCCTCGTTGGTGGTGTCGTTGGGGACGGCGATCTCCAGAGATTTGCTCTCGGTTTTGCCGCAGGCGGCCAGGGTCAGCAGGCAGGCTCCGGACAGGGCCAGAGACAGGATCTTCGTAACAGTCTTTTTCATTTTCATGTTCTCCTTTTTATATGTGGTCGATGGGTTGATACTTCCGGGATTCAGAATTGGGTGCGTCCCCACATTCGTTCGTTCCGGAATTTGGTGCTCTGGAGCAATGCTGACAGATCCATTCAAAACATCCTTTCTGCATTCATTCGGGCAGGCAACAAAAAAACGGGAAACCTCCGCGGCTTCCCGTATCCCTGACTGATGGTTCCGGCCTGCCCGGCCGGCGCTCAGGATATCAATTCATGAGAAAGCACATCGGAAGATAAGCGCGACGACGCATGCACATGCTGCACATGTACATCTTCATCATGTTCATGACGGTCGCAAACTTTTTCACGGTGCGTTTCTCCTTTCCTGATTTTTGCCCATTATAGCCCCATTGTGTCCCGTTTGTCAAAGGAAAAATGAAATTTTGGGCATTATTGATGATTCCTGGAAGTATTTGATGCGTGTTTCATAAAATGTTTACAATCGTGGGTGCGGCGGAGCGGCTGCCGTTTCTGCACCCGGCAGGGCATTTCGGCTGTCTGGGGAATGGTGGTGACCCGGAGAAAAGCACTGCATTTCATGAGCAGAATACACAAAAAAGATTGACAGTAAATGGAAAAAGCTGTAAAATGGAAACAAGAAAAACGGCTTGCAGAATGAGGGTGGTTGTTATGGTATGAGAAAAGAATTTCAGCATGATAATAAAGTGAAATGGAGGGTGCATTATGAAAAAATCATGGATTCTGGTACCCCGGTCAGTATGGTATCAACTATGACTACGGATTCTAAAAACAATCTGCTGCGGAAAAAAGTCCTTGTATGGATTTTATTCTGCATTGGCTCTACCTTGATTCTCAGGTTGGGGACTTTGTATCTTGATTATGAAGATCGATGGATTCGGCGATCTGTGTTAATCCTCTATGTGTTGCTTTGCCAATATTACGCAGAAAAGAAGTTGTACACCTCAAAAGGTTATCGTGGTTTGTTCTATTCCCTTTCGGCGATGTTTGTGGGTACATTGATTTCTATCATTTGGGTTGTTTGTACCAACGGCTGACAGCATTGTATGCGAATCAATCAAAACAAAAAACACCGTCTGCATTTGCAGGCGGTGTTTTGCGTGTTTAATTTTCGGCGTAGCGGGAGAGAAACTGTTTGGTGCGCTCCTGTTGGGGATGCTCAATCACCTGCCGTGCCGGGCCTTCCTCCACGATGACGCCCCCGTCCATGAAGATCACCTGGTCTGCCACATCCCGGGCGAAGGCCATTTCGTGGGTGACGATGACCATGGTGGTTTTCTGGTCGGCCAGACCCCGGATGACTTTCAGCACCTCGCCGGTCAGTTCCGGGTCCAGGGCGGAGGTGGGCTCGTCAAAGCAGAGAATGTCCGGGTGCATGGCCAGGGCCCGGGCGATGGCCACCCGCTGCTGCTGTCCGCCGGAGAGCTGATGGGGGTAGTGTCCGGCACGGTCGGCCAGTCCCATCTCTGCCAGCAGCGCCTTGCCGGTCTCTTCAATCTCTGCAAAGATCGCTTTTTTGTTCTGTTTGAAGTCCGGCCGCTCCTTGGCCAGCAGTTGACTGGCCAGCATCACATTCTGCAGGGCCGTGTACTGGGGGAACAGGTTGAAAGACTGAAAGACCATGCCGAAATGCAGCCGTTTTTTCCGGATGTCCTTTTCCCGCTGGGTTGCGGGGTCAGCGGCGTCGAACAGGGTCTCGCCCCGGACGGAAATCGTGCCCCGATCCGGCTTTTCCAGGAAGTTCAGGCAGCGCAGCAGGGTGGTCTTTCCGGAACCGGAAGACCCGATGATGGCCAGTGCCTGTCCCTCTTCCAGGGAAAAGCTGATGTCCCGCAGCACCTTGGTGCTGCCGAAGTTCTTTTCGATGTTTTGCACTTCCAAAATTGCCATGTTGCCGCCTCCTTTAACGGAAATATTCCAATTTGCGCTCTGCGTAGTTGAACAGGAGCGTCAGAATGCCCACGAACACCAGATAGAACACCGCCGTGTAGAACAGGGGCCAGACGATACCGGCGCTCTTGATGAATTTTTCGCCGGCTCTGATCAGCTCCGTAATGGCAACGACCCGCGCCAGAGAAGTGTCCTTGACCAGGGTGATGATCTCATTGGACATGGGGGGCAGGATGCGCTTGACCATCTGGAGCAGGGTGACTTTGAAGAAGATCTGAGGACGGGTCATGCCCAGCACCTGACCGGCCTCCCGCTGCCCCTTGGGCACGCCTTCGATACCGCCCCGGTAGATCACGGAGAAGTAGCAGGCGTAGTTGATGACGAAGGCAATCACGGTGGCGGTCATGCGGCCGCTGCCGAAGGCCCAGATATTGTTTTCAAACCACAGGCCGGGGCCGTAGTAGATGATAATCAGCTGCAGGATCAGCGGCGTGCCCCGGATGACCCAGACCACGAAGTTGGTGAGCTGGGAAATGGGCTGCCATGCGCCAAAGACACGGCGAAACCAGCTGGGATTCTCCCCGTTCAATAAAAAGCGGAAAGGTCTCCATTTGCTCATGGAGCCGAAGGCCACCACCAGGCCCAGGGGCAGGGCGAACAGAAGCGTCAGCCCGAATAATTCTGCTGTGGTGCCCAGACCTTTCAGCAATTCCGTTGTAACTGTCCAAAACATGGCAAAACCTCATTTTTCTCTGATTTCTCACGGGGACGCCGGAATACCGGCCAAAAGGCAGAGCGTGCAGCGCTCTGCCTTTTTTATGATTGGGGGTCGTTTGAGCCGCCTGTACCGATTATGCGCCGGCAGTGATTACGACCTGTGCGTTGTTGCAGTAAGGTACGGTGCATTCCATGGCGTTGGTGACCTCACTGGTGAGGGTCATGCCGTTCCAGACCACATCGATGCTCTTGGAGTCCAGTTCCAGGATCTTGTTGTCCCACTCGATCTCCACAAACTCTACCTGGACGCCCAGTTTTTCGGCCACCAGTTTGGCCATATCTGCGTCAAAACCAATCCATTCGCCGTTGTCGTCCTTGTAGTCCATGGGGGCAAACTCGGTGATGCCAACGATCAGCGTGCCTTTATCCTGGATGTATGCCACATCGCCGTCGGCTGCGGGTTCAGGAAGTTCCTCTGCGGCAGCCTGCTCCACCAGAGCCTCCTGCACGCCGTAGGTAGTGGCAATCTCTTCCATGGTGCCGTCGGCATAAGATTCTGCAAAGACATTGTTGATGAATGCGGCCAGGTCGGAGCCTTTCCGGCAGCCGACACCGTATTCCTCGGTGGTCAGCTCTTCGCCCAGAACCAGGTCGGGGTAGCTGGTGCCTTCGCCAATCATGGCGCCGGCCATCAGCAGGTCAATGATAGCAGCATCAGAAGTGCCGGAGGCAACTTCCATCACGGCTCTGGCCTGGGTGTCCACGGAGTTGTAGTTCCAACCCTTTTCCGCAGCCACGGCCTCACCGGCAGAACCGGTTTCCACTGCGTAGGTCAGGTCGCCTTCTGTTTTTTCGTCGTTGTTTCCGCCGCAAGCGGCCATGCTCAGGCACAGGGTCATGGTCAAGCCCAGAGCCATCCATTTTTTCATCTTTTTCATAGCGTTCCCTCCACATGGTATTTGGATGTTTCATCCGTCCGATTCTTTATCGTGCCATCAGTTTAGCATACTAATGCGATAATGTAAAGAACTTTTTTTCGAAAAAGCGGAAAATTTTTTTAATAGGCCACCGATTCCAGGAACAGGCCCTGGGGAGGCGCCAGAAATCCTGCCTGGCTGCGGTCCAGACTTTCCAGCAGGGCGGGCATGGAATCCGCCGGCCGGCGGCCCAGTCCCACCTCCAACAGGGTGCCGGTGAGGATTCTTACCATATGATATAGAAACCCGTCCCCGGTGAATCGAAACTGCAGTTCCGGCCCTGTGCGGACGATGTCGATAGAGCGCAGGGTGCGGACGGTGGATTTTTTCATGTGTTTGTTGCCGCAGAACGCCCGAAAGTCCCGGGTGCCCAACAAATCTGCCGCAGCCTGTTCCATAGCGGGCACATACAATTCTTCCGGCAGTTGGTATACATATTTTCGTTCAAAAATGCAGGGCAGCTCGCTGTTCCAAACCCGATATACATAGCACTTCCCCGTGCAGCTGAGCCGGGCGTGGAATCGGGGATCGGCAGGGGACAGAGCCAAAGCGCCGATGTCCTCCGGCAGGTATTGCCGGATGGCCTGGAGCAAATCTTCCGGAGAACGGTCAGTATCTGCCCGGAAGGAGGCCACCTGCATGGCGGCATGGACGCCTGCATCCGTCCGCCCGGAGCCTGCCACTTCCACCGGCTGCTCCAGCAGACGGGTCAGCAGCGTTTCCAGTTTTTCCTGAATGGTGTTGGGGGTGTTCCCCTGTTTTTGCCATCCGTTATAGCGTGTGCCATCGTAACACAGCGTCAGACGGAAGTTTTTCACTGCGCATCCCTCCTGCCGGGTATCATATCACAGGGGCCAGTGCCGTGGCAAGGGGTGGTTTTGCCTGCTGTGCAGGGGTATTTTCCACCGCTGGCGGACAACTCCGTCATTATGTCCATGAACTTGAAAAAATTCTTCTGAAAATTAGAAAAAATAGATAAAAACCTATTGACAGAATAATAACGGTATGGTAAACTACAATCGAACCGAGGGAAACCAAAGAACACAGGAAAGAGAAACTCCCGGACGCGGGAGAATCCTACCGGACGCGGAAAGGAAATATGCTTGTGAAGGAAGGTGAAACTCGTTCATATATAAGAGTATATACCAGGAGGTACATTCCGATGAAATGAGCAGTGCCAGCAGCAGATATGTTGAGAAATATATTTGAAGGGCCGGGAAAAAGCAAAGTTTCAAGAAAAATGTAGCAAGCAGTATGTAATCTTAGTAAGACATCGCAGAGCAGGAAACCGGGGTCATGAATGAAATAGGATTGACCGAAGAACACTCGTTGATCAGCGACCCGACAGAAGAAACGAATGCAAGCGAGATCTTCAATTTGAGATGCAATGCATAGGCGAATGAAGTGACATAGCGGAGTGAGTGAGGGCATTGCAGGCAAAATTGAAAAGGAGAGGATTCCAGTGAACGATCCCATCCAGCAGAACTGACCACATATCTGAGTGAGGTATGTGGTCAGTTCTATTTTTGTTGTGCAGTTCTGAGGAAAAGCAATGCCGCACCCTGTAACAGGAGTGCGGCGGTTTTGTCATCGGATGAAATTGGTGCGCACCAGTTTTTCCCGAGGAGGAGGTGCAATGCCTGCCTCTTTACCGGCCTGAATGCAGCGCAGCAGCCAGGCCATATTTCGGGCCAGCGTCCGCATGGTCTGCATTCCTTCCAGATCCTGCTGGACTTCTTCGGCATCCCGCCCGAAGACCATGTTCCAATACTGAGAGGAAACGATGGGCATCTGGCTGATGGTGAAGTATTTGTTCAGTTCATCCAGCGCATTGGTGGCGCCGGCTCTGCGGCAGCAGATTACCCCGGCGGCGGGTTTGTGGTGGAAAACTTTTCCGCCGGCAAAAAACAATCGATCCAGAAATACGGAGGCGCTGCCGGAGGTGGCGGCATAATGAACGGGGGTGCCTACAATCAGACCGTCCGCCGTCTGCATTTTTTCAATCACCTGATTGACGCCGTCCTCAAAGGCGCAGCGGCCGGTGCGGCTGCACTGCATACAGGACACACAGGGCTGTATGGGGTCGGTGCCAATGTGAAACGATTCCGTTTCCACGCCTTCGTTTTCCAGTGTCCGGCGCACTTCGTCCAGGGCTGCGGCAGTGGCGCCGTGGGCGTGGGGACTGCAATTAAGAATGAAAACCTTCATGAAAAGCCCTCCTGAGTCATGAGAATATGGTTAGTATACACGAAATGGGAAAGAAATTAAAGAACAGCATTGCTTTTTCTATGGGAATAGCGTATAATTCTAAAGTTCTGAAGACAGTGAAAAACAAGGGAGTGCGATTTTGTGGAGAATTTGAGAAATATCGCGATCATTGCCCACGTTGACCACGGCAAAACCACGCTGGTGGATCAGCTGTTGCAGCAGTCGGGCGTGTATCACGAAAATCAGGAAGTTGTGGAGCGCGTGATGGACTCCGGCGACCTGGAGCGGGAACGGGGAATCACGATTCTTGCCAAGAACACCTCCGTGCGCTATAAAGGTACCAAAATCAATATTGTGGACACCCCGGGTCACGCCGATTTCGGCGGCGAGGTGGAGCGCGTTCTGAAAATGGTCAACGGCGTCATCCTGTTGGTAGACGCTGCGGAAGGTCCCATGCCCCAGACCCGTTTCGTGCTGAGCAAGGCTCTGGAACTGGGCCATCGGGTCATTGTGGTGCTCAATAAGATTGACCGTCCGGATCAGCGAATCCATGAGGTCATCGACGAGGTTCTGGAACTGCTGATGGACCTGAACGCCACTGACGAGCAGCTGGACAGCCCCATGCTCTTCTGCTCCGGCCGTCAGGGTACTGCTTCCTACTCTCCCGATGTGCCGGGGAAGGATCTGCAGCCCCTGTTCGATACCATTCTGGATTATATTCCCGCACCGGAGATCCATCTGGACGAGCCGTTCCAGATGCTGGTCAGCTCTGTGGACTACAATGAGTTCGTGGGCCGCATTGCCATTGGCCGGGTAGAGCGGGGCCAGATTAAGCAGAACCAGGAAATCGTGGTGTGCAACTACCATGATGAGAGCGGTTCTACCAAAAAGGCAAAGGCCGTGTCCATGTATGAATACGAGGGCTTGGCTCGGGTGCCCATCACAGTGGGGTCTGCCGGCGATATCATCGCCATGAGCGGTATTGGCGACATCACCATCGGTGATACCATCTGCTCTCCGGAGAAGGTGGAGCCCATTGAGTTCGTGCAGATCTCTGCACCGACCATGGAGATGACATTTGCGGTCAACGATTCTCCCTTTGCGGGCAAGGAAGGCAAATTTGTCACTTCCCGGCAGATTCGGGAGCGGTTGTACCGGGAAACTTTGAAGGATGTGTCCCTGCGGGTCACGGACGACCCCGACGCCATGGATTCTTTCGTGGTGGCCGGCCGCGGCGAGATGCACCTGTCCATTCTGATTGAGACTATGCGCCGGGAAGGCTATGAATTCCAGGTTTCTCCTCCCCGTGTGCTGTTCCAGACCATCAATGGTCAGAAATGCGAGCCCATCGAGCGGGTGGTGGTGGATGTCCCCTCGGACTACATCGGCTCCGTGATTGAGAAACTGGGCCGCCGCCACGGAGAGTTCGTGGAAATGCTGCCTGTGGGCAACCGGACGAAGGCCACCTTCCTGGTGCCTTCCAGAGGTCTGTTCGGCTATCGGAACGAGTTCCTGACCGACACCAAGGGCGAGGGCATCCTGGCCAGTGTGTTCGAGAAGTACGAGCCGTTCAAGGGCGATATTGCCCGCCGTTCCACCGGTTCTCTGGTGGCTTTTGAGACCGGCGAGTCCGTGACTTACGGTCTGTTCAATGCCCAGGAGCGCGGCACCCTGTTCATCGGGCCGGGCGTGCCTGTGTATGCCGGCATGGTGGTGGGTGTCAACCCCAAGGCCGAGGATATGAGCGTGAATGTGTGCAAGCGGAAACAGCTGACCAACATGCGTGCAGCCGGCAGTGATGATGCGCTGCGTCTGGTCTCTCCCCGGAATATGTCCCTGGAGCAGTGCCTGGAGTTCCTGGCAGACGATGAGCTGCTGGAAGTCACGCCCAAAAATCTGCGCCTGCGGAAACGGATTCTGGACCACAGCCAGCGGATGAAAGCGCTCAAGGGCGGAAAGTAAAGCAGATCGCACTCTGTTTGATATGTTGATAGGAAACAAGCCGTTCCCCGACCGGGGGAACGGCTTGTTTTTGTTTATTCGGAGTGTCTGGACGGGGTATATTGGTCTGGTTGCGTGCGTCGGAAGTACAGCAGCAGACCCATCCCGCCGAGCCAGTAGGCCAGCAGGTCAAAGGGGTCAGAAACTGCATCCGGACGATACAGCGGGGTGATATACTCCCAGAACAGACCGCAGCCCAGCAGAAACAGGGAAACGGCCAGGGGCGTTCGCAGCGGCGGCCGCCGGGCAAGGAGCAGGAAGAGATTTACCAGGCACAGAATCAGTCCACCGGCCAGGACATCCGCAGCATATCCGCTCCGCAGTATTCCCCAGATGCCCGGGGAGGGCGGCAGAAAACGGTTCAACCAGTAGACCAGGCCAATTCCGGCCATGACGGACAGATATCGTTTCATCTCAAAAGAAGGACAAAATGACCAGCGCGAGGACCACTGCGGCGGCAACGGCCCAGAATCCCACACCGTTTCCGGTCTCTTTGGGCGTGGGCATGGCGCCGGGGAGTTGGAGCAGCTGATTTTCCGGCTGACCAAAATCTTCCACGATGCGGGTGTGGAAGAACTCCAGGTTCAGCTTGGCGGCAATCCACAGGGCCGTGCCGCTGGAAATATCCCGCCGTACCAGGGTCGCAGTGCCGCTGCTTTCGATGGACTGGATTTGTTCCTGCAAAGTCTCTTCGGAAAAACCGAAGGAGCACAGCAGCGGCAGCGCCTCGCGAAAGTGGCTTGCGACAAAGCTTTTGTATTCGATGATCAGGGCGTAGCGCGGGCCGGGCTGGGTGAATTCCGGAGAAACATATCCGCAGTTGGGACAGGTGGTTTCGGGCACATCAGAGCCGCAGCAGGGGCACTTGTGGTCAAAGGGAACCCCCTGCCCCTCTGGGGAAGGGTCCGCAGGTTCTGCCCCCAACAAAATATAATCCGCAGAGACATGCAGTTCTGTGCAGAGCCGGGCCAAAGTGATGGCGTCCGGGATGGCGCTGCCCCTTTCACCAACATAAGGATACAAAACGGGTTTAATCGATTTTACCCACAAAACGGTAGTAAATATCGACGGTCTGTTCCTTCTCGCCGTCCTCGCCAACGGTTTTCTCATGAACCACAATCTTTTCAATCAGGGCATTGAGCATTTCGGCGGTCAGTTCTTCAGGATGTGCATAGTGCTGAATGAGACCGATCCACTGGTCGATGTTCACAACAGTCTGCTGTTCCGTGTCAAGCTCGGCTTGCAGACGCTCAATCTTTTCCAGCACCTCAGCCTGTTCCGTCTGGTACTTTTCAGACAGAACCTTGAAATTGTACTCCGTGATGCGTTCTGCCGCCCAGTCCTCATAGAGTTTGGAAAACAGCCTGTCCAGCTCCTTCTGCCGCTTCTGCGACCGTTTCAGCTCTGCATCCCGCATTTTTACCATGCGCTGCTGTTCGCGGTCGTTGGCATGGAGCAGCTGCCTTTTCAGGTGTTCTTCTCCCATATCGGACTGCGCAGACCAGTATTGTAGACGGCTCAGAACATAGGCGTAGAGCGTATCATAACGGATGTAATGAGAGGTGCAGTCACAATGCTTTGGTCCGTGCTGACGGTAGTTGGTGCAGACAAAGTAGTGGAACGGCTTGCTGTTGCTGTTATTCGTGCCATAACTCATCGACCAGCCGCAGTCAGCGCATTTCACAAGGCCGGAAAAGATTTGCGTGGTTGCCGTTTTTATTTTCCTGCGGCGGCTTGCAATCTGCTCCTGCACCCGCTCAAAGACTTCCTTTGAGACAATGGCTTCATGGGTATTCTCAATCCGTAGCCATTCCTCCGGCGGCTTTCTGATTTTCTTCTTGTTCTTGTAGGAAATGTTGGTCTGAATGCCGTGGACGCTGTTGCCGATGTAGGTCTCATTCTTGACGATGCTCTTAACCTGTGCAACTGTCCATGCGTAGCGTTTCTTCTCCGGTGCGTCCGCATAGATATTGGCGAATGTGCCATAGCGGGTGTAGTTCAGCCAGCCCGGAGTCGGCACCTGCTCATCAAGAAGAATCCCTGTAATTTTAGCAGCCCCAGCCCCGTGAAAAGCAAGATCAAAGATTTTCTCTACGATCCATCTCGTTTCCTCGTCGATTACCAGCCGATTCTTCACATCAGGGTCTCGCTTGTATCCCAGCGGTGCATAGGCAAAGGTACGTTCTCCGGCTAAAAATTTGGCGTGGAGAGAGTTTTTGACCTTGCGGCTGGTATCTTTGGCAAACCACTCGTTGAACAGGTTTTTGAAAGGAACGAAATCACTGAGACCTTTTTCCGTGTCCTCGTTGTCCGAAACGGCGATGTAGCGAATGCCCTTTTCCGGAAACACGAACTCCAGATAATAGTCCATCATGATATGCTCTCTGCCAAAGCGAGATAGGTCCTTGCTGGCGATACAGTTCACCTTTCCTGCCTCAACGTCCTGCATCATGCGCTGGAAATTAGGACGATCAAAATTCGTACCTGACCATCCGTCGTCGATGTACTCGCCTACCACATGAAGGTTGTTTTCCTCTGCAAATCGACGCAGAATCGTGCGCTGGGTCTCAATAGAAACACTATCACCATAGCTTTCATCGTCACGGCTCAGACGCATATAAAGTGCGGTATTGTATGGTTGTTTCATAATGACTTCCTCCTATCAGTCGAAACAACCCACGCTTACAATACTTTGCTGAAAATAGTGTATCATAAGCGCGAGCTGGATTCAATGCGGATTCTCAGTTTTCAGCTTGCGGGGGCAATGATTTTCTCGGATTTTCCCTCCTGCGCCACATAGCGGATCGTCTCTGCGGCAATCTCACCGTAGGTTCTGCCCTGCGGCTTAAAATGCTCTGACACCCGGATACGGCTCTTGCCGTGGTAGAAGTACAGCGTTCCGTTCTCATCCTGTGCGTAGAACACGGGAACAGAAGGTTTCAATTTCATGATCTCGGCATAGTAGTTCTCCCAATAGCATTTGCACACATCCAGGAAGCTCTTGGGTGGCTCGAAAACCGGATCAAAGCAGCTTTCAAGGTCAATATCCCGGCAAAGGACAATGAGGGTGTCAAGCGGCGCATTCTGCATAACAGCGTCGTTGATCTTGGCATAGTCAATAGCGGTATTTTTCATAGGCAATTCCTTTCTCAAATCTCAATTTCGTGTTTATGATTTTTCGCCTGTTCGGTGCGCTCCTGCTCATGGCGGATGCTCTCGATGGCGTAGTGAATCTGGCGGATACTTTTGAGGTCCTGCTGGATGGCGGAAAGCTGCTGCCTTTCGGCGGTGTATTCCTGTTCCAGCACCGCTTTTTCCTCCTGCCAGTTCTTGAGCGGCACCTTATTCCCATCTGCCAGATAGGGTTTTAACTCCCTGCGTGCCATGTAGAACAGGTCAAGCGTTCGCTCATGCTGGGCAGCGTATTCCTCCCGTTTTTTCTTCCACTTGATTTCATTCAGCTTGTCATAGACCGGCTTGCCCTCCCTGTAAAAGTCCGCAAGCTGCACCAGCCTGTCCAGCTTCTTGATACGCTGCTCTTTAGCCGTAAGTGAGGATTTCAGGCTGTTGGCGGTTTTGTCGTACCCATCCAGCCGGGATTCCAGATCGGACAGAGTGCTGATATTGTTGGTGTGCAGATAGCTGACGGCTGCGCTGTAGCTTTTCAGATTGCCCAACTTGGCTTTCTGGCTCCACGCCCCAGCGTTTCGTCCCGCAAAATACCGCCCCAGCAGATCAACAATACGCGGCTCCTGCGGCTTGGAGAGTTCTGCCTTTACCTCTTTCAGCCATGCCAGCAATTTGGAGATTATCTGGCGGATATTGTTTAATTTGGCATTGGCAGAGCGCACCCAACGGTTGAGATCGCCCTTGTCGGTGCGGATACCCTTGGCTTCCATGGCACGGACAGTCGGCCCCTCGTGCTGGGTGGGTATCTGCTCCACGCCCTGACGCTCAAAGCTGCGGTGGTCGATACGGCAGTCCAACCCTTTCTCCGCAAATTTGGCGTTGCACAGCTCTGCCCATGCCTGCCGCCACGCTTCCAGCGTTTCTGGGCTGCCCCAGTCGATAGTGGGAACAGCGTTGAACACATAGTTTCCGGCCTCGTCCCGGATGCGCTCGCCTTGTTCGTCCAGTACATATTCCCGCCGCTGCTTGTTGCCCCACTTCCCGTTTGGCAGGATGGGGCGGATGGGACACATGACATGGAAATGGGGGTTCTGGATGCCGCCGTCCTCCTTGTCAGGCTGATGCACGGCGAAGTCTACCACCATGCCCCGGCTTACAAACTGCTCCAATAAAAATTGCCTTGCAAGGTCGATGTTCTCCTCTGTGGAAAACTCGTTCTGCAAGGCAATGTCAAAGCTGTATGCAAGCTGGGCTTTGGTGTTTTTCTCGACTCTCTCCACAGCATTCCAGAGAAATTCCCGGTTTGCGTACTCCGGCGGGGCGTGGGGGGGCATCAGGATTTCCGAACAGATCACACCGCCCTTGCGGGTGTAGTCGCTGTCCTCGCCGTAATACTCGCTGTGCAGCTTTTCGCCGGAGCGATAGGCGGCAGCAGCCACGGCAGACTGTCCGGCGCTGCGCTTGATTTGAGTCACATGAAAATGATACAGAGCGATGGTCAGTCACCTCCAAACTCATGCCTGTTGTGTTCGTTGACGGCCTCCATGAGCAGACCTTTGACCTCGGGGACAGCAAAGGCTTTTTCCGCAAAGGCATAGAACTCGATTTCGGTCAAAACCTTTGCAAGCGGGGCCACGCTCTCCACGGCGGCCCCACGGGTGATAAGGTGGTGCGCTCGCTTCCGTCGGTCGCCTTTTTCGTAGTAACTGCGGCGGTTTTCAAGTTGCTGCTGTTTGTGTTGAAGCTGGGCAAGCTGACGCTCATTGTCAGCGATCTCGGCTTGCAGTTCGGGGATGGTTTTCTGTTTCACCATAGTGCATGACCTCCTTTTTGATGGGATGGATAGGATAGAAAAAGACCGCCTACATTTTCGGTAGACGGACTAACTGACAGTATGGGATTTTCAGACTTTGCAGCGGGGACTGTCTGCTGAAAGCAGATTGTTCCCGCTGCAAAGTACACAGGGATAGCCGCACAGCGGCGCAAGGGGTGCAGCCCCTTGTTCGGAGCGAAGTGACGCAAAACAGCCCGGACACTCGAATGTCCGGGCTGTTCGCCTCGCAGAGCGCACATACAGGGCTTGCCCGTGTATAGAAGTGCGCCCTTTGTTCCAAAGGAATTCTTATCGTCTGTCCAGTGCTTAGTGAATACGAAGACTTGTCCAGTTCTCGGAAGGACGGGAGCCCGTGTATTCGTGTTCGTTGGACGCTTCGATCACCTCATAATAATACCAAGCAGAGGGATCGTTGTCCGGCCAGACCCTGAAATTCATCAACTCGCTCTTCTCGTTGACCCCACGATTCAAAACACGGTTGATAATCGTCATGGCTTCGGCGCGGGTAATGGGCTGCTCTGGCTTGAATGTACCATCGGTGTAACCGGCGATCCAGCCTGCCTTTGTCGCAGTCGCGATACAGCCGTAAGCCCAATAATCCCTTGAGACATCGATGAAGCTGCAATCCTCGTTCTGTACTCCGATAAAGCGGACCAGCATTGCAACAAACTCGGCGCGGGTGATGTTCTTGTTACCACCGAATGTGCCATCGGGATAGCCCGTTATATATTTTCCGTTTGCCATAGTAGAAACCGATTCGTTGTACCAATCATCGGTCGAAACATCGCTGAAGGAATTGTTTGCGGTCTGAATCTCATTTCTGCGGCTCTCAGTAAGCAGACGGTAGAGCATCGTAGCCGTCTCGGCACGGGTAACGTTGTTGTTTGGCTTTACCGTGCCATCTGTATAGCCATGGACATAAGCCACATGGTCATCCCCGTTCAGGTCGGCAGGAGCATTTTTTTGATAGTTCCGAACCGTCTCGGCATTCTTTTCTGCTGTGGTTTGGCTGGTGGTCAGGTCGCTTTTCTCAATGTCGATTTTGTCGCTGCTCACGACATACCCCTCGGGAGCGGTCAACTCCTGATAGTACAGATCGCTCTTTGTGGTAATCTTCCGATAGTCGCTCTCATCAACCCGGAATGTGGCAATACCACTGCGGTTGGAAGTAGCGGTGGCAATCTGTTTACCGTCGAGGAACAACCCAAATTTTGCGCCGCTCAGCGCACTATCGTCCTGCGCATCTACTTTTTCAATGGCGAAATAGTAATAGGTCGAAGAGCCGCTGCCTCCGCTGGAATTTTCGCTCCACTGCGCATAAACGGTCAGGGAGCCGGTGATGACAGTGCTATTGTCAAAGGAGCTTCCCTTGCCATCCTGCTGGTTATTCCAGCCGGTGAAGGTATACCCGCTGCGGGTGGGATCGGCGATCATCGCGTCCCCAAGCGATTCCCCTTCCGTTACGGACACGGTTTCCGTTTTGCCGCTGCCATCGTTCCAATCGAACACCACATGGAAGGACTCCAGGCCGAGCAATTTAGTTTCCGTTACATTAGAGGGAATGACATAGCGGCCTTGTCCCACAGTTACCGTCAATTCCGCAGAGGCAAACAGAGAATCGCCCACAGCAAACGCACTATTGGGCAGCGTGTAAGTCACTTGAATACTCTTGCCATCGAAGCTGCCGGGAGTTCCCGTCAAACGGGTGTCCGCAGTAATCGCAAGGCTGTAATCAGCGTCACCCCCTGCCTGCGCTATCATGCTGCTCAGGCTTTCAGACATATCATATGTGACGGTGTAGGTCACAGGATAGTCCTCATCGGTCTTGTTTTGCTTAATGCTTTCAGGCCCGCTAATCGTCAGCGTGCCGAAATCCTGTGTAGGCTGGACGATAGCAACCGCATAACCATTGCCCGAGACATTAGGAAGCTTCAAGCTGATATTGCCGTCATTAGCCTTTTGAGCTGCATAAACCTGTGCTGCTGTGCCGTCAGGCACACTGCCCGTTTCATCTACCGGCAGTGCCAAAACATAGACAGGTAACGCATTGTCCGGGTTCAGCCCGCCGACTGTCAAATCAACCGCACCCTCACGCTGTACCCAGAAGGTAGCAAGGGGTTTAGCCCAACCTTTAGCACCAGATGCTGCTGTCAAGGCATTTACGCTAGCGGTTTGGGCGTTGCCGAGTTTGATGTCCAGACTGTCATCAGCGGGGGTGACGGTTTTGGTGTTTGTCTGGAAATAAACCGCTTTGTTGCCGATGGTCGCATCGTCGGAGATATAAAGGTAGCGGTTGATATAGCTATAATCCGAGCTATCAATACCAATATCGTTCGATACCTTGGTATCGGGATTACCCATAGTGTTGCCTGAGATCGTACCGCCGTTTAGCTCAACATATGGAATATATCCACCATAATCGCCGGCAACAAAGGAGACACCGCCGCCATACTTATTGGCATGGTTATTGGAAATCTCACCGCCATTCATGATAAAATGACCGCCACGGCGCACATACACGCCTCCGGCCTGTCCGTTCGCAATATTCCCGGATATTTCGCCGCCATTCATTGTGAATGTGCCACAGGATACCATAACACCTGCACCGTCATTAGTTGACTTATTTTCAATGACTTCCGCTCCGTCATACATAAAGACTTTTGCACCGGTCATATTGTTGGCAAGCACAATACCGCCGGATTTATCAGAACTAAAGTTATTATTAATCTTGCCGTAATGATGCAGTTTGATATTATTGCCCTGTACATAGACCGAACCATACCACACATTGTTATCATGAATATTGCCGGTTGCGCCAATCTCGCAATAGATAAGATCCTCTGCATCTGATCTAGCCTGCAAATTGATTGCCTCGTAATTGCCACCGGAGACGCCGGTAATCTCACCATTCATGAAAATGCTATTAGCACCGCCATACGCCGCAATATTATTTCCCTTATTGCCGCTCATGACCGAACCGTCATCCATGGTATAAGTGCTGTCGCTTAGATTAACAACGGTACCGCCGCCGGTCACATTCTCAATCAAGCCGGTTGCTGTCAGCGTTCCCTCAGCGTTATTGCGCAGATGAATGGCTATGCCGCCATTGCCCTGCCACATTTTGTCGTTGCCGGTGATATTGCTGATCGTACCGCCGATGGTCGCTTCACCGCCGTCTACATAAACTGCGCGGCCGTTGATATTACGAATCACAGCGCCGTCTTCCATCTCAAAGATTGCGCCTTGCAGCCAAACAGCACCGGCAGGGCCGACTTCGTCGGTCTCTTTGCCTTTTGTCCTCTTGAAATTTTCTTTTGTATCCTCGATAACACTGCCGCTCTCCATGACCAGTTCGGCACTTGCCGTTACCCGGACAGCGGACATACCGCCAAAGTTACGGAGAATGGCACCCTCGCCCAACGTAATGGTGCAGGGCACCGTGGCGTTGGAGGCAATCATGGCGTCCTGGACATAAACCAAGTTGTCCTTGTCTTCTTCACTTTTACCACTGATTGCCTGTGCAAATACAGTGCCCTCGTGCTTGCCGTCATCATCCAGTATGATGTTTGTCAAGGTCAGGCCGCACTCTGCGCCCTCTTGATTGCCCTGAACCTCAATCATGGCAGGATTATACCAACTACGGGCCGTATCACTTAGCGTCCCAAAGCCGTCTCCTCGGGTCACGGTACGAGTATCACCATAACTGGTAATGGTTAGGTTTTTGTTATAAAACCGGGCGCACTCAATCATAGTCAGGTCGCTCATGACATAAATGGTCGCACCAGCTGGAGCAACATCCACCGCTTTCGACAATGTTGCATAAGGATATTTTTGAGAGCCGTCGCCGGATGTATCGTTTCCTGCGCTGTTCACATAGATACCGGCTGCTGTCGGTTCTGGTGCCCCTCCTCCTGTATCTTCCGCAAATGCCGATGCAGGCATCATGGTGAGACACAACACTAATGTTAACAAGCTGGCTATTACTCGTCTCTTCACTGTGGCACATCCTTTCTTTTTTTCAATTTTAAAATGTGTACTTTTGCAAAACAGGAAATTCGCCTCTGTGAATGGTATGGTAATGACTTGAAATTTATGAATTTGAGCATATAATATAAGTAAGTATCTTTGCTGGACGAATTTGCAAAAGTACACCTTTGCAAATTTAAGGCTTATTT
>ENA-ORTY01002069-ORTY01002069.1-human-gut-metagenome-genome-assembly--contig:-NODE-2069-length-20192-cov-7.709291_pt1 | contig 20192 bp, 25 predicted proteins | sample MGYA00241917_ERZ509198 | MGnify/ENA primary metagenome ERZ509198 (study PRJEB26280, sample SAMEA2338857) | human gut metagenome | biome: human gut; feature: human-associated habitat; material: faeces...
GTTTTGCAGTTAGGCAGTCAAGGAGCGACAGCCTAAAGTGCTGCCGCCCCTTACTTTTATGATACAGCATCAACTTTGGAAGTATATCCTGATGCTGTATCAGAGGAACACAGTACACAAGTGAGTTATATCGTAAAGCAATCAGCAAATATGGCATTCTCCAAAGCATGAACAGTGCTGGCGGCAGATGCCACGACAATGCCAGATGCGAAAGCATGTGGGCAAGATTCAAAGAAGAATTACTTTATGGACGTTATGATACCACTTCAATGACAGTAGAACAGTTAAAAACACTCATCTGGAGATATTTCATCAGCTATTGGAATAACCGAAGAATCTGCTCTGCTAATGGTGGCTTACCTCCGATGATTAAGCGTCAACAATACTACGATTCATTACAGGAGGCAGCATAGGTCGAACATCCTTGAGAAAAAAGTGTAAACCAATATTGACAATATCACGTGGAACGATAAATCAAAAACGGCATTGGTCTATCGCGGATATGAAGGTAAAAAGTCCGATCCAGAGTATGGTGTTAATGTATCAAAGAAAAATTTACCTCAACTGGACTGCTATAAAATTGAGAATTGCATAGAGAAATTGGTAAAATAATAAAGAGGGCATTTGCATTATGAAAACACAAGGCTGGTATAAAGTAATTAAAGATGAAGAGTATTTCAAGGAATTCTTAGGTATATTCTCAGAATTTCACGATTATAGAATTACCCATATAGAATACGATTCTGAAAAGAATCATTTAATGCTCTATCTTCGATATGATACGGATGAAGAAGGGGCGGTCCTGAAATTTATCAATGTGAAGGATATGCATATTTGTCCTTGTGATGACTATGAAATTTCTTGGTTATCCGGATCGGCGTTAAAAATGACATCATCGTATTCGCTCTTTTGGTATAATGTTGATGATGAGGACAATATTGATGAGATAAAGAAAGATAAAAACTTAACCTGGATAGAATCAGAACAAATAATTTTTGCATGGCTGGATAAAGACAATCGGGTTGCTCCGCTAACGGATGAACAATTAAATCCGGTATGGAAAATACTAAATTACGAAACTGGGAAATATGATTCAGTGCAGAAACATTTCCGGGTATTTGAAGCGTAGAAGGCTTGAGTCATCCGTTGTAAAAGCAAGAAAAAATAATACATTTGCGGTCAATTTGTTATCGACAGTTGACCGCAAGCACGGTATAATAGATGTAGATCTAATAAGAAAACCAAATAATCATTACTGTAAAATGTCAGGTAATGGTAGTCATCATTTATAATTGGAAGGAACAGGTTGGCTTTACCCTAATGGTGGAAAATCCACCATTTTTCCACCCAAACTGTAATTCCTCAGTTGAAAACAGGTTTTCTTATCTTTTCTGAAATTGACAGAAAAAGCAGTAAAATCAAGGCTTTGAATGACTTTGATTGACATAGAATGCAAGCTGTTTTCTGTACCAGGATGAACTCCTAAGCACTAGTTGAGGGTTCGATTCCCCCTGGGAACGTGCATTTTTTGCGGGATTGTGCTTGTTTGTTCAGCAAGCGTAATACTGACATCACAAGCAATATAGCAAAAGCATAGCATTGAGTTTTACTTTTTGCAAGGCAGAAAAGGTCAACAAAGTATTGCAGTTAAAGGCTTTTCAGACAATTATCTCTCATACTGCACAATGCAAAACTGAACAAATGAGTTTCGGTTTATTTGCCCTTAATTTTCTTTGTATTTTGTGGATAGGCATAACAACTTTATACTATTGTATTACTGTTTATTTAAGGGGTATCATCAGAAGTTCCCAGATAATCCAGAATTGACTTTTAGGAATAGGATATATAAAATATAGGTTAATCCATTAAAATCAATCTGGGGTCAATCTGGTTAATCTGAGGATTATATATAAAAAGGACCTCAAGAAAATAGTCGGAAAAATAAGGAAAAAAGTTTATTTTGCCTATGTACTTTCAGAAAATAATGTGGTATAATATATACAGGTCGGAAAAGACCAGTTAATTTAATATTTTGAATGCTTAGAGAAGCAAAGTTACCTTTAGACGAGGTTTAACTGGCTTCTCTTTTTTTGTTGCCTAAAATCAAAAGGAAAGGAACAACGGAAAATGGATAACAAAACAAATAAGCATGAATTTGCGTGTAATGCTGGTAAGGTTACCGAGTACGAAGTTAAGGAACATATTGACACTATCATGGTGGGCTTTCGTGGATTCTCAAAGGAAGTGTCGATTGTAAAGTGGAACGACAAGAAGCCTGTGTTTGATATTAGAGCATGGCGAGTATCTGACAGAGACGGATTGCAATATCCTTTGCGTGGTATCACTTTCTCTAAGGAAGAATTTATCAAGTTAAGGGAAATCTTGAACAGCATTGATGTGAATTGCATTGATGAATATATGTGAGCAAAGAATGTGAGGTATTGAATATGAACGGAGCAAAGACTGACGAAAGAAATTATTATGCTGAAAGCTACATTGCTTTAATCGAAGCAATTATCAAGGAAACAGCTTCAATAATCAAAGACATAAAGAAAGCAATGGGCGAGGTGTGAAAATGGGAAAGAAAAAACTACAAGGTGCAGACGGAATGAATTTTCAACTGCAACTTACAATAAAAGGCTTAGAGAGCATAAATCTTCCAGAGGAAAATCTCACGAATGAATCTGGAAATGACATTATGAAAATATCTTGTTGGGGTGGCAAACTGTCTGCTTATGTGAATTTGCCTAACGCAATCAGGCCAAATAATGTGCAGCCATTTCAACTATCTGATTGTATCAAAATCGAATTGGTAAGAAACCAAGTCATTGAGCACATGAGGTCATATTTGCAAAAGCACTTAAAGGATAAGTATTCTGATGAATTTCTCTCAATGATGAGTGTCACAAAAATGGAGTGCAATCTAACGATAAAATGCGTTGGGAATTGTAAGCCAAAGGATGTGATTAGATTGTTTGAAAGGTCATTTGCAAAGGTTACTGTTTATAAGGAAACCGACCCAAACGGAAAAACACACAGGAAACCAGAACGAGGAATCACAACAACCAAGCCCCATGAATGGGTGTTAAAGGTGTATGACAAAACCTTTCAGCAAAGGCAAGCAGGCAATCTTAAAGTTGAGTCAAATCTGATTCGTGTGGAATTGGTGTTCTTAGACAGAATGCTTGACCGTATGTATTCGAGCAAGAAATCATTAGAGGACATTCTCACAAGGAAAGCAATCAAAGCGCTGATTGACCAGTACCAAGAAACCTTTGACGAGATATGCAAAAAGAATATTACGCCTATGCTGAATGCTTGTGTGCAAGAGATATTTGAATGTTTAACTTGCTCTACTCCACGAAAGGAAGTAAGCGAAACTTTGATTAAGTGTAAGGAACTCATTGTAGATACTGAGGTGTTACGCAAGGCATTAAAGAAGTGGTATGTATTCAAGAAACAGCCTGATAGCTCAAAACGCATTGTTTCATTTTATCGAGAGAAAAATATGGGTTTTCCAGAGGATGTGCTTAGAACGCTCAAACTCATGCACAACTCTTTAGGATAAAACAGGTCTGAAAAGTTACATTCGATGTTACCCTGCGACCCCAAACTTGAAAAACTGAAAATCTCATAAATTGAGCATAAACCACCATTCATTGGGGTGTAAAAGGTGTTTCACAAGGCATTTGAGCAAATTGCAAAAATCAAATCTTGTCCATAATTATATGAGACAGATACACAAACAGATAACAGTACATTAACAGTAAGGGGGTGTTCACTAATGCAGGTAGAACGCATATCAGCAGACATTACATTGAAGCACAAACCCAGAACGGGAACACAGGCTTACAATATGCTGATTGAATCTCTCAAAGCAGAGATACAGGAAAAGCAAGAGATTTTATCTCATCTCTCACAAGACAAAGTAAAACAGAAATTCATAGAGAACTGGAATCCTACAACAAGGAGCGTGAACATCTATGATATGTAGGAAGGAGTGATTTTCTATGCCTTATGCTAAAGGACAAAGTGGTAATCCAAAAGGCAGACCTAAGCAAACCGCAGAGCAGAAATCACAAAAGGAGCAATTTCAGAGGTTGCTTAAATCTTCTACCGTTGAAGCTCTGCAAAGCATAATCCAGATTGCCAATGACAGATATAACAAGGACCGATTCAATGCTTGTAAGTACATCATTGACAAGGCTTATGGTGCAAATACTGCTTTTCTTTTAGACGGTACAGAAGATACTGCTCCTACTGTGATTAGGATTGTTCCATACGGTAAAGAAAACGAGGACTGGAACGAAGATGACTGGGAAGATGAATGGAACAATGCCCCAGATGAAAATGAGGACGAATAATTATGGTAAAGATTACAAACGGAACAGTTACCACAGAGGTAACGCAAGGTGCGTATGATACATTCTACAAGGAACAAGGATTTGTGATTGTGTCAGACGAAAACGAAAATATCGAATGGGAGGAAGAAGAAAATGGCTAAAGTCAATACTATTGCAAACAACGGACTGACTATCGTTGAGAACTACAATAAACTGCTTGAACAGTTCAGAAAAACAAAGACCATTGATGATGTGCGTATTCTGGTTGCAAGCGTCAGAGATTTTATTTCTGTGTATAAGCGTGTAGATAAAAACATGGTAAATGAAATCTATGAAAAACTCCAGAGCAAATTGCAGGATATGGTTGCTGAAAATGCTTTTGTGTATGACCGTATGAATAACAGGGTTGAGGAAATCCGCAATCGTGGTTATGACTATGCAAATGAAAAGGACGATACACAGGCAGTACAGAGCAAAGCACTTCAGCTTATGTCTCAGATGCCTAAGGTAATGAACAGCAATCATGCAAACCGTATTACTAAGGTTTTGACAGATTCTATCAATTCTGGTGTTATCGGTAGCAAGGCTGTTCTGGAACTGCTTAAATATCCTGCTTATGCTGATATGGTATCTGCAAAGATTAGGGAGCGTGCTTTTGAGGGTAGTAAATCTTCTGCTGAACAGGCTTTTGACAGATTGAAAGAATCTGAATTGAAAGAGGCTGAACAGGGACTTGCTTCTGTGTTTTTGCAGGGATTCCACCTTAGAAACATTGAAAAACAGGTCAATGCGTTTAAGAAGCCTTCTGCATGGAGTCCAAACGAAGAGACAGCATAAAGGATAATCCCAGAATAACACAGGATAATCCAGATTGAATCAGAAGTCATAAGGAATGTATTCCTATGGTATAGGATAAAAGTTCACCAGAAGTCAACAGAGAACCTCTGGGGATAAACATAAAATTGAGAATAAAATAAATCGGTTACTAAAGAATAGTCCAGTTGTCCAGACGGAGCAAACACAAAAACATGGACAACAATACAATAGTTCAGATGAATTTGTATTCGTGTCCCTAATCGAAAGGGAGAATACAAAAATGGCAAAGAAGAATAATGCAAACAATACGAACACTTTACCAGAGCAGGAGTTTAACTTTATTGTATCAGATGTACGCATTCCTCGTATGGTGCCTTTACAGACTCTTGCAGATGAATCTGGTATTTCATATAAAGCACTTTGGCAGATGTGCAAACAGAACAAAATCGTGCATATTAAGTCCGGTAATAAGTTTCTTGTGAATGTGGATAAATTCATTGAGTTTCTCAATACCGGCGAAACGGAGGTTGAGAGCAATGACGGAGACAGCAACACAGCATAAAAACAATGTCGAATGGGGACAGGCAAAGGGATTTTCAAAATATCTTATTTCTACTGATGGACAGGTTTACAGCCTAAAGCGTGACAGGCTTTTACCGCAAGGATATACACAAAGAGGATATAAACAAGTTGATGTGTGTAATGATGAGGGTATCAAAAAGCACATGAGAGTTCATAGGCTTGTTTATATGGCTCATAAAGGTGTTATTCCAGAGGGTATGCAAATCAATCACAAGGACGAGAACAAAGCAAATAATTGCATTGACAATCTGGAACTTATGACAAACAAGGAAAATTCAAGCTATGGCACTCGTAATGCACGAATCAGCCAAGCAATGAAAAGATACAGAGCAAAACAGCGTGCAATGACCGCTTGTTGATGTGGTATCAGAATTTATACTTTTTGAAACCATGCAAATGAAACCTCAAATAAGTATCAGAAAGTATGCGTAAAAACTTTTGATTATTCTCATAAAAAGTGTGTACTTTTTGAGACTTGCCTGATATGATTAAATCAGAAACGAACAGGTGTTCGATAAAGAAATGAGGTGTTCAGATGAACGATAAGTTTAAGAATGACAAGCTAAAGTTTGAGCTTATCAGAAACGCTGATTTGGTGTGTACGGATTGCCTATACAAATATGACGATACGAATATGCCATGCAATGTTTCTAAATGTGAGATGTACGAAGAAAAGCCCTCTACCGTTATTGATGGTGGAAACTGTGATTTATACGATAAGGGGGTGTCTGAATGAAATATGTAGCTTATCACAGGACAAGCACAAAAGACCAGCACTTAGACAGAGGAATTGCAGAACTCACCAAGTATTGTGCTGATAATGCAATTTCTCTGTATAAGGGCAAGGTCTACACAGACCAACAGACAGGAAAGAACTTCAACCGACCACGCTACACAATGCTGAAAGATGAAATTCTTGAAAGTGGTGATGTGCTGATCGTCACAGAACTTGACCGATTAGGACGAAATAAGGAAGCCACACTAAAAGAATTACGATTCTTTAAGGACAACGGTATTCGTGTTATGGTGTTAGAATTACCCACAACATTAATTGACCTGTCAACTATGGAAAACTCAATGGCTCGTATGATGTTAGAGACTATCAATAATATGATGATTGAGTTGTATGCAAGCATGGCACAGGCTGAAATTGAGAAAAAAGAGAAAAGGCAACGAGAAGGCATTGAACAGAAAAAGGCTCGTGGAGAATGGGACGATTATGGCAGACCAAGAGTTATGAACCTTGAAGAATTTGCTATCCACTACCGCTTAGTACAGCAAGGGGAAAAGAAACCATTTGAACTGATGAAAGAATTAGGTATGACAAAGCCTACCTTCTATCGTTACAAAAATCAAATTGAGAAAGGGTGTTAAGAATGGCATCTGTTAAAAGAGTTGAGTACAAAAGCGGTAGAGTTGTGTATCGCATAGTTATCTGTCAAGGATACGATAAAAAGGGAAATAAACTGGTTAAGAATCTTACATATTCAGTCAATCAGTCAGCAACACCTAAACAACAAGAACGAGAAGCGAAGAAGTATGCCATGGATATGGAAGATAAGCTGAAATATGGCTACGACTACAACGCAGAAAAAATGTCATTTGAAGATTTTGCATACAAATGGCTTGAGAGTGTTAAAGATAACATTGCTTATGGTACCTATGCAGGATATAAACAGGTTTTGGAAAGTAGAATCATTCCCTACTTTAAGGGAGACAAGATTGCTCATATCAAAACACCACACATTGAAGCCTTTTATAGAACTCTGGTTGACGATTATTCCGCAGGTACAATAAAGAGATTTGCTAATGTGTTGAATCTGATTTTTAAGACAGCCAAGCGTTACAGCATGATTGAGAACAATCCTTGCCAAGACGCACAAAAACCAAAGAGAAAAGACGAGGACGAGGGCTTAAAGTTCTTTACTCCAAAGCAAGCATTGATGTTTATGAAATCTCTGGATATGTCATACGAGGTAACCTACAAAGGCCATCAGCGTATTGATGATACAGGTAAACCATACTATGTGAATGAGTACACAGAATCCTATACTGTGCCTACACAATACAAAGTGTTCTTTACTCTCTCATTGTTCTGCGGATTCAGAAAAGGCGAAACACTTGCTTTGCACTGGAATGACATTGACTTTAAGGAAAAGAAAATCTCTATTTCAAAGTCTGTGGGTATGACGGAAAACGGATTTGATTATAAAGAGCCTAAGACAAAGAAATCTGTCAGAAAGGTATCTATTCCAGATGATGTAATCCCACTTTTGAAGCAGTATCACTTTGAGTACATACAGACACGATTTAGTCATGGTACTGCATGGCAAGGCGATTTGAGCAATGGCGGTAATCTGTTCATTCAAGCAGACGGAAAGCTTATGGGGCATACAACACCTTATCAGTATTTCACAAAGCATTTACACCGCTATAATGAGTGGGTGCAGAATAATCCAGAAAAAGCAAAGGCTGAGGGATTAGAGGAATTACCGATTATTCCGCTTCATGGGTTGAGACATTCATGTGCTACCCTGCTCAATTATCTGGAAGTCAATATCATTGAAATATCAAAGACATTAGGACATTCAACCTGTTCCACTACAATGAACATCTATGCTCATAGCTTTGAGGAACAGCAAGAGGAAGTAGCAACAAAGGTAAATGAGTTCTTACGATTGAACGCATAAATAATTGAGAGCCAGAGGAAAAAATCCGAAGGCTCTCATTTAGTCATCATTCATCTTTCAATTCCATGTGGTCAAGGGCATATTGTAAAGCCATGCTGATTAGTTCATTACGAGAACGATTCGTCTTAGCTGCTAAATCGTTATATTCCTCTTGCAATGCTCTATCTATGCGTATCGTCATGGTGACAGATTTATCTTCTTTAGGTGTTACGATAAATTTCTCCATAATGCAATTCCTCCATTGATTTTAATTACATTATAGTATTGACAAGTCACATAAAACTATGACACAATAGTGAGTTAAAATTATACTGTACTTTTGTATTACACTCTGCTATAATGCTAATATCAACCAAAACTTGGAGGTATGGCATTATGAAAGATAAAGCAACCAAAAACGGAGTCAAAAAGCCGATTTTCAAGAAGTGGTGGTTTTGGGTAATCGTTGTCGTTATTCTGGCCGCTATCTTCGGAAATACTGGAACAAAAGACAGCGTTGAGGACGGAGCAAAGGACACTATCAGTTCAGCAGAACAGCAGACAGAGGAAAAGCAAAACGAAAGCACAGCAAAAGATGATATTTCCTTTGTAGTTACCAATGTTCCTAATGATGTGACAGGTAATTGGAGAATTGCCTCAATCGCAGAAAACATTGAAATGCAGGACTATGCTTTGGACTACTACAAAGAGTATTTCAAGAGCGATGATGAAATCCATGCAATAGTCAACTTCAATTACAAGACAACGACAAAAATCTCTGTTATGGGAAATCTATTAGATGTATCTGTGTATGAATATGTTGACAAAGAAGAACATGATGCAAAATTGCTTTTCAGCGGTATGCTTCTTAAAGAATACCATGTAAACAAAGATACTGGCGAAATAGAAGAAATACAGTAAAAACGAAAGCCTTGACCATTCATTCGTGGTCAAGGCTTTTCTTTATACTATCGTAATACTAAACTTACGGAGTGCTATGGAGTGATAGGCCGAGTTAGGGAAAGTAGAAATCCCAAAAAGGTAATACGGGTAACACTTATGGAGAGTTATGGAGAGATAGGGCGAGTGCCTGTTAATCTTTGCAGCAATGATCGTAAAAGCTCATTGCTGCTTTTCCTTTTTTTCGGTGCTCGTGAGCACCGAGAGAACACTTAAACGCAGATATTGAGCACCGAAATTTCTTAACGGGCACCAATGCAATAATTCAATCCTGGCACCGAACGGAGATAACTACAGCGTAGGATAAGGATTGGGGTGTCAATGAATGTAAATATGGTTTTCTTGCCTGAACAAAACAGGCCTGACGGATCTATCCGCTCAGATTAGATTAAGAATCTATTCTGGGCGGATTTTTTTCGTTACAGATATTTTAGAGGAGGATAGCTTATGGATAAAAAAACGGATGTAAGAGATCCGGATGAAATAGTTGTTGAGATTGAAATGGAACGGTTAAGAGCATTTCCAAATCATCCATTTAAAGTGATCGGAGACAGTCAGATGATTGAGCTGCAGGACAGCATAAAAAAGTATGGTGTACTGAATCCATTGATTGTTCGTCCAAAGATTGAAGGCTACTACGAAATTATTTCTGGCCACAGAAGAAAATATGCGGTCGAGAAGCTGGGATATAAGAAAATCCCGGTAATCATTCGTATGTTGCAGGATGATGAAGCAGTAGTGATCATGGTCGATTCCAATTTGCAGAGAGAGCAAATTACACCAAGTGAAAAGGCCTATGCCTATAAGATGAAATATGATGCCATCAAAAAAAAGGCAGGCAGAAAGAATTGTAGTCAAGTTGACCACAATACAGGAAAGAGGAGTATTGACGTAATCGGAGAACTTTGTGGTGACAGTGCAAAGCAGGTGCAGCGTTATATCAAAATAACAGAATTGATATCGGCATTGTTGGATAAAGTGGATGATGGAACAATGGGATTTACCCCAGCGGTGCAGTTATCTTATCTGAAAAAGAAAGAACAGCAAGAAATTATTGATGCAATGGAGGCAACCCAATGTACGCCATCGCTTTCGCAGTCAATAAGGATCAAGAAATTAAGTGAGGCTGGAAAGCTTACAGAAAGCGAAGCTGAAGGAATACTTGGAGAGATAAAACAGAAGGAAGCAGACAGAGTAGTTTTTAAGAATGAACAGTTATACAGATTTTTCCCATCAACCTATACATCGGAACAGATGCGTAGAGAAATACTGGAAATATTGAAATCATGGAGAAATAGTAACTGGATTTAGGAAAGGAGAAACAGAATATGTGTAGAGTAATAGCAGTATCAAATCAAAAAGGTGGAGTAGGTAAAACAGTATCATGTGTGAATCTTGGAATTGGATTGGCACAGGAAGGAAAGAAAGTGCTTCTGATAGACGCTGATCCACAGGGAAGTCTTACAATCAGCCTGGGGTATGAGGAGCCGGATGAAATGGAGTATTCTCTGGCAACATTGATGATGAAATTGAATATAAAAACGGCAATTATGTTGGGATGTAAAAATGTATTTATTAAGGAGCCAGTCTATGTAGTAGACAGAAAAGTTCAGAAAGTACATTTTACTAAATCTGAAATTTTGTTGATTAGTAAAACTGGAGATACATGCTCTATAAGGAATATTATTGTGAATATTTTAACTAAGTGACATTGGTGGGAGACGTCTCTTTTTTATAGAATATTCAATATAAATTGTAAGAAACTACAAAAAAGAATATAATATTTATAAATCAATATTAGTATAGCAAATCTGAAAGAACATAAATTTGGAGATAAAATTTTTATGATAGAAATGAAGATAATGCAGGCACGTCAGGGTGATTGTATCTGGGTTAGGTGTAAATCTGATAGAGTAGTTAATATTGTGATTGATGCTGGTCCATCAACGTTTAAGAGAGGTTTTATAAATCTTGTAGAAAAAATAGAAAAACATAAAGAAAAAATAGACTTACTTATTTTTTCCCATATAGATGATGATCATATAAAAGGATGTATTCAGTATCTTGAGAAAAATGATAAAACAATTATTGAGAAAGTATGGATTAATGGAAGTGGCAGCAGTGTATATTTAAATGGACAGGAGCATTCAGCGAACAATATATCAAATCTTGTTTCATTAATGAAACAAAAAAATATATCGATGGAAACACCAATTTTAGAAGGAAAAGAATATAGTTTTAATGGTGGCAGGATTAAAGTAATTGGACCTAAAATGGGGACGATGTTGAAAGTAGCAGAGAAAATAGAAAAGCAGATGGAACATTCAGGGGGAAAATATATAGGCGATATATCGCATGTTGAAGATAAATATGAAGCGGATTCATCAGATACAAATAAAGCATCTATTATAGCTGTTTTAGAATTTGAAGATAAGAAGATTCTTTTTACAGGTGATAGCACAGCAGAAAATATTATTGAGGCTGTTGATAAGTATTATCCACAGGGAAAGTTTGAAATGGTTAAATTGCCACATCATGGAAGTTCACGAAATATATCAAGGGAACTGATAAAAAAACTAAATACAGATCGGTTTATTATTTCGACCAATAAAACAGTAGAAAAAGTGGTTTTATATAGGTTTGGTGAAGAGAGAAAAAATACAGAACTATTATGCAATTATGATTGGTGGAAAAAAGAGTACTTTACGAAAAATGATATAGAAGAATATATTCGTACAAAGAGAATTGTAATGAAATATATAGGAGATGAGGAAATTAATTTGTGATGAGGGAACAAATTGAAATTGCAAAAAGATATGCAGTAAGATTAAAATCTGGTACCGAAATTTTGGGTAGTGGAGTTTTGTGGAAACCGGAAGGATGTCAGAAAAATAAATTATATATTTTTACTGCAGCACATGTAGTTAAAGACCAAGAAAACATAAATGTTGAATTCGAGGTCAACGGGGAAATAGTAGATGTGCCTGTTGAAATGGACAAAGTTATAATTCCTGATGAATATCAAAAAGAAAATGATTTGCCGGATATAGGAATTATAGTTTTAGACTATGAATATAATAATTTCCCATGGTATAGCGTTGCAAAATGGGAAGTAGATAAAAGTCGTATTGTAAAACAACCAGACTTAATATTAGTAGGCTTTCCTGTTGAAGGAATGATGGAGAAATCATTTGAAATATCAAAGGATACATTGGAATGTAAATATGAAAGTATTGATGAAAAAGGATGGATTGTTAAATATAAGTTTCAACAGGCAAATATTGATAATTCAGATAGAAACAGTGAACTTGTAGGTTTTTCAGGATCAGGAATTTTTGCGGTAATTGATTCAGAACTTGTATTAGTAGGAATTCATCATGGGTCGCTGGGGATAAATGCGGTTAGGGGAAATCTGACAGGAACAACATCTGATTTTATAAGAAAAATATGTGAAGAAAATAATTGTGTTGTTCCTCAAAGAGAAAGAAAAGTGAACGGAAATCTTTCTGATCGAATATCATTTATTAAAGAAGAAATACTGGATGAATTAGAAGATGATGATTATTATAAAATGTTGGAAGTTCTTCAGAATACAGTAAGTAATGATGTGACAGAAGTGATTAATAGTACATTTTGTGATTATTGTGAAGAATGTAAGCTTCATAAAAATTATCACTGCTGTGATTTTTTTCGTGGATTTATGCTTGTGCTGATCATTTTTTTTAAAACTATGGATGAAAACATGGATTTGAGTTTACCACGAGTAAAAGAAATGAATGACATTCCAATATATTTTATATGCAGTGAAGGAAAAGGAAGGGCAAATAGGGATAATCAGACAAAACTAAAAATAAATAATTTTATTTATGCATTAAAGACTAAGAAAGAGTTAGCTTATAAATTAGAAAATGATTGTGTTATTATATGGGGCTCAGAGAGAGATCCTAAGGATACTCATCGGACATGTAGTGCTTCCGCATATAAAAATGTTTTAAGAGATATTTCGCGTGCAGATGTAAATAGATTAGATATAACAGGTGTTGCTTACGATTTTAAACCGAAGTGTATTATTCATGTTAACGAAGTTATAAAAATGATGTGTGAGGGAAATTTGGAGCAGTTAAAATCAAAATTTATCAAATATATTGAGGAATTGGGAAAATGACAGATTATGTTTATTTGGATGATGAAGAAATTTTAAAGGACAATATTTTAGACAGTAAATGTAGAATAGTTCACTTGAAAAAGAGAACACAAGGGTATTTTATACATATTGTGTGTTGTCAGTTCTCAGATGAACAGTCACTGGAAAAAAATTGGGAGGAGATAATTAATAATGTAGCAAATGCTATTCAAAAAAATCTGAAGGAATTGATAGAGATTTTTAATATATATATTCTATTTTTTCAACCTGAATGTGATGCAGTTATGGCATATCAGATTGAACAAAATAAATTTTCATCAAGAAAATTAGTTATGGAACAGCAAATGCCAGAGGAGAATGAGAAACTGGAACTTATATTGAGTGAAAAGTTATTTGATCTAAATATAGAAATGGATAACAAAGCACCAGAGTTGTTTGTTGATGAAATGGACTTTTTGAATAGTTATGAGGGAGAAGAGTGTGAACATAAACTGGAACAGTATATTGTGGATCAGATCAAGGGGGAATTTAGATGAAAAAAATTAGTAAAATAACATTGGAAAATTTCAGAGTGTTTTCAGGGAAAAACGAAATTGATTTTAATGATACTAATGGTAAGCCGGCTGATTTGGTTTGTATATATGGAAAAAATGGTTTTGGAAAAACTTCATTATTTGATGGCTTTGAATGGTTTTTTACTGGTGAGATACATTTATTGAATAAAGAATTAAAAAAGAATGTTTCGAAATATAAGGGGAATATTTTAAAAAATAAATATGCGGAAGCGACAGAACGTGCAGGGATTGATATCTTATATTCGGATGGGGATAAAGGATCACGAACTATTGTAAATAGGAAAAACGCTGTTAACGATTCTAAAGGGGGAAATGTAAGTGGAATCTGTAAAGAGATGATTAATAAGAAACAGATTTTACCACATAGCAGAATAGATAGTTTTGTCTATGCGACAAAGCCAACGGATTTATACAATGATTGGGGTGAGTTTTGGGATCCGGATAATAAACAACGAGATTATTTTGCGGCTGTTTATAATGTTTATAAAAAATTTGATAATGAAGTGAAGGAGTATGATGATAAGCTTAAAAAAATAAAAAATCAATTGGAAGAATTAGATATAAAACAAAAGGTGGAAGATTTTAATGGGTTGGTAGAAAAATATAATTGTCTGCATATAAAAAGTATCCCTGACTTAGTGCCCATAGAGTATGATGAAAATAAAAAGGTTTTTATAAATGATAAATTATTTAATACTAATATTGGTACGCAAATAAATATGTATATAACAAACAAATGTTCTAAAAATGAGCAATGCGAATTTCTACAAAATAATTTTAATGAATATAAAGACTTTAAAAAGTTACAGCAGGAATGGTTAAACAGAAAGGATAGATGTAGGAAAATCATTGCTAAATGTCAGAAAAAGAGAGAACTTTTGTCACAAATTGAAGTATTAGAAGAACAAAGAAAAAAACTTATAGAGAGCCGAGATGAACTTTTGGGAGTCTTTGATGAAGCGTGGTTCGATGAATATCAAAAAAATATTGAGTTGAATGTAAAATATTCGACAGATAATAATAAATTAAATAATAGCAGATTTGAGTTGGAAAATATTACTAGTTACATTGAAAGTCTACGACAAAAAGTTATTAAGATTGAACAACAGAAAAACGATGTATTGAAGCATTGGGAAGAATGGAAACAGCAGATTACGGATTTAAATGAAAAGAGAAAAGAATTATTTAAAGAAGATGTTTTAAAAAAACTTATAGAAGAGAAAGAAAGTGTAGATAAACAAAAGCAGATATATCAAAAGGAAGTACGATATTTAAATCAGGTATTTACGGAAGGGTGTGAGAATTTTCTACAATCTATAACTGCGGGTACAACATTAGAGTATCCGTGGATAAAGGGGCATGTAGATTATGAGAATAATAGTAGAGTTGCATTAGCAAAGGCAGTGGCAGAAGAAGCAGATGCAAAATCTCGGTATGAAACAATGCGAGAGGAAGTTGATAACTTAGATGAACTTCTTACTTTGGCAAAAAGGGAAATTCAAAAAAGTAATTCATGCACATGTCCTGTATGCAAAAGTAAATTTAGTAACAAGGATGAATTACTTGGAAAAATAGATTTATCTGGTCAGAGGACTATTCTATTAAAATTAAAAACAGAATGGGTTAATGCGGGACAGAAACTAAAAGAGGCACAGGAAGGACATAAGAAAGGTATTGACAGCATACAAGTATTAATAAATGATCGTATATGTGAATTAAATAAGTTGATTTTAAAGTGTGAAAATGATATAGAGCAATATCAAAGAGAGTATGAAGAAAGGCAATTGAAAATTCAAAAAATAAAACGTGAAGAAGAAAACTTAAAACAGGTTATAGAACAAGAACTGGGGACGAGTATAAAAGACATTTTAAAGGAATCTGTAGATACCGCATGCAGTGAAAAAATAGTCATAATAAGCAATCTGCAAAAAGAAAAGGAAAATGAGATAAATGAACAGCAAAAAAAACAAAGGATGGTTAATACTGAAATTGAACAAATTGAGAAAATATTAAATGATGAGAAAATGAGAATAGATGCTTTTAACAATGATCTTTCTAATTTAGAAAAGCAAAAAATTATGCAGCAAAGACAAATTTTTTCAAATGGACAATTTCAAAGTCTAGTACAAAAATATGTATTGGATATACAGCAGAATGAAGATAAAAAGCAAAGGCTGCAGGAAGAGTTAAACGATTATAAAATATATTACACAGATAATATTGATAAATATAAAAAGCTTTTGGTAGATATGGATGAGAAGTCTATTGATAGAATGGGTCGCTATGACCAATATAAGAAAACTCTTTTTGCAAAAAAGCAAATATCCAAAAAAACTATTATACGGTATCGTAAAAAAATTGAGTCAGAAATAGAGATAGCTAAAGAAAAATTAGATATTTGGAATCAGTGTGACAGTAATGTTGTTGTTGAACAGTTTATAAACAAATATAATCAGATGTTTGAGGAACAGGGAAAATTACAGCAGGAAAAAGAACTTTACAGCCAAAAACAAAGTTTGGCAGAACAAATTTTTAAGAATGTGCAAAGCCAGATGGAGAATCATATAAAGGAAGCATTTGGTGGCGTTACAATTAATCAGATATACTCTAAGATACAACCTCATAAACGATTCAAACAATTACAGTATCAGATAAATATGAATGAAGATAGTGCTCCAGAGCTTTATATCAAGGTAAAAAACGATGAAAGCGAGGGGATTATGCCGGAATTATTTTTCAGTTCTGCACAGCTAAATACAGTAGCATTGAGTGTATTCTTAGGAGGTGCATTATCAAAATCAAATCCCAAAGTTAATACAATTTTTATTGATGATCCAATAGGGCATTTTGATGATCTGAATGTTCTTTCTTTTATTGATGTTTTAAGGACAATTATTACCGAAACTAATTGGCAGATTATAATTTCTACGCATGAAGAGAATTTTTATGAGGTTATGAAGATAAAGTTAAATTCAAAATATTACAATTCAAAGTTTTTTAAATTTAAAGATGAGGGGAATATTGAAGAAGATATGGAGGAATAGAGGATGTCATGAGTTGGGATTTACAATGTACCTTGTGATAAAATTAGAATTATAATCTGGTCATGGCAACAACTTTGGACTTCCAATAGGAGACAGCTATATGAGGACAAAATGTAGGATATTATAGAAAAATTGGGACTGCCGGATGTAGTATTTCACAGTCTGCGTCATACCAATGTTACCTACAAACTGAAACTCAGTAGTGGAGATTTTGGTCATGTGTAGGCAGACATGGTGACGGAAGTATATGGTCATATCCTTGATGAAAATCGAAGAAAGAATGTGGAACCGATGGAGAATGCTTTTTATAATAAGGAAAATCTCAATCCGCAGATGAAAAATCAGGATGAAGGCGGCAGTACAATTACTGTACCGGATGGAGTGGATGCGGAGCTGCTGATGAAAGTGCTGGGAAATCCGGAGATGGCAGCGTTGCTTACATCACTGGCAAAGACGATGAAGGTATAATAAGTGGATTTTGTGTCACCAGTGGTGTCACAAATAAGCAGTTAATTTTGCAACAACTTGTTACAGATTCTAAAGTTATCATGCATAATTAAAATATAAAAGATGTATATAAGGTCGGAACAGAGACCTTAAACCTGTTCCAGTGGTCGGGATGGAGACTGAAAACCCATTCCCATTGCAAAATAATGGTATATGATAAATGACATCGGCATATACTATAGAGAACTGTAGAAATTGCTTGACAAGACGCATAAAGTTAAGTAAGATAAAATACAGTGATCGCGTTGCAGAAACCTGTGAGGCCTGCGACCGGGGGAGAACCTGCGGGGGCTCCTCTTTTTTTATATTAGGGGGATGGTGCATATGCAAAAGATTTTTTTGAACTATGATCAGCAGATAGAAAAATTGAAAAATGAAAAGAATCTGTTGATCAATAATGAGGCATATGCAAAGGAGATTTTAAAACAGACAAGTTATTATTCCCTGATTGGTGGATATAAGGATATCTTTAAGAACCCAACCACTAAAAAATATAAGGACGGAACAAGGTTTGAAGATATTGTGGAACTGTATTATTTTGACGAATTATTAAGACAGTTATTCTTACGGTATCTTATCAAGGTCGAAAATGGAATAAAATCTCAAGTGTCCTATTATTTTACAGAAAAAAATGGGGAAAATCAAAAAGAATACCTTGATACATCAAATTACAATTATTCAGGAAAGAAGAATCAGAGAGATATTGACCGCTTGATTAAAATATTAGAGGGGTATGTCACAAAACCAACGGACTATCATTATATAAATCATTCGCAGAAGAAATATGGAAATGTTCCATTGTGGGTACTTACTAATGCTTTAACGTTTGGAAACATATCCAAAATGTATATGCTGCTTCCACAGGATATACAAATCAAAGTCAGTAGGAATTATCAGTGTGTCAATGAAAAACAAATGGTTTCCATACTGGCAGTGCTTGTTAAATTCAGAAATGTTTGTGCTCATGGAGAAAGACTGTTTACTTATAGAACTGCGGACAGTATTCCAGATTTGCCAATACATAGAAAACTAAAGATTGCACAAAAGGGTTCGCAATATGTGAATGGAAAAAATGATTTGTTTTCTGTAGTGATCGCATTGAGATATATGTTGAATGATCAGTGGTACAAAGAGTTTATAAAGGAACTTAAAGCCCTGATTGATAAATATCTTAAGAAACATGATAGTATATCGGAACAAGAACTGTATGAGAAAATGGGTTTTCCGGAAAGCTGGAGAAAGATAACCAGATACAGAAAACAATAAGATATGCTTGATGCTGTAACATAGAAGAGAGTACGTGTAATTCGGAGTAAATAATGGTCAAAAAACAATCGACATCCGACCTACGGCACGTTATAATATAGTTAATCTAATAAGAAAACCAAGTGATCATTGTTACAAGCTGAATCGTAATGGTGGCCAACTGAGTGAACTCGATGGAACGGAATGGTTATATCCTCCGGGTGCTCCGAGCACCGTACGAGCACCGAAAGGTGCTTTACAGAGATGAAAACAGGTTTTCTTATTTTGACAGGGAGTAACAGAATAGTTAGGAAAACCAAGGATTTCCTTGACTTAGGTTGACTAATCATTGTATGTATTTACAGTGGTATCTCGAGCTCCTAAGCACTAGATGTGGGTTCGATTCCCGCACGGGACGTTGCGGAATGATTAGCAGAAATCGCGAAATCATTCCGTTTTTTATTGGAAACGTATGAAAAACGCTTCCTTTTTCAGCGGAATTGCAAACGAATGGGTGAAATAGGCAAAGCTGATTTTCCAACAAAAACGGACCCATTTCTAAAATAAAAAAATAATTTTTTCTAAGAGATTATGGCGACAACATTGTTTTCGCCGATACGGTTAGCGTTAAGTAGAGTAAATTACAGTCAAAACCAGCATTTTCTTAGCAAAAATCATTGCTTTTGTAAGTCTATATAAATTTTTGAATGAAAATACTCATTCACAGATCTGTTTATGGTCTTGTGGATGAGTTTTTTTATGTAATAGAAAATTACTTCGTAATGTTCCTATTACATAAAAAACGCTCCGCGAGGATGCGAAAAGCAGATCAGATGATGAACACCGACTATTCGATCCTGCTGTCGAGAAGGTTGTAGAGATTGGTCTGGAGCGTCTGAGGCCATTCGAGAATCATCCGTTTAAGGTAAAAGAGGATGAAGCAATGGCACGACTCATAGAAAGCATTGAGAAATATGGAATTATGAATCCGTTGATCGTAATGCCGACAACGGAAGGATTCTATCGGATCATCTCCGGACATCGCAGAAAATACTGTGCAGAAAAACTTGGATATACCAAGGTGTCGGCTATTATCCGGTATATGAAAGAAGATGATTCAATCATATCTATGGTGAATTCGAACCTTCACAAGGAAAAGATCAGATCCAGATTCGGATATTCATCAACGATGGATACCAGGTTCTGTTTTGTATACCAGCTGTCACAAAGGATGATGACATGATCTTTGCTGTGAAATTCAGGCATAACCTGCCGGATCATGGAGGCTGCCAGTTCCAGTTTAGATT
>ENA-ORTY01002070-ORTY01002070.1-human-gut-metagenome-genome-assembly--contig:-NODE-2070-length-20189-cov-2.635542_pt1 | contig 20189 bp, 20 predicted proteins | sample MGYA00241917_ERZ509198 | MGnify/ENA primary metagenome ERZ509198 (study PRJEB26280, sample SAMEA2338857) | human gut metagenome | biome: human gut; feature: human-associated habitat; material: faeces...
TTAACCCGCCATAATTCTTTTTTAAAGACCGCTTATATTATAATTAAGCTGCTCTAAAACCCGAAGTTTTTCTTCCCGTGGTGGGTTAGATTCAAACCAACACCAACCATCGCTTTCTGATAAATACCCCTTTGGGGAGGCTTCAACTAACTCTAAATATTCCAAAGCATTCAAAATCTCATCAAGTTTAACTAATTCGTGTTTAATCAGCTCATCAACAACATCTCTCTGTCCTGGACGGGTTTTTGTAATCTTTAACATTTTCTTTTCCTTTCTTTTAAGTTTCTGCTTTGGCTACCGTGCCGCCGCTGACACAATGAATGCTTGGATTTTTTAGGAAGTCCAGTCAATTCTGCATTATTTTTAAAGAAAGTTTAGGGGCGTTTCCGCCCCCGTGAACTCCGTTAATTATCCCCAATAATCTTCTTCGTCCTCATCTGCATATTCGGAGCGGATTGTTTCGCCCGTTTGTAAGTCCTCAATTTTAACGACCGTCCAGTTAGGATCAGATGTATCAAAATCAACTCGTATATTTTCGGACATTTCAAAAAGGGCTAATCCCGAGTAGATGTCGGCTTCTTCATACTTTTCTTTAAGATGTTGAAGCACTTTATCTGTTAATCTGCACACGCAAACCATTCCAGCATCCGCCACAAAATCGTGTTTAATAACACCATCACCCCAAATCGAGTTATCCCAATCACCAAACCCTGTTCCACAGGCATAGGCAGGAAATCCAGTAAAATCGCTCAAGGCTTTGGAAACTTCCTCGTCAAATCTATCATACTTAGTTTCGTCATCGTCCTTAAAAACTTCACAGCATTTGTCCCAAATATCATCGGGTAATAAATAGCAAGGGTCTGTAACGATATATTTGATTTGTGAATTATTATTTTCAGTCATTTTGTAATCCTTTCTTTTAAGTTTAGTGCTTTGGCTACCTTGCCTCCGCTAACCCAATGAATGCTTGGAATAAAGAAGAAGTCCAGTAAATAATGCATTATTTTTAAGAATAAATAATTGAAAACAAATAATAATCGCAAAACAGGCAAACAACTCGGCGATTATTGCCCCGATAAGCATTAAAACTTTTTTTATCAAACAATATACCGCTTGGAGGAATATAAGCCAAAATAAAAAGCACGCTCAGCTTTTTCCGAACGCGCTTTAATGTTGATTTAATCTTTTACTCTAATACCAAGGTAACGGCAGTAACTCGAGCCGGATGGGTCGGTATAAAGCGTTCGTTTCCCGTTGCAGGTCAACGCCACAACGGTTCGCCATCCCTCAACGTAGCCACCTTTACCATCCAAAAAATCGTAATATTGAAGTGGATATTTGCATATCTCTCTGTATTGTTCTTTGGATAACTTTATGGTCTCGGTAATTTTAACCAGTTCAGCATATTCCGGATAACGGGCGGTCATGCTTAAAACTTCTTGGATATCGCTAGGCTTTCGTACAAGGTAGGTTTTAACTGTTTTCATTTTTTAATCCTTTCAATCATTGTTAATTACAAGTCAATGAATGCTTGGATTTTGAACAATATCAACTCCTATTTTGCATTGTTGCGCAATAGTTCCACCGTTCAGAGAAATTGCGGATTTTGCGCCCCTTGTATCAGGTAATACAGGGGAAGCAAAATTCCTGTTTATATGAGCGGCGGAACATTGTCCCGTAGAGGAGTGTAACCGCAATGATGTAAAATAGGTGTTGGTATTGTTCCTGTTATCCAGTTAATTCGACATCAATATCCGAACTTTCTGCATTATTTTGAAGAAGTTCGGCTTTCTTGCCGGTGTACTCCTCCCAACGTTTTACAATCACATCGCAAAACTTCGGATCTAACTCCATCAACCGCGCCTTACGCCGAGTTTTTTCGGCCGCAATAAGCGTAGAACCCGAGCCGCCGAAGCCATCAAGCACAACGTCGCCAACACAAGAACTGTTGTTAATAGCGCGCTCCACCAACTCCACAGGTTTCATCGTGGGGTGGAGGTCGTTACGGACAGGCTTGTTGTATTCCCAAACATCAGATTGGTCTCTGTCGCCGCACCAATAGCGTTTTTGCTTAGCATTCCAACCATAAAGGATTGGCTCGTATTGGCGTTGATAATCCGCACGGCCGAGAGTGAATGTGTTTTTCGCCCAAACGATAAAAGTTGACCATTTACCGCCTGCCGCCACAAACGCTGAATAAAGAGTATGCAATTCAGAAGAACTCATACAAACATACGCCGCGCCATGGCAAAACATCATCAAATTGGAGAGACTGTCGGTTAAGAATTGTGCAAAGCCATCACCGAGATTGTCGTTCATAATTTTGCGACCGCCGAGTGTGCCTGCGTGATACCGAATGCTATCTTTCATTGAAGCACCATAGTTTACATTGTATGGCGGATCAGTAAAGACCATAGTCGAAATATCATCTTGCATCAGTTTTTTGACGTCGTCATATAATGTGGTATCACCACAGAGCAATCGGTGTTCTCCCAAAATCCATATATCACCAGGTTTAGTTATGGCTTCTTCTGGCACTTCGGGAACTTCGTCTTCATCAGTATTAGGGGTGGGATTAGGTTCGCCAAACTTCTCCAACTCTTTTAATTCGTCTAGTGAAAAGCCAAGGAGGTCTAAGTCAAAGTCCATATCCTCAAGCTCTTTCATTTCAAGCGCGAGCATTTCCTCGTCCCAACCTGCATTAAGCGCAATCTTGTTGTCAGCGATAACAAGCGCGCGCCGTTGCGTTTCGGTCAGATGAGGGAGACGCACAACTGGAACTTCTTTTAGTCCCATCCGCTGAGCCGCAAGCAAGCGCCCATGTCCCGCAATAATAACATCGTCCGCACCAATGAGGATTGGGTTCGTAAAGCCAAACTCCTTAATGCTTGACACGATTTGCGCCACTTGCTCGTCATTATGTGTGCGCGAGTTCCGAGCATAAGGGATAAGTTTATCGGTAGGATATTTCTCTTGAAACTCCATAAATTTCTCCATAAAAAAATGAAAGTGACCAGCCAAAATCAGAGCCGACCAGACGAAGATTGTTAACACCCTTTAAACCCCTTGTATTTCCTAGTGTTGAGGATTGGGGCGACCAGTAAACAAAAAGCTGTTTCGCAAGTTAAATGCCGCGGCTTGCGTCCCCGCATACGGCCCAAAGCGAGGAAGGACCCGTGCGCCTTAGATGAAGCCGTTGCGGCAAAGTTTTGCAAAACGAGGTTTGTTGAGGTCAAGCTCTTCCACCAACTCAAAAGGTTTTTTGTTAATTTCAATTGTTGTCGTGGTTATAGAGCCATCTTTGAGTGTTTTAACCGTAGCACTCGGCAACTTCGCTTGCCCGATACAAGATGACAGATAAACAAAGCACTCATCGTTATCTTCAAGATATTGCAAAGCCAAGCGGCGCGCGTAGATATTGAGTGTAACATCCGCCTTGCTGCCGTCCTTAGTCCACGGGCTTCCGCCACCGATTGGCGAGGCAGCGCCGTAAAAATCACACGCGAGCTTTCGCCCGCTAACACCGCAATCAGCAACCGAAGAGTGGGTTTTAAAAGCTCCTGTACCGTTAACGATCAAGTTGTCAGGCATCGCCCCCAATGTTTTAACGATAAAAAACGTTAAGTTCTCGGGTTCAAGCATCGGGATAGCCACAATAACTGTCTCGATATGCCCGTAAGTGTTAAGGGTAATTTGTGTTTTAATATCAAGCCCGAGGTTCTTGCTCTCTCGCGCCAAGCTGTAAAGCGCGTTGTTAAGGATGCGGGCGAGATATTGTTCCTTGCTGATTAACCCCGAACCTTTACACGCATAGCCGACAAACACACCTTGGTCACCCCATCCCGTAGACACACCTTGCGTAATCTCTGAAGATTGTTGCCCGATGAGGTTAATAACCTTGAGCCTGCGAATATCAATCGCATACTGTCCCCAACGGTCGGCGTAGGGTTCATCATACCCGATGTCACGGAGCGCGCTCTTAACAAACTCGTCAAGGTTGGATAAATCCACATCCCCTTTAATTTCACCGCCCAAAACAACGGTGTTGCCCTTAATCATAACCTCAACCGCATATTTCACTTGCTCGTCTTGGGCAATCATACGATCTAAAATGTAACTCGAGATATAGTCCGCAGTTTTATCAGGGTGTCCGAGTGACACCGCCTCAGCAGTCTTTTTCATCTGTTTTCCTTTCTTGCATAAAAAAATCCTCCGCATTTAGAATGCAGAGGAAATGAATAGATTTGTGATTAAAGCATACGATCCAGTTCGGTCTTGTTGGCGAGATAAAAATCTCGGCAAAGATTCAGGATATTCTGAAAAAATTCACGAACTTCTGAATCTGTGGTTTCCAAATGTTTTTGATGGTCGCCCCGATATTCGTGATGGATTGTCACAATTCCTGTAACAGTTGCATCAAATATTTCATGTCGCTTTTCAACATCATATTGCAACTGCATCTCATTTGGAAGGTCGTAACACTTGCAGAAATAAATGCAATACAGCACTTCATTGCCCGATTGGGGGCACGTAGCCAAATGGTACATAATACCATCAATGGTAATACGAAAAATAGCGTGAATACCATAATACCTCTCAAACTTCAAGATTTCGAACTTGTTTCCCTTAAAGAACAACGTCTTTATCGGGGTGTAGTGGCAAAACGGAATATCCGGAGCTTCGCCACGAGGTAAATTAACGCACACTCGATGAGGATCCAGAGGAGGAAGAGGAAAGTCCTTAATCAGGTGCTTGATTTTCGGTCGTACATCTTTCATACGCAAAATAATTTTAAGGGTGAGACATAAAAATTGATATTTATGTCTCGTTTAGAATTTAAATTTCAAAAAGTCAATAAAAAACATAAAAAGGGGCGACTTTCGCACCATCGCCCCAGCTATACCTGTTTTATAAACTATTTTTTGATTTTATTTTGCTCAATTTTGTTGCATAAAAGAGTTACGCAATCATTTTTGTTGAATTTAAATTTTCAATCAATTTTATAGCTTTTTCTTTTTCAGATGTTACTAATTTGGTTTTATCTAAAATATATTTAGGAAACTTAAAGGCTAAATAATTATTTTTAAACCATTCTCTAAAAATAGGTAATACAGCTATTGGATATCCCCACGATGGTTGAGGGTTTGATTTAGATTGAGGATAATATTCAGGATAATCATGATCATATTTTATCCTATCTCCATACTCCGCTGACAAGTTTTGCTCTGTCCAATATCTACTCCAAATCTGCCCAACGCTAATATCAGGGATAACATTATCACTAATTGTTAAGCCACTCTCAATCATATCAACAAATAAACCTGCAATTTCATTAAAAACACTAAAATACTTATTTGGGACAGCATTTTTTACTAATGAAACTCGATCATGATAATATCGCCAAGATGTAAGTTGTTTTTGTTCAGGATTATATCCAACAGCCTTATAAATAAACTCCCTAAATGAATATCTAGCGAGTAAACGATAATTATTCAACGCTTCTTTTTTTACATCTGTAGCTTCAAATGCATAATACTCAAGAATAGCCATACAAACAACATCTGGATAGGCGTATATAATTCTTCCATCTTTTTTAGTTTCTATATATAATTTATCTTCAGTATATCCTTGGGACTCTAAATGTGATTTTATAAAATGTAGTCTTTTCTTTTTAGAAATATCTACGTTTCTTTCCTGTTCCCACTCTTTAGAAATAAATCCAATATGCGCATTTTCAATTCCGCATAATACCGCTAAACCTCGCTGACTTAAAAATGGAGTACCATTATCTAACACTCCCATTTCTATTCCATTGACATCACGAGTTATTTCAACACCAATATCTAAAACACCCTGTTTGGGACTGATTTCCTTTAAGCCTGCATTAACAGCTAACACATTGTTTTTAATTGTCATTTTGTGATTTCCTTTATTGTTTACTATATACAATGTTATGTAGTTATTGAAACAGTAAAAAGCAAGTATTTGGGAGAAAATTTTTACATATTTTTTTAGCTATAATAAAAAGGGGCGACTTTCGCACCATCGCCCCGATTATAGCAGTTTTTATAGAGGGATTTTGGTAAAATGTAAACCCCAAAGATGTCAATGACATTTTTTGCGCCCGTATTGGATTTTTATGAGCGCTTTCTCGTATCTAACCGCCAACATTTGCCGAGAAACGCCAAACTCTCTGCAAAGAATTTTCCACGGTATTCGGTTCGCACGCTTCCACACAAGCCTCCGTTCATCCACGGATAAAATCGGTAGCCAGTCTAAAATCACCCGATCCCACAAAGCAATCAACTCTTGAGTGGGACGGATTTTGATAGGTTTCTTGTCCATGAAGATAATTTCTTGTGCTGTGTAGATAATATCAGGCATACAGCAACGATATTTAGGCGCACGAACGGCTGGAAGCAATCGGTCAACATATGCTGCTGTCTCCAAATCATCCTTGATTTTTTCAATAACTTCGTCTGTCATATCACACCGCCTTTGCGTTACTAAGCATATCCGAGCAAACATTTGTCATTGTTTCGACCTCAGAATACGATAAACCATTCTCTTTACAGAACCACTTTCGGACAGCTCTACGCCAATCAAGTGCAATATACTTCTTGCCATTCATCCAACCACGTTCTTCATTCCAGCGCACAAAAGCTACCGGATCGATTGTATAACCACTTTCTTTTGCATACGCCGCCACTTCATCAACGCTTGGCGCACCCACAAAATCTGTTTTTTCCACAGAAGCCGAGCCTTTATCTTTATCTACAGATTCATTTACATTAACAGATTCATTCTCCTTCTCCGATTCATCTGATGGGGCGTGGGTGGTGTTTGCTTGCGTTTTGCTAGAACTTTGCTTGAATTTTGCTTGCCGTTTGCTTCCGCCTTTTGCGCCGTTTGCTTGACGCATTTCGCGCATTTCCAAATATTTAGTGTTGTTTTTCTCAATCGTTTCTTGAAGCATTTCAAAACGTTGCTTAACACGGGGTGGCATTTTAAAAGAAACGTCACCGTAAAAGTTCATTTCACACAACGCGATTATTAAATCTGCAATCTCGTTTTTCCTAAAATTATGCACAGCAGCAAGGAATTCAGCCGAGTAGAGAATAAATGAAGTTTTCTTATCCATGCTGCCCTCCGTTTCTAGATGCTTTTTTTAACTGCTTAATGCCCTGTATCCATTCAAGCGCAAGAGAGGTACGTCGAACCTCGTCTTTTATCCGATTTTCCAGCCGATCAAGCGCCTCTGCCTCTAAATCCAATAAATAGACAACGGGAATGTGCCGAATTTCCTCGGTTACATAAACAGTTCGTTCTTTATTTTTCATCAGATGTTCCTTTCCTAATTTGTTAACGACAACAGGAACACCCGTGAAAAATTGCAAATCGTTTCCATTATTTTAGTTTGTTACGAACTTTTTTGAAAAATTGATAAATGGTCTTTTTGCTTATATGCATATCTCTAGAGATTTGGTCGATACTGTCTCCTTGTAAAATCTTTTTGATTACATGTTTTTCCTTATCTGACGCAATTTCCCAAATCTTGCCAAAAAGAGCATGATTGCTATCGTTGGGATTATAGCTTTTTAAATAAGAAAACTCCTCATCAGCATAGTCAGCTAATGAGGAGTGCAAGAAGTCGCGGCGTTGGTATCGTTTTACCAATAAGTTAGTGGTATACTGCCTAAGTGCATGAACTACCAGTGCTTCATCCGGATTAGGAACAGAGTAAAAGCGTTTTAAATAAAAAAGAAGAAGATCGTGTGCCAGATCTTCTCGTTCATCAAAGCTAAACAATGGGGTTGATAACAATCTCCGAATTTGCGACAAGATTGTTATGCGGACGTACGCGGGTAGTCCGTTGAAAATACTAAGATTCATAAAATAAACCTCTAAAACTTTTGATTAGGGGTTTATTGTCAGAAATAAAACCAAAGTATACAAACAAATAAAAAAACAACTTTAAATAGAAAGCGCTGTTTAAACTAGAAATTAAGGGGGCAAGCGCAAAAAGTGACTGTGTACAAAGCTGTGTAAAATTATGAATTAAAACCGTATCTTAGGCGTTGTTCACTCCATAAAACAGGAATCGATGAATTTAAAATTTTTGTTAATGTCAAAGTTTTGGGATAAACGCCGTCAATGATAGCCATAACGATATCTGGCGCTAAATAAGTTAATCGTAATACTTTACCGACAAATTCTCGGCTTAATCCTTCTTGCTTAGCCAATTCTTCAAGGATTAAACCTTCTTTTTGCATTTTTTCTTGCCAAACAAAGGCTTGAATTATTGATTTATATAGGGAATTACATTCATCGCGTTTATATTCTTCAGGGGCAAAGATTTTAATAGAGCCGCGTTTTCGGTGTAAGCAAACACGATAAATAATCTCATTAGGTAAAGCATCTAAGTTGTTAGGATATAATTCATCCCTCATGGTATCATTCATAAGAGATATAGCTAAATCGGTGTACATAATTTTAATACGATCAACATTGACACGAATTTTTTTAATTAAGAGTTCAATAAGCTGACGTTGTGCGATAGCTGAGAGATGATGTATAAAATTAGCAGTATCTTTGAGTTTTGCAATAATTTTAGTATCGGCGATATCGGGACGTTGTAATCTTGATTGTTCGATTAAACCTGTAAGGATTTTTGGGGATTGGATTATATTTTGAATTTTATCAAGAACAAAATTATCCATTATTCCTGCCGGTATAGTTCCCACCCGACAACTATCATAGCCTTCTTTAACGGCCCTGATTGAAGTATAGTATTCATAAACTTTATTCTCTTTATTTGATGTCGTTGAAATCATCGCTGTTTGACAACACTCGCACTCAATAAATCCTTTTAATAAAGCGTGTTCCTTAAATCGTGAAGGAGCTAATCTGCCGGCACGATTAGTTTGTTTTATTTTTTGTACGTTATTAAATAATTCTTCATCAATAATGGCTTCATGTAGCCCATCATAAGTATTGTCTTTATGTGGAACTTTACCGATATAAAGAACATTTTTTAATAACTTAGAGATTCGCGCATGGGTGAATTTTCCCTTATCCTTAGCTTTATATCCGTTTTTATTCAACCAATCAGCCACCGCAACTTCAGAACGGAAAATAAGATACTGTTCAAAAGCTAAACGAACGATCTTTGCTTCCGAGTGATTAATGATAAGTTTTTTATTAGCTATACCATACCCTAATGGTACGTAACCGCCCATCCACATACCTTTTTTCTTGGATGCGGCAACTTTATCACGGATTCGCTCAGTAATTACTTCTCGTTCAAATTGTGCAAAGGATAATAAGACATTAAGCATTAATCTCCCCATAGAATCATAGGTATTAAAGTTTTGAGTTACTGAAACAAACGAACATTGATTGCGATCAAAAACATCAACAAGTTTTGCGAAGTCGGTTAAAGAACGTGTTAAACGGTCAATTTTATATACGACAATCATATTAACTTTACCATCTTCCACATCTTGTAAGAGGCGCTGCAAAGCAGGTCGTTGTAACGAACCACCAGAATAGCCGCCATCATCATAATGTTCGGGGATAATTTCCCACCCTTGATGCTGTTGGCTTTTAACGTAGTTTTCGCCAGATTCTCGTTGTGCATCTAAAGTATTAAATTCTTTATCTAAGCCTTCGTCTGTAGATTTACGGGTATAAATAGCGCACTTTATTGTCTTCATGACTTACTCCCTATATTAAAAAAATAATTTCCAGAAATCTTTTTGCCTGTAATTTGAAATGCAATAGCGGATAAGCTTTTGTAGAATATTCCATTAAATTGGAAGCCTGAATTCGTAACGATAACATTGTATTCTTTGCCACGATAAGTTCTAACAATTCTTGTTCCAATCGGCGGCAAATTTGTATCTTTTTGAAGATTGATCCTCGGGGGAATGTTTGTTCCAAGCAATAACTTACGGATATTATTGGGAAGGCCGCCATAGGTAAGTTCTTGCATTCTGTAGGCTAGTTTAAGAATGTAAAATCTTTTATTTTTCCAAATCGGCTCGCTATCAAAATATTTCCGCCATAACTCTTGTAATTCATTAACACTCATATCATTTAGCGCAATCACGTCGTCTTCTACCATGTTAGACTCCTTTCTTGCCACAATGAATGCTTGGAAATTCGTTGTTATCCAGTTCTTTCTGCAATAAATCTGAACTATTTTCGCTATCAATTTGCGCTATCAGTTCAGGTAGCAATATGCTTATAATTTTCTGTGTGTCTGTCATTGAATACCTCCGACAGGAACACCCAAACAATTACGCAAATCGTTTCCATTTTTTTGTAAATAAATATCTTAATCAAAGAATCTTATTTTATTTCAATATGTTGGTGGATATATAATTTTTTTTAATTGATAACGCTCGCACTACCAGTATTGAAAAAGTCGCTTTAAGGCGGCTTTTTCTTTATATATCAATCACTTATTTTATATCGTATGAGGAGTGTTTATCAGGCCAATTCACGCTTGTTACACGATTGCCTATATAAAACCCTTTATTTTACAAGCGGCTAGTGCGGTTGAAATCTTATAGCTTTTCGGGATAATCATTTATCAAAAGTCGGATTTGAAACTTTGTCAGAATAAAAGTGTTTGATATTGACAGCTGCTTATTTTCGCTTAAAGTGCTGGCATTCGGCCACATCTTTCGTTTATTTCCAATATAAAGAAGAGATATTAGTGCTGTGTTGTTATACGGTTAATTATTTGAGGAAATGTTATGATTGAAATAAGAGAGGAAAAGATTTCGGAGCAAAGGGAAACGGAAAATGTTGTTCGCGAGGCATTTTGGAATGTATATTCACCCGGGTGCAGCGATCATTATTTAGTTCATCAAATACGTCAATGTCCAGCGTATATCCCTCAATTAAATTTAGTCGCCGTAAAAAACGAGACCATCGTTGGACATGTGATAAATATAAAATCTTATATTAGCGGAGATGACGGGAGAAATTACGAGGTTATCAGTCTGGGACCAATTTCGGTACTTCCTCAATATCAAAGAACTGGTGTTGGTTCAAAATTAATTTCTGAAGTAAAAAAAATTGCGAAACAATCAGGATATAGAGCTATCCTGTTGTATGGTAATCCGGCATTTTATCTTAAGCAAGGTTTTGAGCCTGCTGAAAAATATGGTATTCGTAATTCTGAAAATATGTTTGCGGCAGCTCTTCATATATGCGGATTGTCTGACGGTGCCTTAGACGGAATAAACGGGGAGTATTATGAAAATGAAATCTATAATGTTGATGACGAAGCTGTTAAAGAATTTGATAAAAATTTTCCACCTAAGAAACTTATATCAGGTACATTATCGCAGCAATATTTTCTCGAAATATCTGCTAAATGTAAGCCATTTAAGAATAATTAGTCCGTGGATTGTCTTACTGCGCCTGTCTATCTTGAAAAAGCCGCGTCACAGCGGCTTTTTCTTTATAAAACATCATTTAAATATATTTTAATTCTGTTTGACTTTGGCTTATCAAAACTATTTTTTATTGATATTTATAATGCGAATTTATCAATCTAAATTATGTGATTTTAAGTCCGGATTTTGCAGTTGCATGTCCTGAAATAATACTATGCCATTATTTTTGCAGCAGTCCTCATTGGATTGGGCGCTGTTGCCATTATATTTATTCCAGACAAACGCAGAATATTTCAGACAACCGTGGTGAGGAAATCCGGCAGCCGATATAACCGCAGAGATTTCGGGAGAACATACCCGGCGTGAGGTCAGCAGGAACTCAGGCGGCAGCCGGAAAACGCGGAATATGACAAGATACGGTTTGGCACCAGAATATGTAACAACGGAAAAGAGGATGACAGAAAATGTTTCAAAAAAATGATATGAGTTTTATCAATGTTGTGGCTATCGGCATAGGTTCCATTGTCGGTGCGGGAATTTTCGCTTTGCTCGGCCAGGTCATTTTGATTTCCCGGCTCTGGACTTATGCATCTTTTCTGATTGCAGGAATTGCAGCAATGTTTTCCGGTTACTCTTATGCGAAACTTTCGGCTAAATTCCCGGTTTCGGGCGGGCTGACCGACTTTTTCCATATCGCTTACAAAAACCGCTGGTTATCAGGCGGTTTGACCATCCTTTATATGCTGACTTCGGCAATCTCAATTTCAATGATGGCAAAATCGTTCGGAATTTACGCCGCCCACCTAGCAGGAAACACCTTTCCGCAACAGCTGACCATAAATACTGCCGCCGTTATCCTGATTGCGGCGATGTCTTTTCTGAATATGCTCGGCGCTCAGGATTCCAGCCGGACTGAAACGGTTTTAGTCGCTTTAAAACTTTTGATTTTGACGGCACTGTTTGCCGCCGGCCTGTGGTTTTACGATACGGCCCACACAACGCCGCTGCCGGTTCCTGATGCCAAAAGTTTCTGGGGAGGCATCGGCGTTACCTTTTTCGCTTATGCCGGATACGGCGTTATTACAAATGCAGCGGGAGACGTCAAAAATCCGCAGCGGACAATTCCTCTGGCCATTTACACGACGCTGCTTATCGTCATAACGCTGTACTGCGGGCTGGCTTTTGTCGTCCTTCATTATGTCGATATGCACCAGCTGACCAGCAATCCTAACGTTGCCGTCGCCACAGCCGCAAGGGAACTTTTGGGCACGGCGGGTTTCGGGCTGATTTACCTGACGATATTCATTGCCTACGCAACCGGAATCAACGCAACGTATTTCAGCATTTTCCGTATTTCGCGCGCTTTGGCCGAAGACAAGGAACTTCCCGCTTTTTATCATCAAAAATTCTGGCGTTTCGGCACAAAAGGAAACCTTTTCACAACGGTACTCATCATTCTGGCAACCGTACTTTTTGACTTCAATGCAATAGTCAACCTCTCAAGCGGCGCTTTTCTGGTTTGTTATCTTGCCGTTTTTGCCGCTGCCTGGCTGCTGCGCAAAAGGATTGGCGCATCTTCGGCAGTCATCGGCACAGGCTTCCTGCTGATGCTGTTTATTTTTGCGGCCTTTATGTATAATATCTTCTGGTAGCCGGCTTTCGCGAATCAGTCATTTCTGGTGCGGGACTTCAGCAAAACCGCCGTTTCAAACGCCTTGTTTCCGGAATGCGCAGGGTTTGAAACATACGTGGAATGCGCATTTTCCGGCGTATGAGAAGTTGAACCGGCAGCTGCGGGAGTGGAAATATTGTCCGGGGTACGGAGCGGCGTATCGGCGGGAGTATGAGGCGCATGTGCACCGTCTGAATTCCGGAAAGAAGACGAAATGCCCGCATTGTCCCGGTCAGTACGTCCATCTGTCCGAGCCAAAGAGCCGTTTTGATTTTCCTCCCGTATTTTTTCCAAATTCCGGCGTTCCGTTTCCAAGTGTTTTTTCCGCTCTTCCAGCCGTTTCAGCTTTTCTTCTATTTCACGGCGTTTGCGGACATCTTTCTCAAAGCGGCGCTGTTCTTCCAGCTGACGACGCTCTTCAGCCAGCTTTTGCTTCTGTTCTTCCACCCAGCGCATCCGGTCTTCAAATTTTTTCCGGCGTTCCATAGCTTCTGCCTGTATGGCGGCAAGTTCCGCCGCGTCTTCGGCCTGTTCCCTGGCTGCAGCCGCTTTTTCCTTTTTCTCGTTCAGGCGTTCGTGTCTGGAAATCTTATCTGCAACATTTTCCAAAATATCGGATATTTTGCCGAAAACACGAACCATCTCATCCTGCGACAGATTGCTGTATTTCATGACCTTTTCCATGGCATTGCGTGCCAGAGGGCCGTAATTCTGCCCCAGCAAATCCAATGCCTTTTCATTTTCGCCGTTGCGCAGCAACAAACTGACTTTATCGGTTATGACACTGCCCTGTTTGATGTTTTCAATACTCATGGCTGTTCCCTCCGTTTATTCTACCTGCCGGCCTTTCCTGCTTTTTCAAGATGCTGCGCCGACCGAAGCGCCTTCTTTTCTTTCTGTTCGCGGGTCAGCTTTGCTTCTATGCACAGTTCGGCAAACTTTTGACTGGCTTCCATATCTTTGGATAGGGAGATATTTACTTTCGGACCGTAGCGGTTAAAATTGACGCCGTTTCTCTGTTCATAATCGCAGGCAGGATTATGCCGGTTATTTATGACACAGGTATGGCCGTGAATTATCCCTTGGTTGTCTTTCGGCAGGCGACGGCCGCTGAATTCATCGACACGGTTGTCGATGCTGATGGTCGTTCCCGGCGGAAGCCTGCGGATAAAGTCGTTCATTTCTTGATTTTCCGCCGTTTTGTTTTCTTTCCGCCCAACACGGGAATAGGCTTTGTTTTCTATCGATACCGTCGTAAACAGCCCGCTTTTTTCCAACGGGATATAGACGTTGCAGCCGGAGTTGCTCCGACCGGCGCCGGGTTCTTTCTGCGGCCAGTCGGGATTATTGCCGGACAGGATTTCGCCCATTCCGGCACGCCCGAAAATATTTTGGACGCCAAGCGTACACTTGCCGACGGTTTCATCTTTTATATTGCCGGCGGCACGCGCCAGTTTCCGATTGGTTTCTCCGGGAGAAAGTTCATACAGCAACGCAGGGTTGTTATCTACAACCGCCTGAATATCGGTCTTGGTTACGCCGGTTTTCTGCATCAGCTCAGCCAAAGGCAGATTTCCCGTAACCGTCGTACCCATTGCCCGGCGACAGATTTCAGCCGCTTTTTGCTGCACATTTTCTTCCGCCCATGGTATTTCCTGTAAATTTCCGGCTATCATATTCCAATCGGCAAACGTCTGTTCCTCGGCATGAGGACGCAGAGGAGAAACAAATTGCTTTTCGGCTTCCGCACGTTTTTTCATCTCCGATATTTTCAGTTTGTTTTCCAGCCGGCGGCTGCCTTCGTTCAGGCTCTGTTCGAACGGAGAAGCGCCGAGAGAGGCATTTTGTTCCGGCAAAGGTGCGGAGCTGCCGCCAACGCCCAGCGCAACGGCACCATAGACCCACCAGCGCCCGGCCAATTTTTTTATTTTTGCCCACACTGCCGCGGCATCCTGCTTCATGCCTTTTTTGATGTCTTCACGCGATACGGACATTGCATCCTCCCTGCTCCGTTCAGGCTGTTTTATAGAAATTATTTTACCATATTTTAAGGCGGTTGTAAAGCATTTTCGGCAACGGGATATGTCTGCCTCCGTCCGAGCAAGAGGCGGGAAAAGACGACGGGAAAGAGGAAAAACTTTTGAACGAATCCTGCGGCGAAACCCGACGGGGCGGCCGGCTGCCGGAAAGTTTACCACTGTCCGTAAAACGAAGCATTTTTGTCCTGTGTATATACCGTCTTGTCCGACGGATAATTGTAATAAACATATTCGACATTTGCCAAATCCCGCCCGTAGGGATTATACGGCTGAAGCACCCTCCTGTCCAGATACTGCGGAAAAACCTGGCGCAGCGTATTATCCAAACCGCGTGAAAAATCGTTGCCGAACGACGGCGAAGTTATAACATTGGCGACCATTATGCCGTTCGGTTTCAGACGTTCTTTTACCATACGGAAAAAATCCGCGGTAACAAAATTCATCGGAATGCTGCGGACAGCCGAAAAAACATCGACAACAATCAAATCATACTTTTGCTTGGCATTTAGCATAAAAAGGTATGCGTCTTCGGCTATGAACTTCTGATTTTCAGGCAGCGGGCGCTGCAAAAATTTTTGTTCGGCAATGTTTTTCAGGTCTTTGTCTATATCCAAAAAGGTATAATTATGAAAGCTATCGCCTAGGCCTATCGTAAATCCGCCGGCGCCAAGAACCAAAATGTCCCGTGGAAAGTCCTGCGGCAGTGAGGCGATAAACGTTTCGTTGATAAAACGGACATAGTCAAACATCAGATCCTTTCGCACTGAAATTTTAGAAGAAAAAGAACCGTTTATACGCATAATTTCAGATAACGCTTTACCTTTTTCCACATCTGCCGGTTCAATTTCTATGCGCGATACGGCATCGTCCTTGACCAGCGTACTCTGCGGATTCATCAGTTTTTCGCTGTTGACGGAAAAGGCAAAGGCCAGCAGCATTATCGACAGTACGGCGGTTTCTGTCCGGCGGCGGCGGGATGACAGCAAAAAGGCCGCGACAGCAGCAAGAAAGACCAACGCAACAACGGTTGCGGAAACGCCGATTAACGGCATCAGCACCAGTGTCGTCAGCATTGAACCGAGAACGCTGCCAATGGTATCCACAGCCATAAAGCGCCCGGTATAGTCCGTATCGTAACGGTGCAGCATCCGCCCGATAACCGAGGTTATAAACCCCAGGCACACTGACGGGAAAGCGAGAAATACAGCCGAGAAAGCAAAAACAAAACCAAGTGTCGAACGTACTCCCGCGGCATACAGAAGATAAAAATAAATTTCAATCAGATAATAAGAACACGCGATGATATACCAAACGACCAATATCTTGGCCAGACTTTCCATAATGCGGCGGACGGGGCGGCCGGGAATGTACCGCATACGGCTGCCGCACCGGTTAGAGGAGCCGGCGAATCGCACGACAGAGCCGATGTAATAGCCCACAGACAAAAACAGCAGGATAAAAGTAATGACAACCGACGTTATCAGCGTATTGGAACCGACAAAATTTATCAGCTGGCGCAAAACGAGCAGTTCAAACGACATACTGGTATATCCCAGCAAAAAGACGACGGCTAAAAGCGTATATTTCAATCCGGCGGTCATTTTCCCTCCCCTGATACAAAAAATCTCCGCAGTTTGTCCTGCGGAGATTTCTATAGCATACGCGGCTTAATTATTTGTTAAATTCGAGACTGACGCTGTTATTTGTCAAATTCAAGCCCATCTGTACCGACGCCGACTTTGACCGTCGAATTGTCATGGATTTCATCGGCGAGCAAAGCATAGGCCAGCTTGTTTTCCAGCTCTCTTTTGAGCAGCCGTTTCAGCGGGCGGGCACCGTAGACTTCGTCATAGCCGTTGTCCACAATCCAGGCATCGGCTTCCGGCGTCAGCTGCAGCTTAATGCCGCGGTCGGCCAGACGCTTTTCTATGTTCGCCAGCGCAATGGCGGCAATCGCCCTGATATTGTCCTTGGTCAGCCGTTTGAAGACAACAATGTCGTCAATACGATTGATGAATTCGGGACGGAACGTTTGGCGCAGAGTTTCCAACACCTTTTCCTTCTGCTCTTCCGCCGGCAGCGATGTATCGGTCAGGTATGCCGCACCGAGGTTTGAGGTCATGATGATAATCGTGTTTTTGAAATCCACGGTACGCCCCTTGCCGTCAGTCAGGCGGCCGTCATCCAACACCTGCAACAGAATATTGAAGACATCGGGATGCGCCTTTTCCACTTCATCAAACAAAATAACCTGATACGGACGGCGGCGTACGCTCTCGGTCAGGATACCTCCTTCTTCGTAGCCGACATATCCCGGAGGTGAACCGATTAAGCGGGCGACGGAATGCTTTTCCATATACTCCGACATATCTACGCGCAGCATGGCGTTTTCGTCATTAAATAAAAACTCGGCCAAGCTCTTGCTCAACTCGGTTTTGCCGACGCCGGTCGGCCCCAGAAACAGGAACGACCCAATCGGCTGGTTCGGGTTGGAAATTCCGGAACGCGAGCGGCGTACCGCATTGGCGACGGCTTCCACCGCCTCATCCTGCCCGATAACGCGTTTTTTCAGATAATTTTCCAGATGCAGCAGCTTTTCGCGTTCGGACGACAACATTTTGTCTGTCGGAATGCCTGTCCATTTGGAAACGACTTTGGCTATGTCTTCGGGCTGAACCGTCTGTTGTTCGGTCTTTTTCGTACTCTTCTCCAACTCTGCCAGTTCCGCATTCAACTTCGGGATAATGCCGTATTGAAGCTCTCCGGCGCGTTCGTACTGTCCGTTGCGCTCGGCAATCTGCGCCTCGCTTCTGGCTTTGTCTAACCGGTCTTTGATTTCGGTAATGTGCTGCAGGTTTTGTTTCTCCTGCCGCCACTTGGCGTCCAGCGTACGCGCCTGCTCTTCCAGATTGGCGAGCTCTTTTTCTACATCCGCAAGACGGGATTTGGAATTATCGTCGGTTTCCTTTTTCAATGCTTCCTTTTCTATTTTCAACTGCAAAACCTTCCGGTCAAGCGTATCCAACTCTTCCGGCTTGGAATCGACAGCCATACGCAGCGAAGATGCCGCTTCGTCCATCAGGTCAATCGCTTTATCCGGCATATAACGGTCGGCAATGTAACGGTTGGCCAGCGTGGCGGCGGCAATCAGCGCCGCGTCGGAAATCCGCACGCCGTGATGCAGTTCAAACTTTTCCTTAATGCCGCGGAGAATGGTGATTGTTTCCTCTACATCCGGCTCGTCAACATAAACCGGCTGGAAACGACGCGCCAAGGCGGCGTCTTTTTCGACATACTTCTTATATTCGTTTAGCGTGGTGGCACCGACACAGTGCAGTTCGCCCCTTGCCAACGCCGGTTTTAAGAGGTTGGACGCGTCCATCGAACCTTCGTTGGCTCCGGCGCCGACAATCGTGTGCATTTCATCAATAAAGAGGATTATGCTTCCGGCAGCCTCTTCCACTTCTTTTAAGACCGATTTCAGGCGTTCCTCAAACTCGCCGCGATATTTGGCGCCGGCAATCAGCGCGCCCATATCCAGCGCAAGCAGACGCTTGTGCCGCAGGCTCTCGGGAACATCGTTGTTAATGATACGCATCGCCAGCCCCTCGACAATCGCGGTTTTGCCGACGCCCGGTTCACCAATCAGCACCGGATTGTTTTTGGTACGACGGGACAAAACCTGTATGGTGCGGCGGATTTCCGCATCACGGCCGATAACCGGGTCAAGCTTGCCTTCTTTGGCGCGGGCGGTCAGGTCTATGGTAAATTTTTTCAGACTCTCAAACGTGTCTTCCGCAGTTTCGGAATCGGCTAAACGCCCCTTGCGGTATGCGGCGACCGCCTGATTGAGCTTTACCGGATTAACGCCGGAAGACTTCAGCAGTTCGGACGCTTTGTTGCCTGCCGACTGCGCCAGAACCTGCAACAGGCGTTCCAGCGTTACGAACTTGTCGTTGTTCTTTTCGGCAAAACTTTCGGCCTCCAGCAGCAGGCGGCTCAATTCCTGCGACAGTGAACTCTGCACGTTTTCACCGGATACGGACGGCAGCTTGTCCAGTTCTGAGGCAACGCCGGATTTCAGTACCGGCAGATTGCCGCCGCTTTCGGTTATCAGGTTTTCCATAGTCGGATCATTCAAATCCAAAATCGTTCCCAGCAAGTGCAGAGGGGTTACAAACTGGTTGCCTTTTCTGACGGCAAGGTCTATCGCACCCTTAACCGCTTCCTGAGTTTTTACGGTATATTTTTCTATATTCATCCTTTTTTCTCCTTTATTGTGTTATGTAGTGCGGCGAAAAGGAGAAAATCAAGTGGGCAGCAGAAAAAAAGCAACAGAAAAGCTATTTTGGCATCTGCGCCCTTATGGCGGCGGCGCCGGCCGGAGTCAGCAAAATAACGGCATATTCGGAATCAACAAAGAGAGAACTTTCCGCCGGCCAGGCCGATGCGGCATTTTCAAGGAAGCGGCGCAGTTCAGGCGACAGGGAAAAAATCTGCGAACCGCCGTAAAACAGCGGTGATACGGCATAAAAGTTGAACATTCCGGACGGAATATGGCGGACAACAAAAGGCGCATTCAGCACATACGGTGCGGAAACGGCATATTTTTCCGCATAATAGCGCGGGCGCAACGGCAATTCTCCGGCAACAACCGGCGTCAACGGCGCCGTATGCGGACGAACGGCTTCAATTTTGGCAGATACGCGCTCGACCAGCCTTTCCTCGGCGGTTTTGCCTAACTGCCATACTTTTTGCGCATAGAAATCCTGCCTTACCGACAACAGCAGGAACAGTCCGGCCAGTACCAGCCCAACGTTGCGCTGCCAGCGGAAACCCGAAAGCAAAACCGCGGCGGCACCGGCATACAGAAAATTCAATCCATAAAAATTGACGCGCGGCATATAAGCAACTTCTTCCGGCATTGCGGCAAGGAATGCGCTCAGCACCGTAGCGGCAAGGGCGACAAGCCATAATGCTATTTGCCATAAGACCCGAACCGGGCAGCGAAGACCGATAATCCGGTTAACTTCTCTATCAACCGAATAGCAGGCTCTGTCAACCGGA
>ENA-ORTY01002085-ORTY01002085.1-human-gut-metagenome-genome-assembly--contig:-NODE-2085-length-20059-cov-3.015047_pt1 | contig 20059 bp, 7 predicted proteins | sample MGYA00241917_ERZ509198 | MGnify/ENA primary metagenome ERZ509198 (study PRJEB26280, sample SAMEA2338857) | human gut metagenome | biome: human gut; feature: human-associated habitat; material: faeces...
TTCACTGATATGCTTCTGCGCCTGAATGATTTTGTAAATGCATGCAAGCCGCTCTCCCGCAAGCTGGTTGCCATGCACATCGGCGCTGTAAAAGATAAAATCCTTGGCAGGATAGTAAATACTGCTCTTATCAAAAAAGAGACAATCCTCACGAAGCTGTCTTGCCTTGACCTCATCGCTAGTAATCACGACCCGGATTGGATACTGCTCCTCGAGTGCTTCCAGCAGATGTGCTTTCTGCGTGTCAATGCAGCCGCTGACCATTACCGCATGCCCCAGCCGGCTAAAAGACTTTTTAATTTCTTCTATCCCTGCCATCCCCTGCACAGGCTCAAAAAATGTTTTCATACTTCCTCTATTCTACAATTTTTATTTCATCCATTAAATTTATTCATCGCACCGGTAATACCCTCTGTCATGATACAGGCAACCGCTTCGCAGGCTCTCTGATTGGCATCCCGCAGTGTATCGTATAAATCTGCCGGGAATTTTCCGAGTACCCAGTCTGCAAGGTCCCAGCCCTTCGGTTTGTCACCGACACCGAACTTAACACGCTTGAACCGGTCACTGCCAAGCTGCGCGATAATACTTTTAATACCGTTGTGTCCGCCTGCGCTTCCCTTTGCCCGCAGACGCAGTTTGCCCGGTTCTAAGCTGATGTCGTCAAAAATAACGATTAAATCATCGATATCCGCCTTATAATAATCCATGACTTCACGGATACATTCCCCGGACAGATTCATATACGTCATCGGCTTTACAAGAATGACCTTCTCTCCCTCAATCATACCCTTGCCAATCATCCCTTTGTGTTTTTGCGTGTCTACGCTGATATTATATTGATCTGCCAGCGCATCTATCACAGAAAATCCTGCATTGTGTCTTGTTCCCATATACTGTGTGCCGGGATTTCCCAGCCCTGCTATAATATACATACTTTCCTCATTTCCGCAGGCATTTTAATGCCGGAGGAACCGCGAGCCAAATGTCAGATTTGGCTCTGCGATAAAAGCTATTTTGTGACGCCTGCGGCACAAAATGCTGTGTGAAAAATCAGCACATCAGTGTGATTTTTCACACTTATCTCCATTTCTGAGCAACTTGTTGCAAAGTGGCGATGAGAAATTCGCATAGGCGATTTCTTATCTGTCATTATAGATGTTTGCTTTCGCTCAGAAGCAAACATCTGTGCAAAAAAGCGCGAAGTCCATTTTTCATGACTTCACGCTTATCTGTTCTGTATGCTTTCACTTCGTGTCTACGCATTTTTAAATTCTAGCATATTCTGATATCAGTGTCAAAAATTACTTTTTCAGCTTAAACTGCTGTACAAGTTCGTTCAGTGAAATAGATTCTGCTGAAAGCTCTTCACTTGTTGCAGAAGATTCTTCCGCAATAGCGGCATTGCTCTGTACAACCTCTGAAATCTGGTTAACACCGGCTTCAGCCTGCTTCATCTGTTCTGTCTGTGTTTCTGAAAGCTCCTCTAGCTCTTTAGACTTTTCTGCGACTTCATTAATCCCCTGAACCAGTTCAATAATCGTCTTAGAAGTCTTCTCTACGGCACGGTTACCATTTTCAATTTCCTGAATAGAATTCATAATGAGTTCTCTTGTATTCACTGCAGACTGAGCGCTTTCGTCAGCAAGCTTGCCAATCTGTGTTGCAACAACAGCGAATCCGCGTCCGGCTTCTCCGGCTCTTGCGGCTTCAATAGAAGCATTTAATGCAAGCAGATTGGTCTGTTCTGCAATTTCTTCGATTTCACCGATAATACTTTCAATCTTCTGAGACATTTCACTCATACGCTGCATAGCTTCCGTAACCGCCTGCATCTCCTGCTGGCTTCTGTCTGCTTCTTTTGCATATTTCACAGATAAATCATACGAAACGCTTGCACTGTCATGTGTATGTTCTACACCTTCTGTAATACTTGCAAAAGAGGCAAGTAATTCTTCAACTGCACCAGCCTGGTCTGTAGAACCTTCTGCAAGGCTTTGTGAACCCTCTGCAAGGTTGCCTGCACCGATTGATACCTGAGCGGCAGCTTCTTCAATGTGGCGCATTGTATCGTTCATATCTTCGTTCATCTGATGGATTGCATCATTCATGGCTGCAAAATCACCCAGATACTTTTCAGGAATTGCAGACGAGCCTGTATAATCATTCTTTGCCATCAGTTCCATACGGTAATTAACATCCTCAATAACTGCTGACAGATTCTCTGCCATATCCTTTGCAACAGTAACCATATCAGATACTTCATCTTCTGATTCCATTACCGGAAATTCACTTGTCAAATCACCCTGTGCAAAGGCCTTAAAACGTTCTGCCAGTGCATCGAGCGGATTTACAATATTTAACGCAAGCGCATCGCCCAGCTTTCTTGCGATTAAAATCGCCGCAATAATAATAAAAATAACTATTGCCAGTAAGACATATGTTAATACCTTTAAAATATTTTCCAATTTGTTACCTTCGCTGGTATTCACGTCCAGCAGCTGTACCATATTCTCATAAATTGCTTCGTACTTCGGTGCCACTTCATCTTTTGCCAGTCGCTGTGCCTGATTTCTCTGATCGATATTCGTTACATCTTTACCCATCTGTACTACCTTATCAGCTGATGTAAAATAATCTTCCATACCGCTCATGATCTGATCATACAATTTACGTTCTTCAGCGGAAGCAACTGTTTCTTCTACTATAGCTGCATAATCCTTACATGCCTGCTTCTTTGTTTCATACGCTTCGTAGGTTTCCTGTACCAGTGTCTTATCCTGATAACCGATTGCCGCCCGCAGGTTACTTCTGGTGTCTGCAAATGTAATCATCATCTTACCGATATCACCCTGTGAAAAACCATAATTGGTTAATGCGTGATTGTACTGGACACCCATTACTAACATGGCAGCTCCTCCAAGAATACCAGAAAAACTTACCAATATTGCAACTATTAAAATTGCAGATGAAATACGCTGCCGCAGTCTTTTCCCATTCAATTTTTTGACCATTGCCTGAATCATATGTTGTTCCTCCTTACTGCTGTTTTCTCGTGTCGTCTATGTCACTTTTTTCATATCTAATTATTTTTATTATACCATTGTATCCAACCTGTTTCAATAAAATATTACATGGTTTTTTGTTAAGGTTTTTGTTAAATAGAAAAACCGGCAGAGCTGCTACAATGCGCTGCACCTCTGCCGGTCTTTTTATAAATTCAATCTTAGTTTGTCAGATTTATGCTTTTACAGCATATCCATTGGTTACGGTATAATCCTGTCCGCCGAAGCTGATTGTACCTGAATAATCAAAAGCGATTGTTCCGTCTTTAAAGTACCAGTCGCCGTATTCATTACTGCCGACACCCGTAAATGTTAAATCAAGCAGACCATTGTTAAAATACCACCAGCCGTATTCATTTAATGCCATTCCAGTATAGCTTAAATCCAGAACACCATTGTTAAAGTACCACCAGCCATAGTCATTTAATGCCATTCCGGTATAGGTATTACTGATATAACCATCTGTAACATATACCCATGTATCGCCATTTAATATCATACCTGTAAAGCCTGCATTTAAAATACCGTCTGTAAACAGCCATGTACCATATTCATTTGTGGCAAATCCGTTATAGCCAAAATCAATCTGTCCATTGCTGAAATACCACCAGCCATATTCATTCACTGCCATTCCGGTATAGGTAAAGTCAACCTTACCATCCTTGAAATACCACCAGCCATAGTCATTTAATGCCATACCTGTGTAATCTGTCAGCACCTGTCCGTTCTGAACATAAAGCCACTCGTTCTCCGGAATAATCATGCCCGTAAAACCGAAGTTTAACTGTCCGTCTGTGTAGAACCATGTTCCGTATTCATTGCTTGCAAGTCCGTAGAAGGTCAGGTCAAGCTGTCCGTTATTGAAGTACCACCAGCCGTATTCATTGCATGCCATACCGGTATATGTAAAGTCTACATCACCGTTCTTGATATACCACCAGCCGTATTCGTTTAATGCCATGCCGCAGTAATCTGTTGCAATTTTATCATTTGCATAGTAATGCCAGTTGCCGTCTGCATCCTGACGCATTTCATATACAACCTTTTCTTCTTCAACAACCGTTGTCTTTGCCGGTTTTACGGATTTTGCTGCATCACTTGTTACATCTAATACCGCACCTGTGTTCTTAGAAGTATCCTTTAAGAGAAGCAGGTTGTGCATATTGATTGTACCGTCTTCATTTCTTGTTGGTTTTACAGATGTATCTACACTTTCAAACCAGTCTTCTGTAGCCTGTTCACCCTTATTATTATAAGAAGCGGAACCGTCATAAATGTAGTTGTTTTCACTGTGAAGTGCAAATGGGATTAAATCCTCCAGTGTTGTATTCTTGCTGTTGTTTAATGAAATTAATCCTGTTACTTCCCAAGCCTTGATGTTAGAATCCTTTGTATTTAAACCTACATTATATGCACTGTTATCCAGTGAGTTGTTGTAAGAAATACAGTTAATAATCTTACAGTCAGGGCAGCTGTTTGAAGTAATACCCTTTGCATGGTTGTCAAATGAAATACTGTTCTTTAAAACATGTGCACCCTTCATCTGACCACCGCCAAGCTTGAAGCCGTTACCTTCGCCGTATTCATAATCTTTTGCTGTCACATCATCTGTTGTCAGCCAGCCGTTGTTGTAAGCTACGCAGTTTTCAATTGTTACGGCACCGATTTCACCGGATACAGATTTTGCATATAAATCCCATCCGTCATCGATGTTGTTATGGCTGATACAGCCATAGAACTTATTATCTTCACCACATGTCAGCTTTGCTGCAAAACCATCGGCATCATTACGTCCTTTATCACAGTTATCAAATGATTCACAGTTCTTAATGAGGTTGCCTGTCGGCCATAACTTGCCCTTTCTTCCGGCATCGTTATCTGCACCGCCTTCACGGCTGATCTGGATACCTGAGTTTGCTGCATGGTTTACCGTACACATTTCAATCGTATTGTAGTTACCGCAAATCTGGATACCTACACCTGCTGAATCTTTTACATACAGACCATATACATGCCAGTATGAACCTGTGATTCTTACTTCACCTGTAAATACTACACCGTCTGTTCCGTCTGTAGAAAGTGATTCTGCTACGAGGTTGATATTCTTGTCTGCTGTACCGCTGACACTTCTTTCAACCTTTGCACCGCTGTAAGTACCATTCTTTAAGAAGATGGTCTGCCCCGGCTGTGCATACTTTAATGCATTAGACAAGCTCATTGGGCTTTCTTCTGTACCCTTGCCTTCTGCGTCTGCATCTGCAGATACAATAATAGTCTGACCTTCCTGTCCGTAAGACTGACGGTCAACAACTGTTTCTTTAATGACTGCTGCTACATTTGTAAGGTTTTCTGATGCTGTCGGAATGAATGTTGATTTTACGGTATTCTTTCCTTTATTTAACGGAACATTTACTCTTACAACTTCATTTGCAGATACTGCCTGACTAACAACTGCATCCCCGTTTTCTCCTGTTACGGTCAGTGTACCGTCACAGTTTGGTACATAAATGTATTCATAATCAGCAGAACCACATGTGCCTGTTGAGTATACTCTGCCGTCCGGTGTAATCTTTGTATCACCGTTGTCATTTGATGTAATACCCTTGCTTTCAGACTTTGAAAATTCAACATCAGATACCTTTACAGATACCTTTCTGGATACTGCAATACCAACTACAACTGTTCCATCTTCCTGTACAGATGTAAAGGAATTATCAGAAAGCTTCTGCTCTGAACCGTTGCAGGCTGCTGTATAACCTTCGTCTGTCTTTTCTAATGTAAATGTATATTTGTTGCCTACTTCAAATTTAACTGTCTGGTCTGTAAACCTAGCATTTGTTACACTTCTTTCCACACCGTCATTGCTTGATGTATCAGCTGATGTATAACCTGTAACCGTTCTCATAAACGGATTACTCTGCTTTGAGCTAAACATCATAGAAGATGCATAGTTGAAATACTTATGTACATAATCCGGATTGCCCCATACATTTAATCCAAGTGCATCGGCTGCAACAATACCAAAACCGGTCTGATTATCCGGTGTGAGAGAAGTATCCGTAATCTCAAATGTTGCACTCAGCTTAAAGTTTTCTTTGTTCGGATCAATCTTTGTATAGTAATATGTAAATCCGTCTTCATCATCAGAAATCTTACCGCTTGCCTGTCCCTTAACTTCCAGTGTTCCGGCTGTTCCTGCAATTGCCGGTGATTCCTGATTATTACTCTTTGCTGCGCTATTGTCAGATACGGAAAGCTTTACATTATCCGTCTGACCGTCAGCCGTTGTAAATGTAACATCGCCTGCCTGTGCAGAACCTACGATTGCCGTATACCATGGCTGTTCTTCTGCTGTTGTTACTTCAAAATCTTTTTCTGTATAAACAGATTCAAAACCGTCTGACTTTCTGAGTGCCTTAATCTGGATATCATAAGACTTGCCTGCTGTCAGTCCTGTCAGTGTATAATTGCCCGTTTCTGCAGATAATGCTGATTCTACAACCGTGTAATCTGCTGTGCTTCCGGATTCCTTATAAGCTACAGAATAAGAATCTGCATCTTCAATATTAATCCAGTCTAAGTAAACATCGCCGTTACCCTTGTTCTGTGCCCATGTGATAACCGGCTTCTTCACTGCCAGTACATAATCCTTGTATGTATAAACTTCACTTGCCTTATCAGCTTCGCCATATCTTTGTGCAACCACTACGAATGTGTAAGTACCTGAACGGTATGGTGCAAATGTAGCTGTTGATGCCTGCTTTGTAAATGTCTGTGTAGATACTTCCAGACCATCCTGTAACATTGTAACCTTTACATCATCAGCACCCTTGTATGCATCAATGACTGCTGAGAAGTCTACAACGAAATCTCCGGCTTCATCTGTTGTTACACTGTTAATCACCGGTGCTGCAACATCTGCCCATGCAGTCTGCTTCTTTTCACCGACTGCTAAGGATACCTGGAAGATGTTTGCTGTTGAACCTGACATATATGCATAGTAGGTCTTGCCTTCTTCCACATCAATTGTAATGGTATCATATGTACTTGCTGAACCTGATGTCTTTGTATCCTTTACAACTCCGTCTGAATCTACTACATAGAAGCTCTTATTAGACTTCTGTGTCTTTTCCATAATTGTCAGCTTACCGTTTTCGGTCGCCGTATACTGTAAGTAGCATCCTGCTGTCGGAACTGCGCCATTATTTGGTGTCGGCTTTACACCTCCTGCCTTTACATAATCTCCTGCTCCAAATGCTTCTGCTCCGGCTGTATCTGTTCCAGTTGTCCAGCCGTCACCCTTTAAGGATAAGCCATTATCCTCTGTTGTTGCTGCTGCCAGTAAGCCTGCTGCATCCCATGTCTTAATGTTGGTTACGCTGCCTACAGTTGCTGCTGTTTCCTCCTGTGCTGCCACACCGGCATCTGCACTTACTTCTTCTGCCAATACATTGTAAGGTATTAACACACCATACGGTACAGAACTGCTAGCCATCAGTACTGCTGATAAAAGCGCTGCTGCCTTTGTCACCTTTCTTCTCATAATCGTCCTCCTGATTTGTTTTTAGTGTTTTTATAAAAGCATTCCTGAAACCTCGTATTTTTAGCACATTTTTAAAAAATCACGAACTTTTTAAAAAACTTTTATAAGTTTTCACCAATTGTTTTTATTATATTATTTTTAAATCAGATAGTCAACCATGATTGCAGTTATTTTTGCCACTCAACTACTGATATTTGTCACATTTTTTGTGCATTTTACATATTTTTCACTCTTATATCAATTTATATGCAAATTCTTACATATATCTTTCCCAAAACCGTCTACCGGCAATGCAAAAAGGCTGCCACGAAATTTTTGAATTTCCATGGCAGCCCCGCGGGCTATCAAATTTGAGTAATTATCTTTTTTATCTGCGAATCAGCTTTCTTTTTCTAAGAAATTCATAAGCACCTGCTCCTGCCGCTGCAACTGCTGCCGCAAGGAATCCAAATCCATTGGCTGTATCTCCTGTCTGTACGCCTGTATCCGCAGACTGCTGTGCATTTTCTGATTCCTCTGGCGCATCCGCAGCACCAGTATTTTCACCCTGCTGTGTTCCTGAGCCTGCATCATCCTTCTTTACATCGTCTGTTTTTGTATCATCCGGCTTGGTGATATCATCGTTTTGTACCGGTTTATTCTCATAATATACTGCAAACGGACTGAAGCTGTCTGCCTCAAAACGGATACCTTCGCTTGTAAGCTGTGTTTCCAGCTTTTCAATGACACCGGTCTTTTCATTCAGATGATATACAATTACATTCACTTTACTGTAATCAATTCCTTCTTTATAAGCAAATGTAATCTGGATTTTACCGCTTTCAAGCATAACTGCCTGACCGTTCTCATCCTGTAATTCAATGTCATAATAATCTACTGTACTTCCGTCAGCAATTAATATTCCGCCGGCTGTAAAGCCTTTCATGATTGAGTCAATTACGCTGTCTCCGGCTTTTTCAATGACAACACTGACTTCTCCCGGATTTACGGTTTCACCGGCTGCATTTTTAATTACGGCATTTTCATCAACCGCTACATTCTTAACAACCTCTGCCTTATCAACAACCGTTATATCTGTTTTCGGTTTTTCCTGCTGTGTTCCATACAATGTGGCAGTTCTTGCACTGTAATCATAGTCCCCCATGACTGTGTCCGTCTTAAATTTTGCTGCCTGTGCACTTGTCAGGTATGGGCGCTTATTATTTACTGTATATCCCGGACCGTAAGAACCGTATTCTGCAAATCTTGCATTTTCAGCTAAGTTACCGCTCATGTCGCCGTAAGATGTTTCCAGTGAAATCGCCCTGCCTAAGTAGCAGTTCATAAATGTTGTCGAATCATCTGCCCCCCACGGACGTGCCATTCTGTATGCGCCGTCTGCTACGCCTTCTTCTGCAAGGAAGCGGCAGTTGTTAAATACGTATCCGTAAGGTGTGGAAGCATATGTTCTTCCGGCTGTATAGCATCCGTCTGATTTGTATTCTGTATATCTTGCAACAATATCACAGTCTTCAAATACGGAAGTACCTGCACCATAGATAAAGTCAACATTACCTGTAATATAACATTTATTGAAATACTGTCTTGTCACAGCATAATTGCCGTTTTCATCTTTCGTTCTTGTATCGGTCAGCAGGGTATCCTGATAGCCGATTAATCTTACATTAATACATGCTGTCTGGTCAGCCACAATACACAGGGCATCTGCCTGCTGGTCCGAACCGTTTGTATAGTCATAAGAATTTTCAACCGTCAGATTTTCTGCCGTGAAGCCTGTTGCTGCCGTATCTACATACATTGCATTACGGTTCCACATACTGTCTGCATTTCCGTTGGCAACACATACAGAATAGAATAAATGGGTTTTTTCACTGTCCTGTCCGAGAAGACTTACATATGGTGATTTTACTTCAACCCGTTCATTATATTCACCATTTTTAATGTAAATCACTTTGGCTTCTGCATTATCTTCCGGCACTGCATTGACTGCTGCCTGAACAGTCTTGTATACCGGCAGTCCGTCTGACTCTGCACCGTCTTCGCCTGTATATGCCGCATCTACAACAATATCAACATCCGGGTTTGCAACAAAATTAAATGTCTTTCTTGTCGCATTTCCCTCTGCATCGGTAAATATAACAGTAACGTCATTTCTGCCTTTCTTTAATTCAGGTTCAAACTTCATTTCATCGCCCGCACCGACAGTTTTGGTATCTGCCAGCACGTCATTTACATAAAGCTGTGCTGTTCCTGCTTCGTCTGCTGTAAGAACCAGCAGTGCATTATCATCAAAAACAGTATCATTGGACTTATATGCTACTGTCAGTTTTGTTGCTTCATTTTCATATACATAAGCACCTGTATGGCCGTCTGATGTCAGTACCTGCATCGTTGCTGACGGATTACTTGTATTCTTGTCATTTTTTGCTATAACATAGTAATAATACGGTTCTTCTTCGACAACATCTGTATCTGTAAATGCATTCTCTGCTGTTGTCTTAACCAGCACTGCTTCACCGTCAGAACCCAGTTTTCTGTATACATCATAAGAAGATGCACCTTCTACGGCATTCCATGACAGTTCTACCTTAGATTTGCTGCCTGCGGCTGTTAATTCAGCCTGTGCAAGTGGTGCCTGATAGTCCGTTATTTCAGTTTCTACGGCTGTTCCCATTGTTGTTCCGCCATAAGGCACAATCTTAAACTGATAGTTTCCGTCGCCGTCCATTCCGGCATAACTGAAGCTGTTCACCTTAGAATCAGAAATCTTTGTATATTCACCGCCATCCTTTGATACATATACGGCATATTTAATATTGCCTGAGCCTTCTTCTGCGACATCCCATGTAATATTCATGCTCTTTCTGTCAGAAGCCACTTCTGTTGCGGCATTTGTAATCACCGGTGCAACACCGACTGCAACATAATAATCGTTCTGGTCATATACAACCGTACCTTCTGCATTCTTTAAGGTCAGGTTACTGATTTCTGCCGTAACACCTGAAAATGCCAGACCATAGCGTACTGTCTGTCCTGTCTGCAGGTCTGCATAAGACTGTGTCAGGTCAAATTCGCCCGGATTTGCTTCTGAACCCATAAGCACCGTTCCGTCTGCGCTTACAACCTGCATTTTAGCGGTATTGCCACTCTTTGTGTAAGTCAGTGTATATGTGCCGCCCAGCTCATATCCGTTTGCTGTGTCAGTTTTTTTGCCAACCTTTGGAGAACCGCAGTTACCCGTTCCGCTGACCGTTGAAAATGTATGCTGGATCACAATATTTTTCTGGATATGTAATACGTCACACTTCATGGCGCTGCCGGTCTTCGCGTTAAACTGTCCGATGGCAAGACCCTGCTTATCTGTACCGGAATCCAGCTTTGTCACTGTAATATCTGCTGAAATCGTCATATCTTCTGATGTTTCCGGGAATAATATGTAATCCATTCCCTTATCATCCCTGATATTTCCCTTAACTGCCGCACTTCTTGTATGGTTTACGGATAAAATATTGCCGTTTGCGGAAGTTTCAAAGGAATTTCCGGCATCATAATTTCCTGAGTAATCTTTACTGCTTGACTGTGAGAAGTTTACTTCTCCTGCCTCTGAATCAAAAATCTGCTTTTTAACATCTGCACCGTCATCCGTTGTATATGCAAAAGTTACCGTTACATCCGAAAATTCTGCAGTTACTCCTTCTGTTGCAAAGAAACCGATTGTCTTTGCTGATAATCCGGAAATTGTCTGTGTCTTTACCTTTTCATCTGAAAAATCAGCTGTCGAAGCAACGTGATAGGTTGCTTTATTCTCTGAAACTTCTAATTTAATATAAATGTCAGAAGAAGCGGTTGTGACTGCCGTATTGACCTGTGATGCACCGCCGCCTGCTGCTTCTTTATGGTATCCGTAACGGATCTGATTCTTGCTTCCATTTGCAAAATCTGCATACAGTGCTGCACTGGCACTTCCCGCTTCATCTGCGGCATTACGGATTAACAGTCCTGCGTATCCTGCATTGCCGTTATTATTGACGGTCATCTTCGCTGTAATGGTTAAATCTCCTTTACCCTCAAAATAAGCGTAGAATAAATCATCACTTCCTGCTGATTTATCAAATTTTGTACCGGCACCGTTTACCGTCACCGTCTTTGCTGCTGCATCATACGCATAAGTTCCTGTTCCCTCGTGTGTACCGACTTCCTGCGTTTTCCAAAGTGTTGTAAGCGGCTTTGTACTCTGCGCCGTTTCCTCAGCATAAGCTGTTACCCTTCCTGCTGCATTTCCCAAAATAGAATCCACTGTCTGTACCGGTACTGCACTTACAACCAGACATGTTGCCAATGCCATGCTCAGCAGTCCGCTCGTCCTTCTGTTTTTAATCATTGTAAAAAAACCTCCCTTTTTGTTCTTTTCCAAAAGAAAATACATATCTTTTTGCAATTAATTTAATTGTCAAAATATATATTTTCTTTAAGAAAAGAACCCCCTTATTAAGTCACCTCAATAAAGGGGTTCCTTGACTTTTATATTCGTTTATATTCGTCTGAATCCGGCATCATGCTTATGCGTGCTTTCTTTTCTTAGAAGCTGCATATACACCTGCTGCACCAAGCAGTAAGAGGATATAAAGCATCATATTTGCCATATCACCTGTTTCTACAGATTCACTGCCTGTTGTCTTCTGGAATAACAGACCACCTGTCATCTTACCGCTCAAATCAATCTTTGCAGAAGCCTGACCGCCTACAACAGCGCCAGCCTTTGCATTGGCTGTAAGTACCAGTAAGCCGTTCATATTGATTGTATTGTCACTGTTTCTTGTAACCGGAATCGCTGCATATACGTGTGTGTCATAATTCATCTTTGTGTCTGTAGATACAAACCAGTCTGCCGTTACGGCTGTTGTACTATTATTTGTTCCTGCTTCCGTGCAGTTCCAGAAATAGTTGCTTGACTGATATACCTTAGAAGCATCCTGTGTACCCTTGAACTTAAATGTTTCATTCACACTTGTCTTCTGTGTTCTCCATGAAAGAACACCTGTTGCCATAAAATCGGTATTTGCTGCATCATTTGTATACATGGCTACGTTTGAACCGCCATTATTGTATGATGTAGAATTGGTTACCTGAATATCCGGACAGCTGTTAGAATCAATACCCTTTGCCTTGTTATCAAATGCTACGGAATTGATTAACTTGTGGTATCCTGACATGCTTGAACCACCCATCTTAAATCCGTTACCGTTACCGGCATCAGTACCGTCTTCCAGATAACCGTTGCCATAAGCTACACAGTTCTGGATTGTTACAGCACCGATTGAGCCTGTTTCTACCTTTGCAAATAAATCCCATCCGTCATCTGCATTGTTGTATGCGATACATCCGTCAAATACATTGCCTTCACCGATTGTCAGCTTTGCTGCAAATCCGTCTGCATCTTCATAACCCTCATCGGCATTGCCGTATGATGTACAATTTAATACTAAGTTGTTGCTTGGCCATTCTTCTTTAGTATCTGTTGATGTAAAACGGCTGATCTGTAAACCGGTGTTACCGTTGTGATAAGTCCGTACGTTATCTACTGTACAGCTGCTTCCGCAAAGTCTGATACCATCCTTTGCATTTGCTGAATTTGTTACATCAAATCCCTGATAATACCAGTGATCACCAGCTAATACCATACCTTCACAGTTCTTGCCGAAATCAAATACCGGTCTGTCTGTAGAAGACTCTGCTGCCATAATGATTGGCTGGCTTTCCGTACCGTCGATACCCGGCTGTACCGTAACTGTTGATTCTAAGTTGTATGTACCTGAAAGGAGTACAATCTTTTGTCCCGGTGAAACATATTTTACTGCTGTGTAAATGTCAATCGGATTTTCCTTTGTACCGACACCGTCTGATGCCGCATCCGGTCCGACATAAATCACGTCACCATCAAACTTGTTGTATGTTACCTTATAAGTAAATGTTGAAGCTTCATAAGAATCCAATACTTCAAATTCACTTGGTCTGTAACCTTCCACCGGTGTCATTGTTACTGTAAATGTATTCTCACCTAATGTTAATGTCGTTTCCCATACATATTTCTGACCGGCTGTTACATCTTCATCTGCAATGACCGTTCCGTCTGCTGCAGTAACAACAACGTGACCGTCTGCATTGGCTACATAAGATAACTTGTAGCTTTCTGAATTGGATACAGAAGCAGATGTTACTTTATATGAAGGTGCTACAGTTGTAACCGGCTGTTCTTCTTTTGCCACATCATTTTCAGGTGAAATCGTTGTTAAGTTAATATCTGTTACGCTAATCTTTGCTGTTCTTGAAGCAAAGAAACCAACATATACATTGTCTTCATCTAACTGTTCCAATGCCTTTGTATCATAGTATTTCTTTGTCACAGTTTCGCCTGCTTCGTTGGTATAGCTTACGAAATAACCTGTGTTATTTTTCTGAATAGACATCTTAAAGGTTGTCAGCGGATTCTCAACAGTTCCTGTAACATCCTTTGTTGCATTGCCAATCAGATTTCCCGTTACACCGGAGCTTTCCAGTGTTGTCATCTTTGAACTGAATTCATTGTTTACGGTTGCTGTATCGTTTGCTTCCAGCTTAGAAAGGTTTGCCTTTGTAACACCTGTCTTTTCCTGTGAGCCGATACCTAACTTCATTGTTGCCTTTACAGAACCCTCCGGTGCTGTTGTGCCACCCTGCTTAATAGTGTCTAATGCCATGCTGCCATCTGCGTTTACATAGTATTCAACCTTTGTGACAGATGCCATATAGGAGTTGTTCCAGAATACAGAAGAATCACCGTTCTTACCAACTCTGTCGGCCGCCATTAAACCAAAGCCTTCCTGACCGTTTGTCAATGTCCATTCATCAACTGTTACGGTTGCTGACAATGTAAAGTTCATATTAGAAGGAATGGCTGTATAGTAGAAGGATAAACCGTCTGTAGAAGCCGGTACAATCTTACCCTTGCTGTTTAAATTCCAAAGTGTTACCTTTCCGTCATTCGCACTGCCTTCATAGCCTGCATTCTTTTCATCTGAGCTGACGCCCTGACCGAATGCTGAAAAAGCCCATACCTGCTGTGCTTCTGCAGTTGCTTTTGCTGTAATCGTTGCAGCTTCTGAAACGGCTGCCGGTAATACTCTGACTGCTGTCAGCTTGAAAGTATATTCCTTGCCGACTGTCAGTCCTGAAACGACATATTCTGTTCCTGTTACAGATACAGGCTGTGTAAAGTCTGTTCCGTTTTCGCTGTATGATACTTCATAAGAAGAAGCTTCTGTCACTTCGTCCCATACGAGTGAAACCTTACCACCGCCCTGGCTTGTTGCACTCTGGAAAGACGGCTTAGCAAGAGGAAGTTCAAAGCCCTTAAATTCCTTATCTGTTCCTGTCTTGTCTGCTTCATCTTTTCTTGCTGCTGTAATTGTAAATGTATAATCACCGCTTGCAGCCGGTGTAAATGTAACTACACCTTCTGCTGCATCTTTTGCATAATTTTCTGTGGCTACAACCGTTCCTGCTGCATTCTTCATATCAACGGATACACTGTCTGCACCGTCATAGCCGATTACCATTGTAAACGGAACTGTAATTTTACCGTCTGCTGCCGTAATCTCACCAATTGCCGGTGCTGCTACGTCTTCCCATGCTTTTCTTGCCGGTCTTTCGCCGCTTGCTGTCTGCTCTGCCGTAAAACTTAATACTCTGGCACCTCTGTTACGTTCTGCATCTTCCGGTGATACAATCTGATAAGTACCTGCCGGTAAGCTGCTGTATGTAAGCTTTGTTGCGTTTGTTCCCTTAACAATAGTCGTTCCTGCATCTTCTGCAACCGTACTGTTGTCTGCTGTATTTACAAGTGCAATTGCCGATTCATTCGAACCGCCTGTACTGCTTGCTTCAAAAGATACTGAAGCAGTACCTGTTACAGTAAACTGTAATGCACCGGATGCCTTTGAACCAAGTTCAATTGCCTTTAATGCACTGAAATCGGAAGAACTCTTTGTTCTGAATGTTGCTGTTCCGACAGTCTTTACATAATCAGAAGCAAAGACTGTTCCTTCAGCAATTGCTGTCTTATCGGCTGTTACGCTGTAAGCTGCCGGTGAAAGGTCTGCAACTGCGAATGCATAAGTTGTTGTAACTGCTGCAGCTTCTTCTTCCTCAACAGTAATGTCTAAGAATCTTGCGCCTCTGTTACGTTCTGCATCTTCCGGTGATACAACCTGATAGGTACCTGCCGGTAATGCTGTATACTTTAACTCTGTCTTTTTTGTTCCTGCTACAACAGCTGTTCCTGCATCTTCTGCAACCACACTATTGTCCGCTGTATTAATCAGTGCCACTGCGGATTCATTAGAACCGCCCGTACTGCTTAATCCTACTACTACGGAAGAAGTGCTTTCCGTTGTAAACTGCACGGCACCTGCCGCCTTAGATGCCAGTTCGTAAGCCTTTATGCTTCCGTCACTGTTGGTTCTCTGGGTCACTTTTCCTACGATTTTAAAGTACCCGTCATTAAATGTTGTTCCCTCTGCAATCACGGCTTTGTCATCCCCAACTGAAGCCTGCGCTGTTGCATCAAAAGAGTGGACTGTACTTGCTGCTGCCTTTGTTACAGCCCAGTCCATAGGCATAATACCTACTGTGAGTAAAACCGCCATTACGACCGCCATTACTCTTTTTGACTTTTTAGTCTTCATAATTACTCTCCTCTCGTGAAATTAGCCCTATTGTCAATTTTTAATCAAAAATGTAAAATTCGTGTTACATTTTTGTTAAATCTCTCCAATGACTCTAATCTATCACAAACATCCCACCTTTTCTACAAAAAAATAGTGATTTTTGCTCTTGTTTACTGATTATTTTAGGTGTAAAATATAGTATATGTTAATATTACGCAAATATATTATGATTTTTTGTGCATTTTTACCATTTTATATTCAAAAAACATCCGAACAAAATTTTATAAAATTGTTCAGAAACGAGGATTTCTATGGCTGTAACATCACGATTTGAAATTTCCAAAAAGACCCATCAGGCGTCTTACCATATGCATTCTGCGCATGCACATTCTTATTATGAAATGTTTTACCTGATCAGCGGCGGTTGCGATTTATTTATCAAAAACAATGTCTACCACCTGACGCCCGGCAATATTACATTTATTCCCGCAGATACGCTGCACCGCACTTCTTACTCAGATGCTGCCCTGCATGAATGTGTATCGATTGAATTTACACAGAGTTATTTAAGCGAGCTGGTTGCAGAATTCGGCACAGTATGGCTGCAAAGCCACCTGTTTTCCAAAATCTTTTATCTGCCGGAGGACTGCCGCAGCGATATCAATGCTATGCTGAGTCTGATTCTTGCCGAACACCAGTCGTCTGATATTTTTTCAAACTGCATGTTAAAAATGTATTTTCAGACCTTGGTCGTGCGTATTTTACGATATATTAATGATGCTTCAATTCTGATTGTCAACAACAACACACGTGCCACCGATGAAGCACTCCAGATTGCCGTAGACTACATTAACGAACACTTTAAAAATAATATTACACTGGATGACATGGCAGAACTGCTGCACTTAAATCCTTCGTACTTTTCCAAAAAATTCAAGTCTGCAAACGGTCTGGGGTTTAAAGAATACTTAAATAATGTGCGGATTAATCATTCTGAAAAACTGCTTCTGGAAACCGGCATGAGCATTACGGAAATCGCCTTTGAATGCGGCTATGATAACAGCAACTACTACGGCGACGCCTTTAAGAAAGTAAATGGCGTGTCCCCATCGACATTCCGGAAACTGAAAGGGAATATTGTTGACCGGTGATACAGAATACAAGAAATAAAAACTGCACAGATACAAGCCATAACCTGCAATCCAATGGATATGTCCATTGCCGCATTGCAGACACTACTCTTTCTGTGCAGCCTTTTTATTTTACTTTACAATTTTATTGCCTGTTATTCCTCTGGCGATTCTTCTGCCTTTTCATAGGCTTCCAGAATCACCGCCTGTAACCGTTCTCTTGTCGAGGTGTTGATTGGGTGGGCTACATCCCTGTACTCACCGTCTGACGACCTTCTGCTTGGCATCGCAATAAATAACCCCTTATCGCCTTCGATAACCTTAATATCGTGTACAACAAATTCATCATCTATTGTAACCGATACAACTGCCTTCATCTTTCCTTCTTTGCTGATTTTTCTAACACGTACATCTGTAATATTCATAAGCGCCCCTTCTGCTGCCCCCTGTTGCAGCCATAATCTTTTTGTGTCGTTGCAGTTTTTTAGTAATAAATCGGACTGTTTTCATCAAGAATCAGCGGTTCGCCCTCACCCTTGTAATTAGTATTGGCTTTAATGGTACTTCCGCTTTCCACAATGCAGTTTTCCAGATAAGAGTTATCCCCAATATATGCATTATTTAAAATAATGCAATTCTTTACTACACTGTTATTTCCGATATAAATCTTTTTAAACAAAATCGAATTTTCAATTGTACCGTTGACAATGCAGCCGCTTGATACAAGGCTGTTGCTGACCTGTGCACCACAGTTGTACTTTGCCGGCGGTAAATCTTCTACCTTTGAATAAATATCCGGATACTGCTTAAAGAAATAATCACGGACATCTTTCTTTAAAAAGTCCATATTAGTTTTATAGTAAGACCTTACGGATGAGATATTGCTCCAATAGCTTTCCAGCTTATATCCGTAAATCTTTTTAATATTCTTATAACGTATCAGAATATCCCTTACAAAATCATGACGGTCTTCTGAAGCTGCCTTTTCAATCAGTTCAATCAGCAGTCTTCTGCGGATTACATAGATTCCTGTTGAAACAGTGGAAAGATTGGTTTCCAGCGGTTTCTCATCGATATCGGTAATCCGTCCTTCCTCTGTCATCGTTACCAGTCCGAAACGGTTAATCTCCGAACGGTCTGTCATTTTCTTGACAACCATCGTAATATCCGCTTTCTTTTCAATATGGTACTCCAGCACTTTATTATAATCCATCTTATAAATACCATCACCGGATGCGATAACAACATACGGCTCATGGCTTGTCTTTAAGTAATTCAAATTCTGATATAAAGAATCTGCCGTGCCGCGGTACCAGTAGCTGCTGTCTGCTGTAATTGTCGGTGTAAATACGAACAGTCCGCCCTGCTTTCTGCCGAAATCCCACCATTTTGATGAACTTAAATGCTCATTTAAAGAACGGGCATTGTACTGTGTAATAACAGCCACTTTATTAATACGGGAATTGGACATATTACTTAATGCAAAATCAATTGCCCTGTAGCTTCCCGCAACCGGCATTGCCGCGATTGCCCTCTTTTTTGATAAATCTTTCATCAGTTTGTTATTGCCACCGGCCAGAATAATTCCTATTGCTTTCATACATTATCACCTGCCTTAATTATGATGCCTCCGCTTGCAAGCTGCCCTTCCTGATAATCATCAATGGTCGTCTCGCCGGAAATAGCTGTATTCTTACCTACTGTTACATTGTCCGGGATAACGGAACATTCACCGACTGTAACAAGGCCTGAATTATAAATTTGGGGTTTAAATACATTCTCTGCTTCTTCGCCTGCCCCAAGTTCAACATGGCTGCCAATCTGAACATCTTCTGCAATAATCGACTTTGTAACAATACTGTCTTTTCCGATAACAGAATTGTTCATAATAATTGAATCACGTACCACCGTGCCTTCTTCTATGACAACGCCGGCACCGATAACGGAATTATAAACCTTTCCGTAAATTTCCGTTCCATCACCGATAATACTCTTTTCTATGTAAGCATTTTCCCCGATATACTGCGGCGGAATCGTATCCGTGCGGGTATAAATTTTCCAAAATTCTTCATACAGGTTAAACACCGGGATAATATCAATCAATTCCATATTTGCTTCCCAATAAGAACTGAGTGTTCCGACATCTTTCCAGTATCCGTTGTACTCATACGCAAAAATGCGTTTATTGTTCTCGAAGCAGTACGGAATAACATGCTTGCCAAAGTCACATTCATTCTGGTCTTTCAGCTTAATTAAAGCTTCCTTTAATACCTTCCAGCTGAATATGTAAATACCCATTGACGCCAGATTGCTCTTTGGCTGCGCCGGTTTTTCCTCAAATTCTGTAATGCGGTTATCTTCATCTGTTACCACGATACCAAAACGGCTCGCTTCTTCCATCGGAACCGGCATTGCGGCAATCGTAATATCCGCATTGTTCGCCTTATGATAATCCAGCATGATTTTGTAGTCCATCTTATAAATATGATCTCCTGACAAAATCAAAACATAATCGGGATTATACTGTTCCATATACTCCAGATTCTGATAAATGGCATTGGCTGTTCCTGTATACCACTCACTGTTTGAACTCTTTTCATACGGCGGAAGTACGGT
>ENA-ORTY01002094-ORTY01002094.1-human-gut-metagenome-genome-assembly--contig:-NODE-2094-length-20004-cov-3.265677_pt1 | contig 20004 bp, 18 predicted proteins | sample MGYA00241917_ERZ509198 | MGnify/ENA primary metagenome ERZ509198 (study PRJEB26280, sample SAMEA2338857) | human gut metagenome | biome: human gut; feature: human-associated habitat; material: faeces...
TATTTAGGGAGCGGAGGCCATGTTCTGCCACTGGGAAACCGGGAAGGCGGCCAATGCGATGATCTATGAGCCAGGAGACCTGCCCGGCTGTTGTACGGGAACTTGCAGTTCCGGACCACGAGTAACTGGTAGTACGGTGATTTTTGTGCAGGGGCCCCTTTACTTATTTTTAATAAGCAGAGGGCTTTCTTTATGTGCGCGCCTGACCCTGGACCATATGGGCAGCAGGCCTGGGATCCCTGTATTTTCCGGCTCCATTTCCTCCGTCCGGAATACGCCCGGCGCGCGGAAAATAAAAATGGAGGAATGAAGAATGAGGAAAAACAAAATGGCAGGATTGATGGCAGGTGTGCGGGCGGCAGCCCTGTGGATGACCGGGTGTTCCGGAAACGGAGGTACAGAAACGAAGCCGGCGGCGGCAGGCGCGGAGACGGGGACAGAAACGGCAGGAACGTCTGCGGAGAAAGAGGGATCCCAGGCTTCCGGAGAAGAGAACAAGGAAAAGGAGGGGGCTGCATTGACAGAAAATAAGGAAACAGGAAAAAGAGCGATCCTGGTGGTGAGCTTCGGCACCAGCTACAACGAAAGCCGGGAGGCTACCATCGGCGCCATTGAGAAGGCCATCGCAGAGGCATTTCCGGAGACAGAGACACGGCGGGCCTTTACCAGCCAGATCATCATTGATAAATTAAAGGAACGGGACGGCCTGGAGATAGACAATGTAAAGGAAGCCCTGGACCGAGCGGCGGCAGACGGGATCACGGAGCTGGTGGTCCAGCCCACCCATCTGATGGACGGCTTTGAATACATGGATCTGGCAGAGGAGCTGGAGGAGTATGAAGGGAGCTTTGAACAGGTGGTCCTGGCGGATCCGCTGCTGACCAGCGATGCGGATTTTGACGCTGTGGCAAAGGCCATTACAGAGGCCATGGCGGAGTACGACGACGGGGAAACGGCGTTCTGCTATATGGGACACGGAACCGAGGCCGATTCCAACCAGGTATATCCCAGGCTCCAGGAAACCCTTAAGGAGGCAGGATATACGGATTACTTCATCGGTACAGTGGAGGCAGAGCCGTCTCTGGAGGATGTGACCGCTTCTTTAAAGGAAGCCGGCGGTTATAAACGGGTGGTGCTCCGGCCGCTGATGGTGGTGGCAGGCGATCATGCCAATAACGATATGGCCGGTGATGACGAGGACTCCTGGAAATCGATCCTGAATAAGGAGGGATATGAGACGGAGTGCGTCCTGGAGGGGCTTGGACAGATCCCGGCCATCCGGGAGCTCTATGTACAGCACACGAAGGCTGCCATGGACAGCCTTGCCAGATAGGAAGCGGGGAGAGGCGGATGAAATATGTAAGGAACAGCCTGGCGGCTCTCCTTGCGGCAGCAGCCGGCATGGTCTTCATGCCGGCTGCTGCTTATGGGGCGTCAGAAGGCCGGGAGGCCGCAGAGGCCATTGGACAGGAAAGTGCCGTCCCTGTACCCGGATATGCGCTGAAGGACGGGACGTATCCCATTGAGGCAGAGTCCAGCTCCTCCATGTTCCGGATCGTCCGGGCAGAGCTTACGGTGAAGGATGGGAGTATGAAAGCAGCGGTGACCCTGGGCGGAAAGGGATATCTGAAGCTGTTCATGGGAACGGGAGAGGAGGCTCTGGACGCTGATCCGTCCCAGTACATAGGATTTTCGGAGGACGCAGACGGAGCCTATACGTATGAGCTTCCGGTGGAGGCCCTGGACCAGGGGCTGGAATGCGCGGCCTTCAGTAAAAGAAAGCAGAAATGGTACGACCGGCAGATCGTTTTTAAAGGAGATACCCTTCCAAAGGAAGCCTGGGTCCTTCCGGCAGAGGCCGGACTGGAGGACGGGAGGTACTGGATCGACGCAGCCCTTTCCGGAGGAAGCGGCCGGGCGTCAGTGGAGTCTCCGGCGGAGCTTACAGTAAAGGACGGCCAGGCATCGGTGCGGATCACATGGAGCAGCTCCGCCTATGACTATATGGCGGTATATGGGAAAAAGTACCTTCCGGTCAGCGAGGAGGGCAATTCAGCCTTCCAGATCCCGGTCTATGTGTTTGACGGCCCCATGCATGTGGCCGCGGATACCACAGCCATGGGGGATCCCCATGAGATCCAGTATACCCTGACCTTTAACCGGAGCACAGTGAGAGCCATGAAAAAAACGGCGGGGACCGGTTTCTGGATGGCGGCGGGAGCAGCTTTTCTGGCGGCGGGAGCCAGCGGCTGGTTCTGGATAAGAAAAAAGAGGAGGGCGGCATGAAGAGGAGCTGGAAGGCAGGGATAAAAAAACAGGCGGTCATCCTGGGGATCTGGGCGGCGGCGGGAGCGCTTTTAACGGGCTGTAAAGCGGCCGGAGGATCCGGAACCGGGAACAGGCTCCGTCCCCTGGAGCTTTCTTCCCTGGAATATACAGGGCGGCTGGAGCTGGAGTATGCAGAGCAGTTTGCCGTGGATCTTTACCAGGACGGCTTCCAGGTGCTGACTGTGGCCGACGGGAGCCGTATGCTCCTGGTGCCGGAAGGGAAGGAGGCCCCGGAGGATGTGCCGGAGGAGACGGCTGTGGTATACCAGCCGGTGAAAAATATCTATCTGGCGGCTTCGGCGGCCATGGACATGTTCCGGGCCCTGGACGCTTTGGATACGATCCGGCTTTCCGGGACGGATGCAGACGGCTGGTACATCAAAGAGGCCAGGGAGGCCATGAAAAGCGGGAAGATCCTTTATGCCGGAAAATACAGCGCCCCGGATTATGAGCGGATCCTGGCGGAGGGCTGCGGCCTGGCTGTGGAGAATACCATGATCAGCCATGCGCCGGAGGTAAGGGAAAAGCTGGAAAGCTTCGGGATCCCGGTGGCAGTGGACTATTCCAGCTACGAGACTGAGCCTCTGGGCCGCATGGAATGGATCAAGTTTTACGGAGCCCTCACAGGAAAAGAGGAGCAGGCGTCCGCTGCATTTGACGAACAGAAGGCAGCTATGGAGGCGGCGGCAGGAGGCAGCGAAGAGGCGGCTTCCGGAGGCGGCGCAGATGTGGATCCGGCCCGCAGAGCAGAGGGGGGACGTGTTCCGGAGGAGGGCAGAAAAAAGACCGTTGCGTATTTTTATATTACGGCTGCCGGTATGGTCAATGTGAGAAAGTCCTCGGATTATGTGCCGAAGCTCATTGAGCAGGCGGGCGGAGAATATATTTTTAAGGATCTGGGGACTGGAGAAAGCCGCAGCTCGTCTGTGAACATGCAGCTGGAGGAATTTTATTCCTCAGTAAAGGACGCGGACTTCCTTATTTATAACAGTGCCGTGGACGGCGGGCTGGAAACGGTGGAGGAGCTTTTGGGAAAGAGCGGGCTGCTGGCGGACTTTAAGGCGGTTAAGGAAGGAAATGTGTGGTGTACGGCCAGGGACCTTTATCAGAGCTCCATGGCTCTGGGGACCTTTGCAGAGGACATCCGGGCCATGCTGACGGGCCGGGGGGAAACGGTCTACCTTTACCGGCTCCCGGCCGGAAGAGAGGAGGAGCAGTGAACAGAAAGAGGAACGGGCATTTAAAATATGGACTGGCTTTTGCGGCGCTCCTGGCGCTGCTTCTTCTTTTCCTGGGCTGGAGCCTGTGCGCCGGAAGTGTGGAGATCCCGTTGGAGGAGGTGGCGGAAGTATTTGCCTGGAAGCTGGGATGCGCTCCGGCTCCCGGCGCTTCGTCTGCGGCCGGGATCGTCTGGGAGATCCGGTTCCCTCGGGCTCTGGCAGCCATCCTCTTAGGCGGAGCCCTGGGGCTTTCCGGCTATCTTCTCCAGACCTTTTTCCGGAATCCCATTGCAGGTCCCTTTGTTCTGGGGATCTCCTCCGGGGCAAAGCTTCTGGTGGCATGTCTGATGGTGTTCTCTCTGGGCCATGCTGTCCGGGTGACATCTGCGGCCATGATCCTGGCGGCCTTTGCTGGAGCCCTGGCCTCCATGGGACTGGTGCTCCTTATGGCCGGAAGAGTGGAGCAGACGGCGGGGCTGATCCTTGGAGGCACCATGATCGGTTATATCTGCTCGGCAGCTACGGACATCCTGGTGACCTTTGCTGACGATACAGATATCGTAAATCTGCACAACTGGTCCCAGGGCAGCTTTTCAGGCATTTCCTGGGAGAATACGGCAGTCATGTGCCTGGTGGTGCTTCCCGCCTCGGCAGCCGTATTCCTTCTCTCTAAGCCGGTGGCTGCGTACCAGATGGGAGAGGTCTATGCAAAAAGCATGGGGATCCATGTGGGCCGTCTCAGGGCCTGGATGGTGCTCTTATCCAGTCTTTTATCAGCCTGTATCGTGGCCTTTGCCGGTCCGGTGTCCTTTGTGGGGATCGCCGTGCCCCATCTGGTGAGGAGCCTGTTTGGGACCTCCCGGCCTCTGGTGCTGATCCCGGCGTGCTTTCTGGGAGGGGGCGTGTTCTGCCTGTTCAGCGATCTTCTGGCCAGGACTCTTCTGGCGCCGGCAGAGTTCAGCATCAGCACAGTGACCGCGGTGCTGGGAGCTCCGGTGGTGATCGCCGTTATGATGAAGAAATACCAGAGGAGGGGATAAAGGTGGGAAACGGCTGTTTTTATGCGGACCGGCTGGCGGCCGGATATGGGAAAAGGCCAGTGGCGGAGGGACTTTCCTTTCATGCTGGCCGGGGAGAGATCGTGACCCTCATAGGCCCCAACGGAGCCGGAAAGTCCACGATTCTTAAGACGATCTCCGGCGGACTTGCGCCGATGGGAGGGGAGCTGGTGCTGGACGGCGTTCCCATGGAACGGATCCCCAGGAAGGAACGGGCCAGGAAGCTGGCGGTGGTGTTTACGGAAAAACTCCAGGGGGAGCTTATGACCTGCCGGGATGTGACGGCGGCGGGGCGGTATCCCTACACCGGGCGGCTGGGACTTTTATCAGAGAAGGACCAGAGAGCCGTGGATCAGGCCCTGGAGCTGGTCCATGGAACCGACCTGGGGGACCGTCCCTTTGACCGGATCAGCGACGGGCAGCGCCAGCGGATCATGCTGGCCAGGGCGCTCTGCCAGGAGCCGGAGATGATCCTTCTGGACGAGCCCACCTCTCATCTGGATGTGAAGTATAAGCTGGAATTCCTTTCCCTGCTCCGGGAAATGGCCAGGAAAAAGGAGCTTTCAGTGATCATGTCCCTCCACGAGCTGGATCTGGCGGAAAGGATCTCGGACCGGGTGGTGTGCATAAAGGACGGACGCATGGACCGGTGCGGAACGCCGGAGCAGGTCTTTACACCGGGATATGTGGAGGAGCTGTTCGGAATGACTGCCGGGAAATTTGACGCGGCTGGGGGATCTGTGGAGTTTTCTGTTCCTGGAGGTGCTGTAAAGCCGGAGGACCTCCCGGAAAATGCGGTATTTGTGATCGCGGGGAACGGCTCGGGGCGGCAGGTATTCCGGAAGCTCCAGAGAGAGAACGTGCCCTTTGTCACAGGGATCCTGTTTGAAAATGATCTGGATCTCCCGGCGGCGGAGGCCCTGGCTGCCCATGTGGTGAAGGTTCCCCTGGGGCCAGTGCCGGAGGAGGCTGTGAGGGAGGCCCGGGCATGGATCCGGCGGTGCCAAAGGGTGATCTGCTGCCGGACGGGCTTTGGAGTATGGGAGAAGGAAAACGAAGATCTTTTTAAGTATGCAGAGCGGTCAGGAAAGACCGCAGGAGAATCGTAACAGACCGCCGTGCGGGAAGATGCCCGGCTGGACTGTTACGAATAATAAAAGCGGCTTCCGAATAGAATGGTAACGACCAATTCATAGGGAGCCTTTTTTATGGCAGTGAGAATGAAACGGCCGGGAAAACGCGTCCTGGCGCTTTTGGGGATCCTGGCGGTATTTGCCGCCGGCTGCATTGGCTTTACGGGCTGCCAGGGCGGCAGCGGGGATACGGAAAAGATCCGGGATCTGGAATTTACAGTGACGGGAGAGGGGGAGGTCCCCCAGGCCCTGGCAGAGCTCATCGGAAAAAAGAGGGAGAAGCCCTTTAAGCTTACATATGCGGACGGGCAGGATATGTATATCGTCATCGGGGAGGGCCCCCAGACCGGAGGCGGATACAGCATTACCGTTAAGGAGCTGTATCTGACAGAAAATTCAGTGGTGATACGGACCGAGCTTCTGGGGCCGGAAAAGGGGGAGGCCACGGGAACGGATCCGTCCTATCCGGTGCTGATCGTGAAAACAGAGTTTTTAGAGGAGCCGGTGGTATTCCAGTAGGCGGATGCAGGAAGGTGCCCTTTGCTGTCCCGGCAGCCGGGAAGCTGGGACGCCGGGATGCCTGTCCTCCGGGCCGTATGGAAGCCTTTGGCCGGAAACTGCTTTACCGCGGCCGGATTTTCTGGTAGAATGGGGAAACATACGGATAAAAGAAAACAGGAGAGGTACAGGATGGAGACACGGTACGAGGAGGAGGGCCTTAAGGAAAGGACCAGAGAGATCGAAAAAAGCATTATCAAACGGTTCCGGAAGGAGATCTGGAGGCCCTTTGTGAAGGCGCTCAACGAGTATGAGATGATACAGGAGGGCGATCAGATCGCAGTCTGTATTTCCGGCGGAAAGGATTCCATGCTCCTTGCCAAGTGCATGCAGGAGATCTTAAGGCACGGAAAGATGGAATTCGGGTTAAAGTTTCTGGTGATGGATCCGGGCTACCGGGAGGAAAACCGGAAGCTGATCCATGAGAACGCCAGGATCCTGGGGATCCCGATCCACGTGTTCGAGACGGAGATCTTTGACACGGTGGTGGATGTGGAGGACTCCCCCTGCTACCTCTGCGCCAGGATGCGGCGGGGAAACCTGTACGCCAACGCCAGGGAGCTGGGCTGCAATAAGATCGCCCTGGGCCACCATTTTGACGATGTGATCGAGACGATCCTCATGAGCATGCTCTACGGGGCCCAGATCAATACCATGATGCCCAAGCTCCACAGCACCAATTTCCAGGGCATGGAGCTGATCCGCCCCCTGTACCTGGTGAAGGAGGCGGATATCCTGGCCTGGAAGGAATACAATCAGCTTCAGTTCTTACAGTGCGCCTGCCGGTTTACGGAGGAGAGCAGCCGGAGACAGAACGAGGAGCTGTCCAAGAGGAAGGAAATGAAGAAGCTGATCGGGGAGTTCCGGAAGACCAGCCCGTATATTGACATGAATATCTTCCGCAGCGTGGAAAATGTCAATACAGACGCCTGCATCGGATATATACGCCGCGGAGAGCGCCACCATTTCCTGGAGGAATATTAAGAAGGACGCCATCATACATTTTTGTAAAGCAAAGGCTTTGGAAAGGTGTGGTGGCGTTTTTATGATGGAGCTGGTGAAAAAGCATATCCATATGAACCGGAGGAGCGGCAGCGTTGCGTCCCAGATGACCCTGGACGATGATTTTAACGTGCCGGATACTATGGAGGACGTGGAGCAGCTGATCTTAGAAAGAGGAGAGATCCAGATCGAGTCGGCGAAGAACCAGGGGGAAAAGGTGGAGGTCCGGGGACGGCTGGATTTCCGGGTGCTGTACCGGACGCCCGGCGGACAGGTCATGACCCTGGCCGGGAACCTTCCCTTTGAGGAGCGGGTGAATATGCCGGGTCTCCTGGAGAACGATCATATCCAGGCCGGCTGGGAGTTAGACGATCTGAAGCTGGGGATCATCAATTCCCGGAAGCTGAACGTAAAGGCCCTGGTGACCTTAAAGCTCCAGGCGGAGACCCTCTTCGACGCCGAGGCAGCGGAGGACGCGAGGTTTGACGGGGATGTGGAGACCTTAAAGAAAACCATGGCCGTGGCAGCCTTAAGCGCCCGGCGGAAGGATACGTTCCGGGTCCGGGAGGTGCTGTCCCTTTCGGGAAATAAGCCGGATATCGACACCATTCTGTGGCAGGACATCCGCCTGCGGGGCGTGAATACGAGGCCCCTGGACGGGAGGATCCGCCTGGACGGGGAGCTGATGGTGTTCGCCATTTATTCCGGGGAGGCCGGTCAGGTGCCGGTCCAGTGCCTGGAGGAAACGGTGCCGTTTTCCGGCGAGGTAGAGCTGGAGCCCTCGGTGGAGGAAATGATCCCCTTTATCACGGTGCGGCTGGTACATAAGGAGCTGGAGGTGAATCCGGATTCGGACGGAGAGATGCGGGAGCTGTCCGTGGATGCGGTCATGGAGCTGGATATGCGGCTTTATGAGGAGAAGGAGCTGGAGATCTTAAACGATCTGTACGCCCTGGACCGGGAGCTGGATCTGGATACGGGAGAGGCGTGCTTTGACCAGATCGCTGCCAGGAACCAGCTGAAGACCAGGCTCCAGGAAAAGGTGGATCTGCCGGTGGGGCAGCGGATCCTGCAGATCTGCCACAGCGACGGAGACGTGAAGCTGGATGAGGTACAGATCCGGGACGGGGAGCTGTCCATGGACGGCGTTCTGGAGGTGCAGCTTCTGTTTCTGACTGCCGACGACTCCTCTCCGGTGGGAGCGTCCACAGAGGTGCTGCCGTTCCATATGACGGCCCAGGTACCGGGGATCACAGAGGACAGCGTTTACCAGATGGAGCCGGGGCTGGAGCAGATCTCTGCCGTGATGCTGGGCGGCGACAGCGTGGAGATCAAGGCGTCGGTGACCATGGATGTGCTGGTGCTGAACCAGGTCTGCGGCCAGGTGATCCTGAATGTGCGGGAGGAGCCCCTGGATACGGAACGGCTGAAGCAGATCCCGGGGATCGTGGGCTATGTGGTACAGCCGGGGGATTCTTTGTGGAAGATCGCCAGAAAATTCCATACCAGTGTGGATGCGGTCATGGCAGACAACGGCCTTACGGATCCGTCCATCCGCCCGGGAGATAAGCTGATCATCGTGAAGGCAGTGGGGGACCGGGCCTAGGCGATGCCGGTCTGGCGGGCAGTATCCCCGTCAGGCCGCATATAAGGCGGCAGGGATCTGAAAAATGAAAGAATGTCTGGTTGCATTTCGGGCAAAATACCATATAATAGAGTATAAGCCGGAAGACAAAAGCGGACTCACACAGGAAAACGCATCCGGCCGGTGCTTGATATAGATCCGGAACCAGCGCCCGAAGGGCTGTCCTGGCCGGGGCGGCGATGGCAGCCTTAAGATGCCGTTGCCGTTTACATAACATGAGGACGGATGGATATGAACTACACATATCTGCTGGAATGTGCGGATAAAACCTTTTACTGCGGCTGGACCAACGATCTGGAAAAGCGTGTGAATACCCATAATATGGGACGCGGGGCCAAGTATACGAGGCCCAGAAGGCCGGTGGTCCTGGTCTATTATGAGGCCTTTGAGACCAAAAGGGAGGCCATGAGCCGGGAAGCCGCCATTAAACGGATGACGAGAAAAGAAAAAGAAGCTCTTGTGAGAACACAGGATAAGACAGCAGGAGGAACCAGGTGAAACATAAAACAAAGAAATTACTATGCAGCGTGCTGGCATTCTGCCAGCTTTTTGCCATGACGGCCTTTGCACGGCCCGACTGGCCGTCGGATACGGGGATCCAGGCCGAGGCCGGGGCCCTGATGGACGTGGATTCGGGGACCATGATCTTTGGCCAGAACAGCCATGTGGAATATCCGCCTGCCAGCATCACAAAGCTTCTGACTGCCCTGATCGTCCTGGAGCATGCGGAGCTTTCCGACACGGTGACGTATTCAGAGACCGCCATGAACAGCGTGGAGGCGGACAGCGGCAATAAATACAGCCTGGCCATCGGCGATACAATGACGGTGGAGGACTGCCTGTACGCCCTTCTTCTTTCGTCGGTGAATCAGTCGGCCAACGCCCTGGCAGAGCATGTGGCGGGAAGTATCCCGGCGTTTGTGGATATGATGAACCAGAAGCTGGCGGAGCTGGGCTGCAATGAGAGTCATTTTGAGAATCCGTCGGGTCTCAACGGAGATACCCAGAATGTGTCGGCCTATGATATGGCAAAGATCGCCTGCGCGGCGTTCCAGAATGAAAAGCTCCTGGAGATCAGCTCCTCCGTGTCCCATGAGGTCGGCCCCACCACTAACAATCCCAACGGCTTCACCGTGCGCCAGGAGCACCGTCTGGTGATCACCGAGGATACGGCCAGCGAGTTTTACTGTCCTGAGGCGGTGGCTGGAAAGACCGGGTATCTTTTAAAGGCAGGAAATACGCTGGTGACCTATGGGGAAAAGGATGGAAGACGGCTGGTGTCTGTGATCTTAAAGGGGAGTCCCCGCCAGTATTTCCTGGACGGCAAGGCCCTTTTACAGTTCGGCTTCGACCGCTTTCAGAATGTGGGGATCGCAGAAAACGAGACCCGGTATGTGACCGGGGAGGAGGCCGTGGACATCGGCGGCACGTCCTATAACCCGGCAGATCTGATGGTGGAGGAAGGAAAAGTGGTGACTCTGCCGGAGGAGGCCTCCTTCGGCGATGCAGAGCTTTCCCTGGAAGCCCTTCCGGAAGGAGCGCCTGCTAATGCGGTGGCCCTCCTCCAGTACGTTTATAATGAAAGAAAGGTGGGACAGGCCTACCTCCTGGATAAGACGATCCAGGTACCGGCTGAAACGGAGCCTTCCGGCGGAGACGCCGCAGAGCCTGGAACAGAGGATGGAAGCGGGGAGACCGGAAGCGCCGCCCAGGAACCGGAGGATACAGAGGAGCCCACAGAGACGGCCTCTGTGGATCCGGAGAAAACAGACGGAAGGTTTTCCATGAAGCTTCCGAAGGCTGTGATCCCTGGTGTGATCCTGGCGGTCCTGGCAGCCCTTGGGGCCGGTCTCTGGATGGTCTGGATCCGGAAGAGAAGGAAAGAAGAGGCGGAGGCAGCCGCCCGGAGACGGGAACGCCGCCGGCAAAGACTGATGGAAGAGGGGCCGGAGGCAGCGGCAGAGTTTAACCGCCTGCTGGAAGAAAAGAAAAACAGGAGCCAGGGCCGGGGACACCGGCGCTAGCTCCCTGGATCAGGCTGCGGCCAGATAGCCATACATCATCATATAGTGACAGAAGCTCCCGCCCATGACGAACAGGTGAAAGATCTCGTGAGACCCGAAATTTTTATGCCTGGAGTTGAAAAGCGGGAGCTTTAATGCATAAATGACGCCTCCGGCGGTGTAGATGATCCCTCCGGCCAGGAGCCAGCCGAAGGCGCCGGGAGTCAGAGAGGACAGGATCTGTCCGAAGGCTGTCACGCAGATCCATCCCATGGCGATATAAATACAGGAGGAAAACCACTTGGGACAGCTGATCCACAGGGCGTTGATCAGGATGCCCACGGCTGCAATGGCCCACACCAGGGCCAGGAGCCGGTATCCGGCAGAATTTCCCAGAACGATGAGGCATACCGGCGTATACGTTCCTGCGATCAGGACAAAGATCATCATATGATCGATCTTCCGGAGGAGCCGGTTGACGCCTTCAGAAATATCGAAGGTGTGGTAGACGGTGCTGGCAGCGTATAAGAGGATCATACTGACGATAAATACAGCCAGGGCCGCCACGTGGAGCCGGTCGGTGAAAAACGCGGCCTTCAAAAGCAGGGGAGCCGCAGCCAGGACTGCCAGGATCATTGCGATAAAATGGGTAAGGGCGCTGCCGGGATCCTTAACACTGAGTTTCATACACATACCTCCAATCAGAAAATGGAATATAATTTTTAATAATATATAATGTAGTTTTAAAAACTACATCTAACTTTTTATATACTATATCACCTGGCTTTAAAATATGCAAGGGGTTTGGAAAATATTTTTATCATCAAAGTAAATGGACAGAAGGAAAGGAAGGACCATGGTACAGGTATTATATGCAGATAAAGATATTCTGGTGGCGGTGAAGCCTGCGGGAGTGGAATCCCAGGCGGCGAAGCGGTTTGCGCCGGATATGGTCAGCGAGATCCGGAAATATCTGGTTATCCACAAGTTATGCACGCCGGGAAAGGAGCCCTATGTGGGAGTTATCCACAGACTGGATAAGCCTGTGTCAGGGGTAATGGTGTATGCATTGTCTAAAAATGCTGCCGCAGCCTTGAGCAGACAGGTCCAGGACCGGAAGCTGGAGAAGATCTATGGGGCTGTTGTATGTGGAAAGCCGGAAAAAGATGTGGATAAGCTTGTGGATTATCTGGAAAAATCCGTGGATGGAAATGAATCCTATGTTGTGGATCATGGTGGAAAATGTGGAAAACGGGCTGAACTGTCCTATGAGGCTCTGGAAAGCCTGGAGGACGGGGGAAACGGGATCCTGACGCTTTTACGGATCCGTCTGGAGACCGGACGCCACCACCAGATCCGGGTCCAGTTTGCATCCAGGGGCCTGCCGCTCTTTGGGGACCGGAAATACGGAACAGGAGCGGCCGCCGCAGCAGGGCCCCTGGCTCTCTGCGCCATGTCCCTTTCCTTTGTCCATCCGTCCACAGGAAAGCCCATGACCTTTTCCGTGCCTCCGTCCGGCGGCGCATTTTCAAAATATAAATTTTTCCAGGACGCATAAGGAAAGGAATCCGGCCCATACTAAGTGGTGTACAAAGGAAGTACAAAACAGAAACGGGTGATTCCATGGGTAAGCCGGGCAAAAAACTGAAGAAGATCTTTCTGATACTGGGAATTACCGGGGCAGTCTACGGAGGCTTCAAATACCTCCTGCCCCTGGTGGTTCCCTTTTTGTGCGCCTACCTGGCGGCCCTGTGGCTGGGACCGTCGGTCCGGTATTTTGAACGACGGCTCACGATCCGGCTGGGCGGGAAGGAGCGCAGGATCCCTGCGGCGGTCATCGGCGGCGTGGAGCTTATTTTTATGGGAGCAGTCCTGGGCTGGCTTTTTTATCTTGGCAGCAGCCGGCTTCTGACCCAGGCCAGGCTTTTCATGGTCCGTCTGCCGGAATGGCTTTCTGAGGCGGACCGGGTCCTTACAGGCCTGTTTTTAAGTCTGGAGGAGAAGATGGGGCTGACGCCGGAAAGCCTTGTGGGCCTGGCCAGGGAGCTGGTCCGCGACGCGGCAGAGGCTGTGCGTCAGGCGTCTCTTCCTCTTCTTATGACCAATTCTGTCAGCGTCCTGGCCTGGGCGGTCCGGGCTGTGGTATTTCTGGTGCTTTTTTTTGTGGCCGCAGTCATGACCCTGGAGGAAATGGACGAGATCCGGGAGAAAAAAAGTGGATCCATCTTCCACCGGGAATTTTCTGTCCTGGGAAGGCGGATCGCGTCGGCGGGCAGCGCATGGTTTAAGACCCAGCTTGCGGTCATGGCAGTGACGGCCATGGTCTGCACCCTGGGACTGACCCTTCTGGGGAACCCGTATTCGGTGCTGCTGGGCCTGGGGATCGGGCTCCTGGACGCCCTGCCGGTGTTCGGGACCGGGGCGGTGCTGGTTCCCTGGGGAGCCTTCCTTCTCCTGGAGCGCCAGTGGTGGAAGGGGGCGGTGCTCCTTTCCGTCTACGGCCTCTGCTATTTCATCCGGCAGTTCCTGGAGGCAAAGCTCATGGGAAGCCGCATGGGCCTTTCGGCGCTGGAGACCCTGTTCTCCATGTATGTGGGTCTGGAGCTGTTCGGCGTGTCAGGCTTTTTTTTAGGGCCTGTGGGCCTGCTCATCATTGAGGATCTGGTGAAGCTCTACGGAGAGGATGGGGAAAGCCGTTGACTTTACTCATCTGACGTATTATCATAGACGTATTCCGGGTCCTCTGGCAGCCGGAGCTTCCGGAGCCGGGGACCATCGATCTGTTTACGCGGGGGAGAAAGAAAATGAATGAGAGATCTGGATCAAATCTGAAGGCCAAGCTGATCCTCCTGGCCGGAGTGTTCAGCTGCTCCATGTCGTCGGCGTTTTTCCGGTATATGACAGCGCCCAGCACCATCGCGGCCACCTACCGGCTGGGCTGGACGGTGCTTTTGCTGACGCCGCTTATTTTTTCCAAAAGGGAGACCAGGAAAGAGCTGTTTTCCTTAAAAGGGAAGGATCTGGCCTTCTGCGGCCTTTCGGGCCTGTTCCTGGCCATGCACTTTGTGGTATGGTTTGAGTCCTTAAGCAACACGTCCATTGCCAGCTCCACGGTGTTAGTCAATACGGAGGTGGCCTTTGCGGCCTTCGGATATCTGATCTTTTTTGGAAAGAAGATCCGGAAAAAGGAGATCCTGGCCATTGGGATCGCCTTTCTTGGAAGCGTGGTCATCGCCATGGCCGATACGGGAGGCGGAGCCGGAAAGAACGCGGTCTTAGGAGATATCCTGGCTCTTTTAGCGGCCTTTTTCTCGGCCTGCTATACGCTGATCGGGACCAGGGAGCGGAGCCATATGAGCACCATGGTGTATACATACGTTCTTTACTGGGGCTGCTTTTTATCCCTGCTGGTCTTCGACGCCGTTTCCGGCGTGCCCATGACCGGCTATGAGCCCATTAACTGGATCATGAGCCTGTGTCTGGCCGTGTTCTGTACCCTTCTGGGCCACAGCGTATTCAGCTGGAGCCTTAAGTTTTTAACGCCCACCTATGTGAGCACGGTGAAGCTGGCGGGGCCGGTATTTGCCTCCATATCCGCGATCCTTCTGTTCGGGGAGATCCCGGGACTGATCCAGGTGGCGGGAGCTGCGGTGGTGCTGGCGGGCGTCTATCTGTACGCGAAAAATTCGTAGGAGGAGGACCATGGATCAGTTGGAAAAAGTGGGAAAAAAGCTCCTGGGCTCCCAGATCGAGGATTCCCTGATGGAGTACATATTAAATGAGCCGGTGGCCATCGGTGAAAAGCTCCCCAATGAATTCGAGCTGGCGGAGAAGTTCGGCGTGGGACGGAGCACCATAAGGGAGGCAGTGAAAAGCCTGGTATCAAAGGGCGTCCTGGAGGTGCGGAGGGGCTCGGGAACGTATGTGGTGAGTACCAGCTCCCTGGAGGAGGATCCTCTGGGGCTTGGCCGGTTTGAGGACAAATACCACCTGGCCCTGGAGCTTTTTGAGGTGAGGCTCATGCTGGAGCCGGAGATCGCCGCCCTGGCCAGCGAGTACGTGTCAGAGGAGGAGAAGGCGCAGCTTGAGTCTCTCTGCGACCAGGTGGAGCGCCAGTATACTGCCGGGATCAACCATATTAAAAAAGACATTGAATTCCATACCTGCATTGCAAAGTGCAGCCGGAACCGGGTGGTGGAGATCCTGATCCCACTTATCAACTCCAGCGTGTCCACCTTTGCGACCCTGACCCGCCGGCAGCTGATGAAGGAGACCATTGAGACCCACCGGGCAGTGACCAATGCCATCCTGAAGGGAGATTCGGTGGGGGCCAGGTGCGCCATGATCATGCATCTGACCTATAACCGGCAGAAGCTCCTGGAGCTTCTGGAGGCCCAGGAAAAGGACTGGGAAGGCCGGAAAGAAGGGGAATAGGGCCAGGGGGCAGACGTCTGATGAATAACGGCAGATGTCCGGCCGGACGTATTGTGCAGAATGAATGAAAATAGCGGGTCCCAGACGGGAGAAACCGCTGTTTTTTTGTGCGAAAAAGAGAAAACCAAGGAAGAACATCTGATGTATTGACAATAATAGTCAAAATAAGTACAATGAAACCAGGATGTCATAAGACATCTGATGTATTTAAGAGTGAATCCAAAGAGGTATGTAAAAACGGGAGGTATGTTCACTATGGAAGCTGTAGCTTTAAACCCCGGCAGGCTGGTAGCCGCCGCTGTGATCGGACTGGTACTGCTGCTGGTCCTGATCATCAAATTTAAGGTGCAGGCAATGGTAGCGATCCTGATCGGCGCCATCGCCATCGGTCTTCTGGCCGGAATGCCCTATGAGCAGATCGTAACAGCCGTCAATGACGGTATCGGAAACACATTAAAGGGAATCGCCCTGTTGGTGGGCCTGGGATCCATGTTCGGTGCGATCCTGGAGGTCTCGGGAGGCGCCCAGACCCTGGCTGTGACCATGGTAAAGCGGTTCGGTGACCAGAAGGCCGCATGGGCCCTGGGTATCACAGGCCTTGTGATCGCCATGCCGGTATTCTTTGACGCCGGCCTGATCATCCTGATCCCTCTGGCCTTCTCTCTGGCCAAGAGGACGAAGCGTTCCTCTCTGTTTTATGCGATCCCGCTTTTAGCGGGTCTTGCGGTGGGCCATGCGTTCATTCCGCCCACACCGGGCCCGATCCTGGTGGCCAATATGTTAAATGTGGACCTGGGCTGGGTCATTGGCGTCGGGATCTTCTGCGGTATCTTTGCCATGATCGTGGCAGGACCGGTATGGGGCTCCATCTGCGGAAAGAAATATATGGTCCAGGTTCCGGAGCATGTGGCAAACCAGGCAGATATAGATGAATCCAAGCTTCCGGGCTTCTGGACCATTGTAGGGATCATTCTGATCCCCCTGGTACTGATCATTCTGGACTCTGTGGCCGGAGTGGTCCCGGCAATGGAAAGCTTTCGTCCGGTCTTAGGCTTCCTGGGCGAGCCCTTTGTGGCCCTTTTGATCGCCACCGTTGTGGCAATGGTGATCCTGGGTGTAAAACATGGATATACCATGCCGGAGCTGGAAAAGATCATGACAAAATCCCTGGAGCCCACAGGACTGATCCTTCTGGTGACGGCCTGCGGCGGCGTGCTCCGCTATATGCTCCAGTATTCCGGACTCGGCGATATCATCGGCCAGGCAGTATCCTCCGCGAACCTTCCCATCGTTGTGGTTGCCTTTGTGGTGGCAGCCCTGGTAAGGATCTGCGTGGGCTCCGCAACTGTGGCTATGACCATGGCGGCCGGGATCATCGCGGCCATGCCGGAGATCGCGGGCCTGTCTCCCTTGTACCTGGCCTGTACCACGGCGGCCATCGCCGGCGGAGCCACCGTCTGCTCCCACTTTAACGATTCCGGCTTCTGGCTGGTAAAATCCCTGGTGGGAATGGACGAAAAGACAACGCTTAAAACATGGACCATCATGGAGACCCTGGTGGGAGGAACCGGCTTCCTTGTGGCCCTGATCATTTCATTCTTTGCATAAATAGTTCAGTTTTTCTCAGATTAGAAAAGGAGCGGCAGTTATGAAGTTAAAAAGTCAGGAAATGCGGGAGCTGGCTCCAGAGCTGGATCCCTTACGTATCGGTACGGGCTGGAAGCCGGAGGATCTTTCCAAGCCCCAGGTAATGATCGAGAGCACCTTTGGAGACAGCCATCCGGGCAGCGGCCACCTGGATATCCTGGTGGAAGAGGTAAGAAAGGGCGTGGAAGAGGCCGGAGGCCACGGAGCCCGGTATTTCTGCACGGATATCTGCGACGGCGAGAGCCAGGGGACCGACGGCATCAATTACAGCCTTGTGAGCCGTGAAATGATCGCCAATATGATCGAGATCCATGCCAATGCCACGCCCTTTGATGCCGGCGTATATCTGGCAAGCTGTGATAAGGGACTTCCGGGAAACCTCATGGGTCTGGCCAGGGCTGACGTTCCGGCCATCGTGGTTCCCGGCGGCACCATGAACGCCGGTCCGGATATGCTGACCTTAGAGCAGTTAGGCATGTACAGCGCCAGGTACCAGAGAGGCGAGATCGACGAGGAAAAATTAAACTGGGCCAAATGCAACGCCTGTCCCAGCTGCGGAGCCTGCTCCTTCATCGGAACAGCGTCCACCATGCAGATCATGGCCGAGGCCCTGGGCCTGGCCCTTCCGGGAAGCGCACTGATGCCGGCCACAAGCCCGGATCTTCTGGATTTTGCCAGGGAAGCCGGCCGTCAGGCCGTGAAGCTGGCGCTGACTCCGGGAATGAAACCCAGCGAGATCGTGACTCTGGAGAGCTTTGAAAACGCGATCCTGGTCCATGCGGCCATTTCCGGAAGCACCAACTGTCTTCTTCATATCCCGGCCATTGCCCATGAGTTTGGGATCGAGATCACAGGAGATACCTTCGACCGTCTCCACCGGGGCGCCCATTATCTTCTGGATGTACGTCCGGCGGGAAGGTGGCCGGCAGAGGTGTTCTATTATGCAGGCGGCGTTCCGGCCATCATGGAGGAGATCAAGGCGCATCTCCACCTGGATGTGATGACCGTTACAGGAAAGACCCTGGGCGAGAATCTGGAGGATCTGAAGCAGAACGGCTTTTATGAGAGATGCGGAAAATGGCTTTCCGAGTTCAACAGCCGCTATGGCGTGGCTCTGACAAAGGAGGATATCATCCGTCCCTATGATAAGGCCATCGGTACCGACGGAAGCATCGCCATTCTCCGGGGCAACTTAGCGCCGGAGGGAGCGGTGATCAAACACACCGCCTGTCCGAAGGAAATGTTCAAGGCTGTTTTAAATGCAAGGCCCTTTGACAGCGAGGAGGAGTGCCTGGATGCGGTGTTAAAGCACAAGGTCCAGAAGGGCGACGCAGTGTTTATCCGCTACGAGGGCCCCAAGGGCAGCGGCATGCCGGAGATGTTCTATACCTCCGAGGCCATCAGCAGCGATAAGGAGCTGGGCCGCAGCATTGCCCTCATCACCGACGGCCGGTTTTCCGGCGCGTCCACCGGCCCGGTCATCGGCCACTGTAGCCCCGAGGCTGTGGACGGCGGTCCCATCGCACTGGTGGAGGAAGGCGATCTGATCGAGATCGACGTGATGGAGAGAAAGCTCAATATCATCGGGATCCATGGAGAGAGAAAGACCATGGAGGAGATCGACGAGATCTTAAAGGAACGGAGAAAGAACTGGAGACCCAGGGAGAAGAAATACCAGAAGGGAGTGCTGCGGCTGTTCAGCGAGCATGCGGCAAGCCCGATGAAAGGTGCTTATCTGGAATAAAAAACAATAAATATTGAGACAGATATATGTGGCAGACGTAGTGTACGAAATGGAAAACGGCAGAATTTCTTGACAAAAAATAAGCTAGTGGGGTCGGTTTAAGAGCCGGCCCCATTAGCTTTATGCAAGTTAAAAATTTGATCAGAAGGAACGGATGATTTCCTCTGTCATAGAACGAACAACTTCAGTTGCTAACTGTACTGTAGCTTCGAAATCATAGTAGGAAGTGATTCCATAATGAGAATGGATGTAACGAACAGGAACACCAACAACGATTACCGGGATGCCATCAAGAGAAGTGTTAATGATTGCACCATTGTTTCCGCCGCCTTCACGGACAGAAGACTGTACAGCAAGTCCCTTTTCTTCAGCAAGATCTAATACGTAGCGCTGATATCTTGGGGAGCATACAATTGATTTGTCCATAAAGCGAAGCATTGGACCCTTTTTCAGAGCTGTCTGAATGGCATACGGCTCAGTAAAGGTATCATCAGCAGGGCAGCCCTCGAAACAAAGCGCAATCTGAGGAGCAACCTTTCCGACTGCAACCTTAACACCACGCTCGCCAAGCTCCTCTTGTGTAGATAACACACCTACCAGATCAACATTTAAGTTCTCATCTGAGAGACGGCGCATAGTTTCAAGAAGGGCAGCACAGCCAATTCTACAGTCAAAGCCCTTTCCAATCATGACATCATGTTCCTCGTCATAGGAGAAATGTACGTCAGAAATAATAGGCTCACCAATGCGGATACCAAAGTTTTCAACAGCATCTTCCTTGCTTGTTGCACCGATATCAATTACAAGAGACTGAATCGATGTGGAACCCGAATTCTGACGCTCAGCAGGTGTCATGAAATGAGGTGGTTTAGCTGCAATTACACCAGGAATAAATTTGCCATATTTGTTGCGTACAAGAACCTTTGATGCCGGGAGAGAATTATCGCTCCAGCCACCGAGGGAGACAAAACGAAGTGTTCCATTTGGCTTAATTGAATGAACCATCAGTCCAACCTCATCACTGTGGGCATCAAGCATAAAAACAGGCTTATTACCTGTATTGTTCTTGGAACGCAGATAGAGATTGCGCAGGCAATCCTCCTCAACATCGGCAAATTCTGCACCATATTTTTTTGCGACAGCAACAGCTTCATCCTCAAATCCGGACGGTGCCTTTGCATCAGACAGTTCCTGAATCATAGTAACTGCATTTTGATCTGGTTTGATTTTCA
>ENA-ORTY01002107-ORTY01002107.1-human-gut-metagenome-genome-assembly--contig:-NODE-2107-length-19928-cov-3.117647_pt1 | contig 19928 bp, 24 predicted proteins | sample MGYA00241917_ERZ509198 | MGnify/ENA primary metagenome ERZ509198 (study PRJEB26280, sample SAMEA2338857) | human gut metagenome | biome: human gut; feature: human-associated habitat; material: faeces...
CTGCCTGTTACAGAGGGCGGCTATGGAAAGCTGTTGGGAAATAAGCAAGGCAATGATTTGTCTGGATTTCTGAAAATCAAGCTCCGAGATGCTGGTATCCGTGTCGTGTATAAGCTGATCCGAAGCGAAACAGAAATGTTGGTCGTCGTTATCGGAGCGAGGGCTGATGATGAGGTTTATGAGACGGCGCAGCACCGGGCAAAAAAGAATCATTTATGAAAAGCAGCATCACTCGCACAGGCCGCGGGTGATGCTGTTTCCGTAATAACACTAAGATGCAATTCTATGTGCATCAGCGCCCCACAATTTTGCCAAAGATCTGCTTCTTCCCCTCATCATACCGCTGGATCACGACCATGACGGTATCGCTGGTTTTGAAGTCCGAGTCCTCGTAGTGGAACGAGTACCGGCACATGACGACTGCGCCGTCGGGTAGGTTACAGAACACGCCGCCGGCGTATTTTCCCGCGATGGTTGCTCTGCGGCGGCAGCCGACAGGGTGGCGCAGGCTGGCTTCGTCGAAGGGGTTCGGAACCGTCTCCTTGACGGAGATTTCCAAGCTACCTGCCTTGCGGTCAAACTGCTTGACCACGCAGGTCAGCTCATCGCCCGGATGGTACTGCTCCCGCAGGTCGGGGATGGCGGCATAGCTCATATCGCGCTGCGAAAGATTCACGTCGTAGCCGTAACACTCGACGAGACACCGGCGTGGCCCCACGGCCAGCACATGGCACGGAACGCGGCTGCCCGGCTGATGGAGCGGCTGCGTGGAGAAGAAGTAGCGCCGGGACGCCAGCGCCAGACGGCGGGAGCCGATGGCAAAGCCCGCTTCGCGATCCACATGGGTAATAACAAAATCGATCTGAGCGCCTGGCATATTCCGCAAAACGAACGCCGGGCGTTCTTCATTTTCCGCCCACATTTCCGTCTCGGGAATCAGAATGCGGGCGCGGAACGGCACGATGACCGCGCAGTACATCCGTTTTGTCTCCGTCTGGCCGGTCTGTGCGCTGCGGACGGTCATGGAATGGGGATCGACGCCGATGATCGTGCCGCGCATGACGCTTCGGCTGCGGAAGGAAGCATAGATCGTGTTCCACTCCTGCCGCTGCTCCGGCGAGAGATCCTGGTCGAGCGCACGGAAGTCCAGATCGTAGAAGGACTTTTTCTCCGGTTCGGGCGGTTCACTGCTTTCTTCCTCCGCGAGTGCTTCGTCCTCTCCATAGGGGTGTACAGGTTCTGTGGCTGCAGGTTCTTCTGTCTGCGGTTCCAATGCGGGTTGTTCTGCGGGGGTGAGTTCTTCAATGTCGGTGATTCCCGGCTGCACAGTTTCTTCCTGCAGCACTTCGGGTTCGGCTTTCTTTCTGGGCATATGTAGTTCCTCCTGTAATAATTATTTTCTGGCAAAGAATCGGTGTATGCCGTTTTCTTGCCGGATGGCAAAAATAACGGGTCTGGTGTATGAAAACGCCTCTGGCTTGATGCTATCAGGCAGCAGAACGATGATTTTTTCGTCCCGCCGGATCTCACGCTCCGGCGGCGGATCACTGCCGGACACGATGACAAACTGCTTGAAACTGGGTTCTCCAAGCGAAAAGCGGAGCAGGATATGTTTATCTACGGCATAAAAATCCTCCGGCTGCGCCGCGGACAGCTCCAGCATCACGTCAATGGCTTCTATCCGCTGTGTATTGAGCTGCCCTCCGGTTTGTGTAATGAGACCATCCGAGATTTGCAGCAGTCCGCCCATCTGCATCTGGCGTACACAAGCGCCGGTCACGCGCACGGCGTCGTCAATCGATGAAAAGGCAAACGTCTTTTGCAGCAGTGCGGCAAGCTGCCGCTGCTCCGCGCAGCCGAGCTTTTCCAAGACCGCCAGCAGATATTTTTGCTGTTTCGTCAGCAGCATTAGCCTCGCCCCTTTCCCGGCGGCGAACGCAGCGAATTGAGATACGGATCGACCAGCAGGTCACTTTCCGTTTCCGTGATGCAGTTGTAGATAGTTGACATAACGTATTTCGTAGAATCCCTGACCGGCACATTCCGGTTCGCGTGCAACTTGATCTCCGCTTCCTGCAAAACGAAATAGTTCAGCCGGTGCAGCCGCGAGCGTACCCGGCTTTGCGGCAGAACGGCCTGCCCGATGCGCAGGTTGTCCGAGTAGAAAAGCCGCTCAATGGCGTTCTCAAAAACACGCGCCACCTCCGGCTCGAAATACGAAAGCTCACAAGCATCCAGAATGCCAGTGAGCTTTTTTTCGTCGTCCGTCGGCCCATCCTCCGAAGCTACGGATGGACTGACATCTGAGAAACTGGTATCAGGTTGACTAAAATCAGTATTACTTGCGCCCGGATTTTGCGGTTCTGGAACATCAGAATCTGCGGTTCTAAAAGCAGGGATTCCGGGGTTCTGGGGCCGCGTATCCTGCGGTTCTTCCGCATCAAGAAACGCAGAATCCGCGGTTCTGGAACCGCAGGATTCATACTCCCTTGATGAAAACGGTGCACATTCGTAGTTGGGATCATCGATGGGCGTGACGCTGGCCAGATAGATCTGATTGGCGTCGCCGCGCCCGCAGCGCTTTTCCCAGATAAGCTGAAGCTCTGCCAGCTTGCGAAAGGCCGCCGTGACGCGCTGCTCGCAGACGCGAAGCTCCTTCGCCAGCGCCTTGCGGGGAAAGATCACGAACACCTCGCCGGCATCATTCACCCAGCCGTTGCGCCGCGAGAGCTGAAAGCGGTTCAGAAGAAAGGTGTACGTCACTTTCGCGTCCAGGCTCATATCCGCATATCGCGGGTCGGAAAATAACCATCTCGGCATCTGCATATGACAGACGTTTTGCACGTCTGTCTGCCGCAGAAGGCGGAAACTTGGATGCTCGGTCAGCTTGGCTGCTTTCATGGGGATTCCCTCCAAATCAGATAGTTTCACTAAAACAGAAGTTTCGATTGACTTTTTTGCAATCGTCTGTCATACTAATAGCATAATTCAAATTAGCATAATTGAGATTATATTAAAGGGCGTGAGATGAAATGAAATTTATCGGGCGGCAGAGTGAATTGCAAACGCTGGAACAGGAATATCGCCGTGACGGCGGCTTTGTCGTGATCTATGGCCGGCGGCGCGTCGGAAAGACCCGGCTGATCAAGGAATTTATCAAGGATAAGCCTGCCGTATATTTCCTCGCCACAGAAGAGGTTGAGGCGCAGAGCATGAAGCGGATGGCCGGTGTGATCGCAAGAGCCACTGGGAATGCGCTGCTTGGCAACGTAACATTTTCCGATTGGGCTGACCTGTTTCGTGCCGTCGCCGCATACCGGCCAGACCAGAAAAAGGTGGTCGTGCTGGATGAATTTCCATACATGGTCAAAACGAACCCGGCATTCCCGTCCATTCTGCAAAATATCTGGGATGAGTTTTTACAGGATAGCAATATCATGCTGATCCTCAGCGGTTCGCTGATTGGGATGATGAAAAAGCACGCGCTTTCCTATGACAGTCCGCTCTATGGCAGAAGAACGGCGCAGATTCGCTTGATGCCGCTGCCGTTTACGGCGGTCTATGCCGCGCAGTTCTTGCCCTTTGAACAGGCGGTTCAGCAATATGCGCTGACCGGCGGTGTTCCAAAATATCTGGAGTTCTTTACCGAGCAGGAGCCGCTGATCGACCAGATCCGCTCGATCGTGCTGTCCAAAAACGGATTTCTATACGAGGAACCAAACTTCCTGCTGCGTGATGAGGTGCAGACGCCGATCAATTATTTCTCCATCATCCGGGTCATTGCGGATGGCAACCACAAGCTGAGTAAAATCTGCGGCGTTCTCGAACAGGAAAGCTCTTCAATCTCGCCGTATCTGGCAACACTGTCTGAGCTGGGCTTTGTTGTGAAGGACACGCCGGTCACAGAAAAGAATCCGGAGCATTCCCGAAAAGGACTGTATTTTGTGTCGGACAACTTTACCCGCTTCTGGTTCCGGTATGTCTATCCATATAAAGGAGAGCTGGAGCTGGACAATCAGCAGATCGTGTTGGACGAGCTGCAAAAGACCTTTATCAGCAGCTTCGTCGCGTTTGCATATGAGGATATCTGCAAGAATATCTTTGCGGAGCTTTGCCGGAGCGGGCAGCTTGCGTTCGTTCCCTCCAGAATCGGTTCGTATTGGCACAATGATTTGAACGCCGACACGGAGATTGACGTAGCGGCGGTTGACCGCCAGAACAAAAAACTGTTTATCGGAGAATGCAAGTATCACCAGAAACCGGTCGATCTGCCTGTCCTTACAGCGCTTCAGCAGAAGGTCACTGCTTCAGCTGATCTCCAGAACAGCTTTATCCGGCAAGGCTATCAGGTGCTCTATGGTTTGTTTTCCAAGAGCGGCTTTTCCGACCGGCTGGTCGCGTTTGCTAAGGAGAGCGATGACCTGCTGCTGATCCATGAAGACCAAATCGTTCCATTATAGACCACGAATAGACTCCACCGTACACTCCACCATTCCAATCTCATCATCCTCAGCCAGATCGTAGGCGGGCGGCTGCTCGCTGTGGTCTGGCTGCTTTTCTTTGTTGGGCGGTTTGGGGATGTTTGACGGTTCTTTCTGAACAGATGCTTTCTTTTGCGGTGCTGCTTCGGCTTCTTTTCTTTGCCACTCCGGGATGTAGTCAATGACGCGGCAGGTGGTAAGACCGGCGTAGTCCGGCAGCTCCTCCGGCGTCATTTTGTAGAGGAGCGCGGGCTTGTGACCCTTGAACAGCGCCAGACACTTCCGGTTCTCCAAGCGCAGGACTTCATCGGGGTTCATCAGGTCACGCTGTGTGTTGCTTCGCGTCTGCGAATACGGGCGTGTGGACGAATATACCGGCGAGAACAGCGGCATCATCGGCATCTGGTTATTGAGGACGGAGATCGTCACCTTGCCGCATTTTTCCGAAATGTACTTTGCCGACGTCAGATCGTTGCAGCCCATGTAGAGCGTCTGGTCGAATGTCGCCAGCTGATTTTCCCACTCCTTGCCCGGATACTTTTCCTGCCACTGAGATAAGCTCTGCACGACGATCTGCGCGGACATATTAAAGCCGCGGATGCTGTTCAGACTGTCCGCCACGCCGTCCAGATAACCGATGTTGCAGTATTCGTCCAGACAGAAGTTCGTCAGCACCGGCAGCCGTCCGCTCGCACATTGCAAACGCGCAAAGTTGGACAGCTGCGGCAGGGCCAGCGAGAAGAACAGCGAGGACAAAAAGCGGTACGCGCTGTCCTGCGCGGAGATGATGACAAAATACACACAGGGTCGCTTGCCGGGGAGCAGAAGGTCTACATCGTGGTTTCGTGTGATCTTATCCACTAGGCGGCTCTGGAAGACCGCCAGCCGGTTGCCGAGGCCAATGACGATGTTGCCCCAAAGGTTTTCTCTCGCCTTCAAAAACAACCCGTGGGGACCCTTGGCCGGATGCTCCGGCGGGAGAGCAGCTAACCTGCGGTTGATTTCCTCAATGCTCTCCGTCGCGATCATGCGGTACACATCGCCGAGCCCACGCTGTTCAATGGGGAGCAAATTCCCGTTTGCATCGCGCAGGTTGACGACGTAGTGAATGAGCGCCATGAGCAGATTCAGTTCTGCCCGGCTCCAGAAGTCGTTGGCTTCCTTCGGTCCCGATGTGTTCTGCACGATCGTGTTGGCTACTGTCTGCACGAGCTGCGGCTGGGTGTCCAGACCGTACAGGCAGTTCCAGCCGTCCGAATGCTCCATATCCAGAAAGTTCACAGCTTTCACATAGAAGCCGTGTTGCCTAAAATACGGGGAAAGGCGCTCAAAAAGCTCCCCCTTGGCGTCCGTGACGAACGCGGACTCGCCGCGCTTGGCGCAGCCCATGAGGAACGGGATGATAAAGCCTCTGGACTTGCCGCTGCCCGGTGCGCCAATGCAGATCAGATTGTTGTTGTCCCCGGCGATCATCCGGTGCGCGGCATAGAGCGCGTAAGCGTCCGGATCGTCCGGATGCTTTTTGACTTTGCCGAGGATCATGCCCTCCGCTTTGCCCGCAGGCGACAGCTCCAGAAATTCTCGCATTTCTTTTTCCGTCAGGAAACCGGACGTGCCATGCGTACCGTCCGGGAGAATGTCAAACCCGCGCGGGTCGTGCGTGTATTTGTAACCGGAGAACCAGATGTATCCCTTTTTTGTAATGAGGCAGATAATCAGCACGATCACCAGCGTCGTTACGATCCCAAAGCCAGTGAACACTGCACCCCAGTTTTTGAACGGGTTCAGCACCCAGATGCTTTTGATTTCATCCTCGCCGGTGTGAAAGGTCGAAGCGATTCCAAGCCGCAGCGAATTGAGAAACATCCCATAAAAATACCAGCCGACGATCACGGCTGGCACGCGCATAGGCAGCTTGGCTTTGTTTCGGGCAAACCAGCTCTTGAATTTCGCTTCCGATTTGTCCTCCAGCTTTTCAAGGAGCTTTGAGAGGCGGAACATCCAGAACACTTCCTTCCGATGTGTAAAATGGCAGGTCAGGCGGCGTGTATGGCGCAGTGCTTCCGAGCAGCTCCCGCAGCGCCGCATCTGTAATGGTAAAGACGCGCGCTTTCCCGGTTTCGCGGTAGCGGCGGTTCAGAACGGTTTCCACCTGCTCCGGCAGCGCGGCCAGCGCGATTTGTGAAATGCCATCCGAACGGGCTGCCTCTACCGCTGCATCAATGTGCCGCAGGTTCATATCCGCCGCCATGACGAATGGGACGCCTTGATACAGAGTATCGTACATCGGCCGGCCAGCGGGCGGTGGAGCGTAATGCGACTTCAGGATGATTCTCGCCAGAAGTTTGCGGTAATTGGGAACACCCAAGATGCGGAGCTGCAAGCAGCCTGTTCCATTGCACGGCAGCAGAAACAGCGGCAGCTTCAGGCAGTCATAGACCTCGCGGTAGGTTTGCAGGCGCGTATGTTGGTTCTCTGGTCCGGCGTCCAGTTCGGTAAGGATCTCCGCATAACTATTTGCGGTAAAGATCATGGTGCGCTGCTTCGCGGGGATCGCCGCCGTGTGATTCTGAAAGGCGGTCAGTTCATCTGTCAGTGCGACACAGCCGATACCGGGGCTGACCCAGTGAATGGCGCACATGAGGTTGCCGGTATGGAGCAGCGCCGCCACACGGGTGCTGCCCCACGGGTTGGAGCCGCGATTGCGATGCAGAAACGGCAAGAACAAAGATGGTGGGGATTGCAGTTCAGATTCCTTTGTCAGGAATATATTGACGCCAGCGGCATATGCCGTTGTGACGATCTGCGCCAGCCGCAGTCTGCGCATGATATCCGGTTCTCGGTACGTTGGTGCCTTGGCGGGCGGCAGAGCGAACCCGGAGGAGCCCAGAACTCGATTACCACACGGCGTCAGGCACCAGGCTCTTGTCGCGTCAGAAAAGCGTATCATCTGCGCAGCGCTGAGATTCGTAACTTCGTCTTTGGAGAACGTCTCATAGAGTTCTTTTGACCGGATCATTCGGCACCAGCGGAGCAGCCGCAGAATATCAAGGTCACGTTGACTGAGCATCATGCAGGTTTCCCACCCTTTCTTTCCTGCGGTTTGCCGAAACCGTTCTTGCGCCGGTTCCGGCGCAATCACAATTTCGGCAAACACACCTGTTTTTCCTGCCGCGCGTGATGGGTTTACGTAGATGACAGCTTTTCTCACCGCCCGTGATGGGTCGGCACATAAAAATCCATTGATTTGTAAGGACTTTTTGCCGATCCAAGCCATCAGCAGGTCGCCGGTACAGATGATGCCTCCGGAACCAGTGAAAAATTGACCATTACGGATGGCTCCAAGGGGCTATATGCAATGCCTTTTTGGTGGAATTTGAAGAAATCCTCCGCGGATTCCGGAAGCACCAGACTGATATGACAAACATTCTCCGCGCTACGGCTGGACATCATGTGAACGGACATATGGTACTGGTCGTCATCGTCAATGACCAATCCTTTCAGCGCATTGCTTACGGCTTTCCAGCCCTTATTGTCCTGATCGAATACGTGCCGCCCGTCCACGTCGCTGTGTTCGTCGATCACCAAAAGCATCTGCTTGAAATGCAGGCGGAAATTTGTGTGCTGCATATAGGCCGTCAAAAGCTGGCGCACCGTGTCCGTCAGCCAGGTCGCGGGCATATACCGGCAATGCGGCAGGAGCGTATCGATCTGCATATGCACCCAGCCTGCGCCCGCGATCTCGATATGCCCGGATGGGAGCTGGAGCGCCAGCTCGTCGCGCCGCCCGTACCCGCCGACGCCTGGCATCTGTGTTTCGCAGAGGGCGCGTAAGTAGAGCGTCGCGGACTCAAAGAAATACGCGGTTTCCTCCAGCGTGAGCTGCAATTTCTCGCGGCTCATTTTGCCACCGTCAGAAAGTGCGGACAGTGCGCCGGCTTTCTGCGAGGCTTTGGTAATGACGGATTGAATCTTTTTGTTTCTGCGGCAAATCGTTCTTCGTTCATAACTACATTTCCTTTCAGTTGTATTTTTTGAAAAAGGCTGTTATACTAGAATCAGAAAAGCACTGGGAGGTGACGCAAATGCCGTACACGATTGAGGACCTGCGGAGAATCATTACACCGATTGCGCAGGCGCATGGATTGCGCAGCGTCAGCCTGTTCGGCTCGTATTCCAAAGGCACGGCGCGCTGTGACAGTGACGTGGATTTGAAAATCGAAAAAGGCGGCGTCATGTCCCTGTTCCAGCTCTGCGGTTTGCGGCTGGATATCGAAGACGCCTTGAGAGTACCGGTCGATCTTGTCACCAACGATTCTTCTGACCGTGACTTTCTTGACCTGATTGCGAAAGATGAGGTGCTGCTGTATCGAAAATCGTGACCGCCTGATTCTGAACAAGATCATCGGCTATTGCGACCGGGTGCGGGATAACCTGAACCGCTATCAAAGCTCCTATGAAGCATTTCAGCAAGACTATTTGTTCCAAGATGCTTGCTGTATGTGCGTGGTGCAGATCGGTGACCTGGTAGCACAGCTTTCCGAAGAAGCAAAGCAGCAAAACCGCGCGGTACCGTGGCGCATGATAAAAGACACTCGCAATTTCTACGTTCACTCTTACGGTGCAATCGACTTGCCCGCAGTCTGGAAGACGCTGTGTGAAGGTCTTCCGGAATTGAAAACTGCTTGTATGCAGATGCTCCAATCGGAAAATTTATAATCATTGATCCCGTCGGATTACTCCCGGCGGGATTCATTTTTTGTATTTCTGTTCAGCAGATCCGTCGGCGATGTGGTGATCGCGTCATATTCTTTCTGCGTCGCGTAGAACGCGATGGGCACATGGTTATACCCGATGCACAGAAGCCCCTCGCCGCGGCGGAATCTTGTGATTTGACGGACTTCTTCCTCGGAGAGACTCAGGACATTTTGAATGAGCCGGGCTTCCTGCTCTTCCATCTGCATAACAATTTTAATGCGGCTGGAATCCAGAATGCCCTTGCCGTATTTGCCGTTGTCAAGGGAGAACAGATCCTGCATACCCTGTGTGGACGTAATAGCGATACCGCCGAGGCCGCGGATGGTCTTGACCATTTCCTGAATGTACCCAGCCGCCAGCGGGTTGGAGTTCGCACCGACCAGCGACCATAGCTCGTCTGAGATGAGTGCCGAGAGCTGCCCGCCTGCACCGGAGATGAGGTCATTCGCAATATCCGTCGCCCAGAAGATACCGGGCAGGAGCAGATCGTCGGGCATACCCGATGTGTCAATGACGATATATTTGTTGTCGAGGTCAATTTCATTCCGACTGCCCATCGCGGAGGCCGAGCCGGTCACATACCGTGCCAGTACAACGGCAAGGTGCTTTGTGTCTGCGCTGCTTTGCAGCACGTCGTACCAGTCCGCCAGAACGGGCATTTCGCAGAAGCTCCCGTCTTCATTCAGAACAGAGGCGTTGTTAAACGTGATGCCATAGCGCCGGTAACACTCGACCAGCGACGTGTCCAGATAGTTCCGGTCTTCATCGTTGAGATCGCGCTTTTGCAGGCTGTACCAGATAATAAGCCGCGAGATTTTATCCGCCAGCACGGAATCATCACGGGAGGCAAGCCCCTTGAGTCCTGCGTAGGTGTCCAGTGATTTGCGGCGGATTGCCATGATATTCGGGCAGTCCGGCGAGGATGGGGACATTCTCAGGTACAGTCCGCCAAGCTGCTCACAGCGCGGGCGAAATTCGTGACCTTTCTTCGGAATGATGTAAATGACGCGCTTGCCCTGCTGCCGCAGACGACCGCCGATGCACTGCAATGTGAACGTCTTGCCTGCGCCGGACGAGCCGCCGATCCAGATGTTGCCGTTGGTGTATTTGTAGTCGTCATAGGGGTTCAGAAAGACCGGCGAACGGTTGTACATATTGAGCCCAAGAAAGATGCCGTTGCGGTCAGATAACTCATAGGACGCGAACGGAAACGCCGCCGCCACACCGCTGGTAAGCGCATTGCGCCGGGATTTTCGTTCAATATCCGGATCGAGATAGAGAATTGGGAGCATGGACAAAAACGCTTGCTCCTGCTTGTACTCGCACCGGCGGGCGATCATGTCTACGGAGACGCAGAGCTTTTCTACCGCCGTGACGCGATGTTCCAGCGTCTCCGAATCACCGGCCGTGACCTCAATGAGCGTGTGCATATAATAAAAATCCTCGCCCTGCCGGTTCATGACATCTTTGAGATACATACCGGACGCAATAGCGCTGTCCAGCTCCTCAAAGTCCTGCCTGGTGTCCGCAACGTCGCGCATCCGGCTGCGGTTCATCATAGTTTGCTGCGAGATTTTTGCCAGAATCTTCTCCTTGGATTGCTTATCAAAGTGGAACGAAATGCTGACGCCCTCGCCAGCCTCGACCAGCGGGGCCAGCCAACTTGCGCCGACGGTCGTGGAATAGCCATAGCCTGTGATGTAAAGATAGGCATGAAAAATGCCGTCCACTACGATGTAGTCCCGGCTTTTGGTGTCCACGCTCGTGGGCGAGAGGATATCCAAAATCGTTGTTGAGCCCGCTTCCAGCTCGCTCAGATCCGGCGTTTCCTCGCCGAACAGCAGACGCTTGAGAAACGGCTGCTTCTTCGGTTGTTCCTCGATGATCTGATCTGTCTCTGGCGGTAGGTTGGGCGGCGGGGCGGGTTTGTTCTTGCGGTGCTTTTTCAAGTGATGTGACCTCCTTGAAATTATTTGGGTTTTGGATATAATAGAATCAGAAAGGGGCGTTCGTATGAGCACATTATCCTTCAAAGCGTTTTGTATTGAATACTATGCCGCGCATATCGGGCGGCCCAGCAACGAGGTTTACGCACTATTTGAACAAACGGGACTTCTGAAACTGCTCGACGAAGATTATGAAGATTTGCACGGCATGAGCATGGAATACCTGATGCAGTTCTTCGACCGATATCTGGAGGGCGCGGCATGATTTTGTATCACGGAAGCACACTGGAAGTGCAGCAGCCGCGCATTCTCCACTCTGAAATCGGTCGTGACTTTGGTTTTGCATTCTATACCACGGATATTCAAGCACAGGCTGAACGTTGGGCCAGACGCCGCGCCATGATCGAGAGCCGCCGTACAAAAACGAAGGTTCAGGCTATTGTCAGCGTCTACGAATGGGATGAAAATGCTGCAAAGCAACTTCAGTTTTTGAAGTTTGACGGTGCGAGCTTGGAATGGCTGGATTTGGTCGTGACCTGCCGCAGTCGAACAGATTATTCTCACGGCTATGACATTGTCGAGGGCAAAATTGCAAACGACAATGTCGGTGAAACGGTATCCTACGTTATGCAGGGGATCATGCGTAAAGAAGACGCCATCGAGCGGCTGCGGTTTGAACAAATCAATAATCAAATCGCATTCTGCACGGAAGCTGCCTTGCATACGCTTCATTTTCAGAACAGCTATATCTGCGGGAGTGTGAACCCATGAATCACAGCACAACACGCGCGACGATTTTGCCGGAAATCATCCGAAAAATTATGGCGCACGATCATCTGAGCGAAGATGAAGCTCTGAGGGCTTTTTATTCCTCCGCAACCGGTGCGTCCTTTGCCGATGACGAAACCGGACTTTACGGTCAGTCTCCAAATTATGTCTTTGGCTTGTATTTGGATGAAATGACTGCAGACAACAACTGATAGTATTTGTTAAAAAGGAATGCATGGGTTATAATGGAAGTTAAGTGAAGCATGGTAAATAAAAACGATAGTTGCACATATGGCATAAGCCAAGAAGATATCCTCTCGGGGAAATGGGCCGTTTTTCAAAGCAAGCAGATGGACATTAAACGGCAGCTATTATGGGCTCGCAGGATGCTGAGCGAGGCGGATTCCATTGATTGGGAGTGCTGGTTAAAATGCAATTTATCAGAAAAAACACTTGAAAAGGAAAAACTTCTTTATCAGACATTTTTCTATGAAACAGCGTTAATTTACTATAATATTGTAGTTGATTTATCCCTTACATTTTGCTTCATGTCTGCGATGATGTTAATTGAAAATCAAACTCAGGACTCTGATACGATACGAAGTATTGATGAAGTATATGACTTCTTGCGAAGCAACGAGGATAAGCCAGCGTTCCCCACCAAAAAATATAATCCATTCAAGATAATGTGTGAAAAATGTCCTGAGTTTCAGAAGCCTATTTCGATAATCGAAGGTTTTTGGGATTCATTCAAGGAATCGACTATCAGAAAAGCATATAACTTTACAAAGCATCGCGGGAAAATTGCATATAATGAAATTGATTCTATATTAGGAAATCGAATGGATGCGATAGTTCAAACTGAGGCAAGCATTTCCCACATACCCATATACAGTGAAGATGTGGGATTCAAAAAGTCATTTCGAGAAGGTATATCTGAACTTAAAAAATTTGATGAGAGTATTTTAACCCCTTATCTACTTGCGCTTTTCAATGAAGTTGCAACCGTCCTTTTTCATGCGAAAAATAACAAATCAAATAACAATCACAATATATGCTAGGACAATTACGACAGCGTGGTTGGGCTAAAGCATAAATCACGCGTTAGTTCAACACAGATATCCAACAATAGCAGTTTTTGAGGAACGGATTCATCCGTTCCTCTTTTTCTTTCATTCTCCATACACCCCATGCACCTCCGTTGTCATGTCAAACACACCTTCCGGCAGCTTGACGCGCAGGCTGGTGCCTTTGTTGATCAGCTCATACAGGAGCTTCAGCACGAAATCGTCTGTGTAGCGTGGCTCTAAGACCTCCAATTCACAGATATCCAGATATCGCCGCGCGGTGTCCGCTTCTTCGTTCAGGCGCTGAATGATACCCTTGACCGTGTTGCGCTTGGCGCGCATCTTGGCTTCATACTGAAACACAAGGAAGAATCGGTGCCGGATGGACTCGCTGGCAATACCGAGACCGATTTTCTCGATATTGTCCTCTATCTCCGCACGGCAGTTTTCGCTTTCCTCGGTTTTCTGAAACTGCCGCATCTGCTCGACGTATTCGCTCGTGTCCGGCGGGAGCGTGCGCACCTCGCAGCTCATACTGTCCGGTGCGATCTTTAAGTATGCCGCGTAGGAGGCAATGATATTCTGCTGGTCGGACGGAGATTTTAGATAAAAATTGACGGGCAGCACCTCGAGAATTTTAATGAACCGATTGTCCTTCGTGATGACCACGCCGCCAATGATATTCTTGACCGGCAGCCACGCCTGGATGCTGTCACGATAGGTCGCGCTGCCGTGACTGGTCGGCGCGGTCGTGCCGAAAATGGCGTCCTTCATGCTCATAGACGTACCTCCCCGCGGTAAAAGATCATGCGTCGGTGCTTGCACCACTGCATCCATGCCTTGAGCCATCTGGTGAGGCTGTCGCCGCCGATGCCAATGAGTGCAAAGCCGCCCACGGGAACAAGAATTGTCATCGTGACGATGATCTTCGGCATGAGCGTCAGCGGCAGAAGCGCCAGACAGAGAAAGAGGATAGGAATGCACAGCAGCACGGTTTCGACCGCGTTGCGGATCTCAAACACACCGAACAGCTTGCCCGCGTCTGTAAAATTTACGGGGATATGATAGGTTTCATAGCTCATATTCGTATTCTCCCACGCGCTCCATCAGTGAATTTTTGCAGGAATCATAGTCCTGTCGCAGCGTGCCCAATTTTTCTCCGCGCTGGGCAATGATCGCTTCAAAGCCGTTTTGGATTTTCTGTACCGTCTCCGCCGACGGTTTGTTTTCGCTCAGCTCCAGCTCGCTGATGCGCTGCGCGGATACGCCGCAGGCCCGGCCAAGCTCCGCCATGCTGACATGGTGCCGCAGGCGGAGGATGCGGAATCTTCTGACCTTCATAGGTTGCCTCCTTTAGTCGTCATATTGTATGTACGGGATCTTGCACCAGCCCTGCCAGCCGCGCCCTTCGACTTTCGTGCGTACCACGCCGTACTGCGTGCCCATCGCTTCAATGGCATAGCCGTTTCCGACATAGACGCCCCAGTGTCCCTTCTTCCAGAGACCAAGACCGACGATATCCGGCATCGTGTCCATGCCGCCGTACTCGGTGCCGTTTTCCTTGGCAGACGCATACATCCGGTCGGCATTGTAGTCCGGCATCCCGTTCGTGTTGTAGTCAATGGTCAGCGTATCGGGGTTCAGCCAGCCGTAGCCTTTGAGAAGGCCCACGCAGTCCGTTGTGCGTCGGCCGAGCCAGTGCTCGCGGATAAATGTTTCCGATGCACCAATGTCCGGATACTGCTCCAGCTTGTATTGGAGCATGGATTCCGTCAGGACGGTTCCAAACGTCCCCCACACATAGCCCCAGCCATGCTCCCACGCCTGTATCGCATAGGCGGCGAGATCATGGTTGTTTTTTGTACGCGGATTCGTAAAACCGGAGATATCAATGGTATTGTCGGCACTGCCGCCGCTCTCCGCACCACCTCCGCCACCACTGCCGCCAGGGGCGGATTCCGCCGGACCGGTATAGCTGGTATCGCCCGCGTAATTTGGCTTGTATGCTTCAAATTTATCTTTGTATTTGTTAAGCGCGTCGCTTTCGTAGATCGTTTCAAACAGTGCGCCCGCCCACGTTTTGGCGTCCTCATCGAACTCCAGATCATCCATGAGCTTGTCTTTATCGAGCGGCTGGAAGATGATACGGAGGACAGTCTGGTTGCCGGAGGATTCCAGCCGTGTCGTGTGCTTGAGATTGGAGATCAGAAGTGACTGAACCTCCTCCGGCTTCATTTCTGACAAGTCCTGCTTGTGGGCAACGGAATTGATGGCGATGTACCAGCAGAGATCTTCTTCATCAAATTTGCTGGATACCCTGATTTCATCGATGGTGACGCCCTGATTCTCATACGCGGCTGCCTCGCCGGTAATAATGGCGTCCTGCTGCGTCTTTTCAAAGTCCTCCAACGATAGATATGCGCCGCCGATGGAAAGCGCCTGCTCCCGCATGGTGATCTGCGAGTCCTTTTCGGACGTTTCGTAACCGAAAAACATATTCGGCATGGCAGAGATCACGAACATTGGGATCACGATGACGGCAATCAGAACGCCGACGGCAAGCTTGATGATCGTCGGCAAGAGCTCCTTCGCAGCGGCGGCAGCCGCGCCGTGAAGCCCTCCTGCGATTGCCGCCCGCACGATGTTGACAGCTGCCTTGACCACGCGCGCCGCATTCGCCATGACCTCCACAGCGGAGCGGCGGTTCTGGTCATTCATCCGATGCCACCTCCTGCGTGTTCTCTTGCGGGCGCTTCGTCGTCTTCTGCGAGGCTTCATGCAGATCGAGATGCGACGGAATGGATTCCGGGGTTCTGCCGGTCAGCGGAACGAACGTCTTTTTGGCCGTCTTTTCCGAGGTAGGCTTCTGCGCCGCCGGTGCTGCTTCCGTGTTAATTCCAACTGCCGTGGGCGCGATTCCTGCGGTACCGGGGCGATGGTAGAGCGTCTGCTCCTTCTTCTGCGGCTCCGGCTGTGCGCCGGCCTTGCGTTCCTGCGGTACCGGACGCTTGGCAGAGGATTTTGCTGCAGGGCTTCTTTGCGGCCCGCGCGATTCCTGCGATACCGGAGCCGGTGCGGTCATGCTGCCCATAGCTGCCGGTTTTCTGCTCTGCCGTTCGGAAGAAGCGGCGGAAACAGGAGAAGCTTGTGTGCCAGTCTGCGGTATCGGCTTTTCTGCGCTGCCGCTTTGTGCGGGAATTGGGCGCTGCGAAGCGCGCTGCTCCGCTTGACGCGCCGTATCAGGCCGCGCGGTCGAGCGCGGAGACGTACCAGCTTCTCGGTTGGGAGATGGTGTTGCTGGAGATACCGGTGTTGTGGGCGCAGGATGCTCGCGATTTGTAGAGCGGCCATCCATGCGGGTTCCGCTGGACGGCTGCACCGTGCCGCCGGACTGCTGGGCAGAAACATGGTTCTGCTGCGTGATCTGGGTGTTTCCATTCGTGGAAACGCGCGTCGTCTGCTGCACGGGCTGGGTATACCTGTTTGACTGTTCCTATGTGGAATTATCTCTAATTAAGCAGCATCAGGGTGAAGAAGTTGCAACGCAACTGTTTAATTATGGAGAACACTTTGTTTTCAACTATTTTGAGCTTCGGGGTGCAGCTTCCAAATTAGCGGAAGGCTGGCCCTTGGACAAGATTTGCAGTGATACGGTGAAAAACGGCTGTGATGCGACGCAGGAGGAATACGAGGAATCTCAGGCGGCGTTGCATGCATTTCAGCAGGAGCACGCCGAGACAGATGATAAACCGGCAGATTTGCCGGAGTCAGACGCTCCAAAGCAGATGCGTATTCTGGTCGTCGAACCCACCAAAGATCCGTATGTCATGGAGATTGATGGCAGCTTGGCGAGCATGCAGGCTATTGTGGGTGGTTTCATTCAGGCCGTCGAACCGTTTGAAGATCATAATGTCCTGCTGGTGTGCAACGAAGAAGCCAAACTCCTCGGTCTGCCGGAAAACCGCTTCCTGCGGAATCGCAATGGCATACCGTATGACATCATCCACGGCACGTTCTTCCTCGCCCAAGGCAGCGGCGAGGAATTTTGTTCTTTGACCGACAAGCAGATACAGACCTATACGCGCCTGTATTCCCGCGAAAAGCTGTTCGTCATGCAGCATGGAAAGGTGATCAATCAGCCAAAGAAAGGAAAATCGACGCATGAAAGATAAATACATCCTGACGGCAGAGTCCGTCACGGCAGGCCATCCGGACAAACTCTGCGACACGATTGCGGACAGCGTTCTGGATGCCTGTCTCAAAGAAGATCCCAATGCCCGCGTTGCCTGTGAAGTGCTGGCGACGGCGGGCAAAATTCTTGTTGCCGGAGAATTGCATACGACAGCGCATCCTGACGTGGAAGCCATTGTCCGGCAGGTTGTTCGGAATGGCGGATACGACTGTAATTATCATGTAGAGGTGCGGCTGCATACACAAAGCCCCGATATTGCGGACGCGGTCGATGGCGAAACGCTCGGCGCAGGCGATCAGGGCATCATGTACGGCTATGCCTGTTGGGAAACGGTTGAACTGCTGCCCGCGCCGGTTGTGCTGGCGAACCGCATCACGAGCCTGCTCACCACCTGCCGGGAGGAAAATCTGATTTCAGGAATGGGACCGGACGGCAAAGCGCAGGTTTCTGTGCAGTATGCATTCGGTGTACCGGAGCGCGTGGACACCATCGTGATCTCCTGCCAGCATGATGCAGACAAAGACCCTGACGAGCTTCGTGAGGAACTCCGCAGGCTGGTCATTGCCCGTGCCTGCCATGATGTGCGCATCGACGAGCAGACGAAGATTCTCATCAATCCGTCCGGCAGATTTGTGCTGGGCGGCTTTGAAGCAGATACCGGTCTCACCGGCCGCAAGCTGATGGTCGACACCTACGGCGGGCTTGCGCCCCACGGCGGCGGTGCGCTTTCCGGCAAGGACGGCACGAAGGTCGACCGCAGCGGCGCATATATGGCGCGCTATGTGGCAAAGAACATTGTTGCAGCCGGTCTTGCCGATGTGTGTACGGTCAGCCTCGCCTATGCCATTGGACAAGCCGAACCGGTTGCCGTCGAGATCGATACGCAGGAGAGCGGATACTATGACGACGCATTCCTGACCGAAGCTGTCCGCCGTGTCTTTGATTTCACTCCGACTGGCATGATCCGCGCGCTGGATCTGGACAAGCCGTTCTTCGCAGAAGTCTGCAATAACTGCCATTTCATGCACCCGCAGGCAGCTTGGGAGCAGACGGACAAGGCAGAGAAGCTGCGCATGTCCTGTGCAGAGCTGGAGGACGAGCACACATGAGTCCAAAGCATGTCGTTTCCTGTTCCTTTGGGAAAGACAGCATTGCGACGATCCTGCTGGCCTTGGAGCATAGCGAGCCACTGGACGAAGTGGTATATTGTGAGGTCATGTTTGACGACGCTACCTCTGGCGAAGTACCGGAACATCAGGCGTTTATCTATCAGGTCGCAATCCCTGCCCTTGAAAAGTTGGGCGTACCTGTCCGTGTGCTTCGGAGCGAGAAAACCTACACCTCTGTTTTTATGGGGAAGGTCACACGCGGGTCGAAGAAAGGTATGATCCGCTCTTTTCCTATGTGCGGGAAATGCTATGTCCAGCGCGACTGCAAAATGCACCCGATCCGGCAGTATCAGAAAACACTGCCGTCAGATACCGTGCAGTACATTGGCATTGCAAAGGATGAACCGCAGCGTCTGGCACGGCTAGGCGGCAATCAGGTGTCGCTGCTGGAGAAATACGGATACACCGAGGATGACGCGAAGCAGCTCTGCAAACAAGCAGGACTGCTTTCCCCTGTGTACGAGTTTACCGACCGCGGCGGCTGCTGGTTTTGCCCGAATGCCAAGCTGTCCGAGCTGCGACATTTGTACGACCATCATCCGGATCTGTGGCAAAAAATGATGCGTCTGCAAATCGTCCCCGGCAAGGTCACAGAGAAATTCAACCGCAGCCAGACGTTTGCGGATATTGATGCAATGTTCCGAGAATGGGATTTACAAACTGCAGCCTAATACATTATAATTAGCATAGATACAAATGCAACAGGAGCAGATGATGGGGAAGAACAACAAGAAATGTCCTCGCTGCGGGCATAAAATGAAGCAGCAGTTTATTGGCTTGCAGCATTGTTCCTGCGGCATGAGTTGGAAGGGCGGGACCGGCTTTTTTGAGCGCACGCCGGACATGGTATTCTGTCTGCGCCGACAAAAGGACTCCGCAAAGCAGAGCATCTGCATTGAAACACGGCAGGACAACAATACAATATCCAAATCATAATTACGGGAGCGTCAGAGAAATCTGACGCTCCCTTTGCCTTGCTTGACTGATAATGATCTGACTATGCAGCGAAGAAATTGGCTTTTAACATGCAGACACTTGAAAGTTACTGCTTTAAGCAGAAGAACTCAAGCAAAAATCTTGACTTTGATCTGGTACAGCGGTATAATTCTTTTGAAAGTTGAGAATGATAAGCGCTAAGTTTCAAGCAAACGGAGGGCCGTTGTATGAATCAAACCATCCGAAGGGATCACTATCTGCAAAAGCTCATTGACCGAAAAGAAAATGGGCTGGTGAAAGTGATCACTGGGATCAGACGCTGTGGTAAAAGCTTTCTCCTTTTTAATCTGTTCTATGATTATCTGATTGAGAGCGGCGTTAAGGATGAACAGATCATCTCGATTGCATTGGATGACGATACCTTTATCAAATACCGTGATCCGGAAGAACTGTCCAAATTTATTCGTGCCAAAATCGCCTCAAAAGACATGTATTATATCCTCATTGATGAGGTACAGTACGCGATTGCGAAAGAAGAACTGAAAAATCCGGATTCCATCCGGCTATATAATGTGCTGAACGGCCTGATGCGGCTTCGCAATGTGGATATC
>ENA-ORTY01002118-ORTY01002118.1-human-gut-metagenome-genome-assembly--contig:-NODE-2118-length-19820-cov-3.068353_pt1 | contig 19820 bp, 20 predicted proteins | sample MGYA00241917_ERZ509198 | MGnify/ENA primary metagenome ERZ509198 (study PRJEB26280, sample SAMEA2338857) | human gut metagenome | biome: human gut; feature: human-associated habitat; material: faeces...
AGTCAGCTCATTGATCAGATGATCCATCTCATTCGTCTTATTATAAATAGTCTTCACATAACGGTCTATTTTCTCCGGCGTATCCGCTACGCCGTCCATAATCCCCTCTACATATCCCTTTACCGCTGTGATCGGCGTCTTAAGATCATGAGAAATATTGCTGATAAGTTCTTTATTTTCTTTATCCATAATTTCCTCCTTTAACGAACATTTGTTCTTGCCAATCGCAGGAAATTATGGTATGATAATTTCTGCAATGGCTACCACGCTTAGCTATTGTGCCTTTCCCCGTTGGTATTTCCGGTACCAATGGGGATTTTTTATTTAGTTTTATTTATATATGTAAGCATTTCAAAGTTTCCTTCTGGGGATACCCAGATTTTAATTTTAGGATAATTTTTATAGTCTTTCGCTATGGAGCTTTCCCGCATCACGCCGACCTGGGAGCTTCCCCGCATCTCGCCGACCCGGGAGCTTTCCCACATCCCGCCGACCTGGGAGCTTCCCCGCATCACGCCGACCTGGGAATCATACAGATCAGCCATTACATCGTTAAGCAGCTTCTTAACCTCGCAACGTTTCAATCTATAATATCCAGATTCGAGCTTTTCCAATTTCTGGTCTACAAGTATATGAGACTTCCACCAAGTACAGACAGCCGCCCGGAATTCTTTTTCTGATTCTTCTCTGCAAAACCAATCCGGCACAATGTCCTGGTCAACGATAAACGTCCATTTTTCCGGATGTTCTTCTGGGCTGATCCACCACTCATTATTTTTTGGAACCAACTCCGCTCGTACAAACGTCTTAGATGCTCCGATGTAGTCGTCCTGGATTCCGAGGGATTCCAGGAGGTTTGAATGGCTGTCATCCTTTCCTGGAGCGACAACGATTTTATTTTTTAAGATAATCCCGCTCTTAAACTGGCACATTACTCTTTACCTCCGATTTCTTTTTTTACCTTGATGATAACTAATGCTGTGATTGCTGCCACCTCTGCCAGGAGCGTAGCAGCCACCCCGGCCCAAAACGGGTCAATATACATACTCCATTTCCTCCTTAAATCTCGATTTGTCTGATGTGGCCATCCGTGCGGTGCACCAGACACATCATAGTTTGTGATTCCCACAGGACAAGCCAGTCCTTAACCATCAATCCGGCCTTTGCGATCAGCATTGCCTGCTCGTCTGTCGGCTTCTTTGCTTTTGCCATGCCCTCACCTCCTTAAGCGTATTTCTGGTCCGGTTCAGCCGTTTCTTCGGCCGCCGGAAGCGGTACGGGCTTCCTCTTAGCCAACTGGCGGAGGCAAGCCTCTGTAAAGCGGCTCTGATAACCGTCGGTGTATGTAACTACAACCTTAATTTCTTTTACTGCCATATCCTTCTCCTATAAATTTGACTTGCGGCGTTCCTTTAATTCATGAAGTTTTTCAACCGCAGCCTCTATTTGGTTTTCATTGCATTTAACCGCTGTTTCAAATAGGCTAAGCAAGGATGGATTTTTCTGAAGCTCTTTTTCAATCTCTCTCATGTTCGCCTCCATCCATTCTCTGCTGTGCATTTGCATTATCAATAAGTTCGGATAAATAAGTGGGCGCCTCATAGCAATCTATCAACTCATGAGCGTCAGCCAGATATTTACGCTTCAATGCCTTGTAAGAAATCGGCCTTCCTTCATTGTCATAGATCCCAAATTCGCGTTTAATGCAGCCGTAAATGTCTCGATATACCTTGTCCCGTATTTTGCTGTCATTGTACGCTTCTGACCTCTTGCCGCCTAAGATTGCAACTCCCATTCGTTTTACATGATTAGACAGCTCGTCTGCTTCTGAACCATAAAGCGGAATATCATATTCCAGGTGGTCAAGGCGTTCTTCCATCTTGACTTGCTTCTGGTCAATCATGAGTATGGCCTTCATTTCTTTTGAAAGCCCTTGGAGCACATAACCTCCGGTCTTTCGAATTGATGGGATAATCTCATCTGCCACTTTTGCCTGGAACTTTTCGGCCACTTCGTTTTTGGCTTTCATGGCAAGACGGTAAAATATGTTTTCCGGAATGAATTCTGGCCTTTCGGCAGAAGTGCCGAAACATAATTCCGTTAAATATCCGTCTACTCTGCGCCACATGACATATTCTTTTCCGTTTTTCGATTCCGTAAAACCAAGCCCTCTGGCCACTGTTTCCAGTTTCAAATAAGCTGTGCCGTCCTTTTCATAGCACTCTACTCCATCAACATTTATAATCTGTAATTCGTTCATTTAACCTCCTATTCAAGAAAGTGTGTCTTTTAAGACACTTTTTCGGTAAAAAAAATTCCCATTGGAGAATCCAGGCCAATATAATCCACTATGTTCTGAATTTCACTTTGGGTGAATTCAGAAATTCCGTTACATTTTCTATAAAATGCGGAGCGGCTCATCTTCAAGTCATGGCATAACCTTTCAATAGTTATTCCTCTTGATTTCATCTCATATTCAAGTTTATATTTATCCAATTTCTCTCCCCTCCTTTCGGTGTCGTTTAAGACACTTTTAATATATCATGCTTCTGCGGTTATGTCAACACTTTTTTGTCTTAAAAGACACTTTTATTTATTTTTATATAATTTATGTTGCAAAAAAGACACAATTATAATATAATGAAATCATCAGAAAAGAGGTGGCTTAAATGGAAATGGGAAAAAAGATCCACGAATTGCGGATGCAAAAGGGAATGACCTTAGAAGAGTTAGGAAATATTGTTGGGGTCGGAAAAAGTACAGTCCGAAAATGGGAAAACGGGATAATTGCAAACATGAAGAGAGATAAAATTTTAAAAGTATCTGTGGCATTAGGTGTATCCCCCGCTTACCTTATGGGTTGGCAAGAATCTACAGATGAAGAAATTATTTCTCTAAACAATGTTCACCCTATTGAATTAAAGCGGTTCCCGATGTTGGGAGATATAGCCTGTGGAGTACCAAAATATACAAACGAAGATAGGGAGAGTTATGTCATGGCGGGCACAAACATTAACGCAGACTTCTGCTTAAGGGCCTCCGGTGACAGCATGGTTGGGGCTAGAATTTTAGACGGAGACATAGTATTTATACGAAAACAGGATATGGTAGAAAATGGAGAGATCGCTGCTGTTGTAGTAAACAACGATAGCGAAGCTACACTGAAGCGACTCTATTATTATCCAGATAAGGGGTTATTGATTCTGAAACCGGAAAATCCAGCCTATGAAGATTTGATTTTCTCTGGAAATGAATTAAACCAGGTTCATGTTTTAGGAAAAGCGATGGCATTCCAGAGCGATGTAAAATAATATTTTTATTTTATAGAAGAGAGGGAAAAATGAGCATAAAAGGCAACGGGCAAACATTATATGTTGGTAAAGAAAAAATAACTATTGAGGAATTTCTGGAACGAGATAAGATATTTTACTATGATGAAATAAAATCTATCGAATACCAATTCGCCGACAATGCAAATTTCGGTTTTATGAGATTTAAACTTAATGATGGTGATATTCATACTTTCATTTTTGGAAAAAAATCAAATGAACCTATGAGCAGAGCTGTAAGTTTCATATCTCAAAAATGTGATACTGAAATATTGAAGGAATATTCAGAAAAAATGGGAAGGAATGAACGCTTTGCGTTATATTCTACACGAAAGAAGATTCTTCCATTTGTTACTTGCTTTGGTTTGGTTTTTGCATTCATGTGGGTTGTATTAGATGGTGGAAATATTTTCGGAAATAAAATAACACTAGAAAAGTACAATCAATGTCAAATAGGAATGACATATGAAGAATGTGTAAAAATTATAGGCGAGGAAGGGGAGCCAATGGTGGAGACAGACATTGCAGACACTAATGCAAGCGCTTATTTGTGGTACGGATATGATATCGGATCAAACGCGAATCTTTATTTTATGGATGGAAAGCTTTATTCCAAAGGACAGTTTGGTCTTAAATAGCAATCAATGTTAAAAACCGCCCCGGCGGCAACCGGAACGGCTTTTAGATAGATTCTCTTACCAGGTTTACCCGGAAAGATAATTCAACTCGACACTTGAATTATACCATCTCCGGCGCGTCCTGGCAAGGGGCGTATTTTTTATACACTTTTTTGGAGGTGGACATATGATATTTTGTTGCTATGGACGTAAATCCGTGTATTCTGACCGCTCCGATTCCGTGGACAACCAGTTCCGTATGTGCCGGGACTACGTCAACGTCAAGTATTCCGGCCAGGTGGACGACTTCCGGGCCTACTCCGATGAGGACTTTACAGGGGCCAACACCAACCGCCCGGACTTGCAGCGGCTCCTGGAGGATATCCGGTCCGGCGGCGCAGATGTCCTTATCGTTTACCAACTGGACAGGCTGTCCAGGGATGTCCGGGATTTTGCCAATATCTACGCCACCCTGGAGGAGCATCGGGTGAAATTCGTATCCATCAAAGAAAACATTGATACATCCACGCCCATTGGCCGGGCCATGATGTATGTGACCGTAGTATTTGCCCAGATGGAGAGGGAGACCATCGCCGCCAGAGTGACCGACAACATGATCGGGCTTGCCAAAAAAGGCTACTGGGTCGGTGGGAACCCGCCCGTTGGATATGTCCGGGACCGAATCATCGTGGACGGGAAAAAGCACTGTGCCATTACGCCGGATCCGGAGGGGGCCCGATATGTGACCTGGATTTTTGACTCGTTTATCCAGTTTGGCGGCAGCATACAAAAGATGGAGACGCAGTTTAAGCACAAAGGCGTACGGACGCAGCGGGGCGGCTTTTTCTCTGCTTCGCAGCTCCACAAAATCTTGACCATGCCATATTGTGCAGAGGCTACACCGGAGGTATACGACTTTTACCAGGCCAAAGGATGTATCATGGACCCGGGATCCCCCCGGGAAAAATGGGACGGCTCCGTCGGTGTCATGGTCTATGGCCGCACCACGGAGAAAAATAAGAAACACGAATTACAGCCCCCAGACCAGTGGAGGGTGTGTCTGGGCGTCCACAAGCCCTTTATGCCAGCCGAAAAGTGGCTTGCGGTACAGGCCCGGTTTGCCCAGAATCAGCGTTTTAAAACCGCTCGCTGGCCGTCTCCTCTCTTAAAAGGCGTGATCCGGTGCAAGTGCGGCGCGCTCATGTCAATCGGCCGCAAGCAAAAAGTAGACGGGTCCGTCTCCTCCGCATATTACTGCCCCAAACGGACACGACAAGGCGCGGATGCCTGTGATATGAGACAGATTAAGTGCGAGATCCTGGATGTAAAGGTCATAAATATCCTCCGCGCAGTCGAGCAAGATAATACCGCCATCCTCCGGTACGTCCAGAAGGACCAGGATACCGCCGCCAGACCGGATCCCAAAAAGATTTCCGGCCAGATAAAATCCTGTGAAGCAAAAATCGAGAAGCTGGCGGCCTCGCTGGCCCTGGCCTCTGGCTCCGCTGCGACAAAATACATCATCGCAGAAATGGAACGGCTTGACCTGGAGATACAGGCCCTAAACCGGGAATATACCATAGCTGCGTCGGAGGAACGGAAACGCTCTGCCGCCCAGGCATCCACACAGGAACGGGCAAAAATCATCAGCGAGAAGATGCGAAAATTTGATGGGTTTATGGCAGCCGAAAGGAATGCAATCGCCCGGGAAGTAATAAAGAAATGTGTCTGGGACGGGGAGACCCTTTTTGTTGAGCTCTAAACCTCTCTTTTTTATATTGCGCTCTTCCGGCCTCATCCGAAGGGCCGCCCGTATCAGCATCCCGATCCCGATGGCTCCCTGGCCCTCCCCGTTGGCGTTTCTTGTTTCCAGCCGTACCAGGTTCTCAATGTGGGCCAGCTTCAATTCCGCTGAATCCTCAATGGTGATCACCCGCTCTTCTGGAGGGATAAACTCCGAAAGAGCGTTTAAAAAGGTCGTCTTTCCTGCCCCCGTGCCTCCGCTGACAAAAATATTGTAGCGGGCCGCTGCCAGGGTCTTTAAAAGGTCCGCCGCCTCCCTTGTGACGCTCCCGTATTCCAGAAGCCGGTCCATGGTGATCGGATCCGGGAATTTCCGGATCGTGAGGATCGGTCCGTTTAATGCCACCGGCTCCAGCACCACATGGACCCTCGAACCGTCCTCCAGCCTGGCATCCACAATGGGGGACGCCGTATTGACTGTCCGGTTGACCCGGCTGACGATCTGCCGGATCAGCTCCAGAAGCTGTTCCCGGGATTCAAAGGATTTTTCCCATCTCCGTATCCTCCCTTCTGTCTCCACAAACACCTCCTCCGGGCCGTTGACCATGATCTCCGTGATTCCCGGGTCGTCCACCAGCTCCTGCAGGATGTCCAGCCTCCGGAAGGAATCGAACAGCTCCTTCTGAAGTCTCAGCCTGTCCCTGAGAGCCATGGGTTCCCGCTCCATCTGCTCCAGGATCTTCCCGTCGATGACCTGGGCCAGTTCCTCATCCGTCATCTGGCGCTCATAGGACATTCCCTGGAGGATCTCCTCCCGCAGCTCCCGTTTCAGATCCCGTATCAGCTCTCCCATATCCCTCTCTGCCCCTTTAACATCCCTCGGACGAAATCTCCCAGATCCCCCCACAAAAGCTCCTGCGGAAAATGCTCCATCCGCTTCATTCCTGTGACCATGGGAACATGGATCTTATGGAATTTTCCCGCCACCGTTTTTTTCCCGCTTTTTTCCACATACTGCTCAAACTCCTGGAGCTTGGCCCTGGAAACGGCATCCTCCCGGATGGGCATATAGACCGCCTGGCAGATCTCCAGAAGCGGCAGAACCTGTCTCCCATAGTTCCCAATATCCAGGACCAGGGTCCCATATCCTCCCTCCTCCAGGATCTTTAACAGAAAATCCGCCATTTCCTCTGAAGTGATCTGGTTATAATCATCCGGAAAACGGATCGGAGGCAGCCAGGCCATATCTCCCAGATAGTAAATGACCGAATTAAGCTGAAGGCCGTGGAACCGGCCCTGCTTATAATAATAGATCAGATCCGAAAGATCCCGCTTCCACTGCTCGTCCAGAAGGCCGGAAAAACCGGTAAACGTATCCAGCGTAATGAACAGCAGCTTTTCCTCCCTGGCCAGAAGCTGGCCCATTGCCAGGGCCAATGACGTTTTTCCGCATCTTCCCACCGGGGAATACACGCCGATGATCCGTTTCCCCGAAGCCGGAAGCCCCGGAAAATCCGTTTTCCCTTCCGGCGTTTCACAGTAGGCCGCCATCACCTCCCGCAGGATATCGTCGCCGGACTGGTATTTATAGATTCCATGCCCGCCTCCCTCCCCTGCCCGTCCCTCCTCCTCTGTGAGAAGGATCCTCTGGACCGACGGGAGACCAGGAAAGCCTCCTTCGGACAGCGTTCCCGTAAGGAGCACATCGATCCCATGGTCCCTGGCAAACTCCTCCAGCCGTTTCCTGGATGTAAAGGCCCGGGCGGAAAAGATCCCGTCCTCCCTCCGGTTGATATAATCAGAAAGCCGTTCCGCATAAAACGGATCCTCGTCGTAAACTGCCATGATCTTTTTCATCTTCCCTCACCTCCTCAGAGATATCTTCCAGCCAGCCATATACAATATCCCAGGAACAGCCAGGGACCCAGCCGCAGGATATTCCGTTTATCCTCCCTTCCCGGATATTCCAGGAGCTTCCCCTCCCTTCCGGAGCGAATGATAAAGGTTCCGATCCGCTCCATCCGCATCCACAGCGAGCCCTGCCGCCAGATCATTCCCGCCGCCCGGAGGGCGGCCAGAAAAAGCCCGGTGAAGATCACCAGGAGCCCCGGCCCCATACCCAGAAGACCTGTACAGAGAGCCATCAGCTTAATGTCCCCTGCTCCCAGCATCCTGCATAAAAACAGGGTATAAAATACAGCACATGTACCAATGACCCGGGCCGCCAGTCCCGCCAGCAATATAAACACATCTCCGCCGGTCCCGGCTCCCCATATGGCTCCCACGATCCCGCCTGCCAGCCCCAGAAGGATCTGCCAGTGGAACACCTTCCCATACCTTCAGTCCGTCACAGCGGCTGAAAGCAGTACGACAAATAAAACTGCCAAGGGCAGACACCTCCCATCTTTATTTTTGTTGTTTTCTGGAATCCTGCCCCGATCCTGGGGCTTCCGGCGAAACTGCCGGTCCTGTCCCGGGCGGACGCCCGGTTGGAAATGATCTGGAAATGAAGAAGCTCATTTCTGAATGTGCTCCTATTATCGGCCAAACAGGAAAAAAAGTCAATTTCAAAACCGTAAAATCGCCCTCTATATTTTCAGCAATATTCTACAAAAAAATTTCATACAAAATAATAACTTTACTAAGTTTTATCCAAAACATTGACGTACCTTTCAAAAAATGCTAGAATATATTTAGTTTATATTTTTAAACCAATGGAATCAGAACACACAGACAGGAGGGCCATCCTATGCCGCAGGAACCGGACGACAGAGACTATACGCCGGATGAAAGCCGGTTAAAAACTTCATTCAGGGAGTGTATCCCCCTTTTCATCGCCCTGGGCGACAGTACCCGCCTAGCCATCATCCAGCAGCTTTATGAGGTGGAGGAGGACCGCAGATCCCTGGAGACGGAACAGAAAGGCGGCCGCAGCGTATCCGAAAAACGCCGCGCACCCGGTCTCAACGTGAAAGAGATCACAGAAAAAACCAGTCTTTCCCGTCCGGCTGTCTCCCATCATTTGAAGATCCTGAAGGATTCGGGGCTGATCGCTGTGGAAAAACGCGGCGTCTGCAATTATTACCATCTGACCAGCCAGTCCGCCATCGACCGGCTTCTCAGATTAAACGAGGCGCTGCAGCAGAATTCCAGTAAATGAATATCTCGCCCATAAAAAGACAATACTACCATTGACCTTTGTAATGCTCCGGAACGCGCCGCGCAGCACAGGAAGTCAGACCAGTCAGGAGCCGGGAGCTCCGAAACCTCCGGACACCTGAAAAAACGACCTCCAGCAAACGAAGCTGCAGGCTGCTGGAAGGCCGGATACTGGAAAAGACCAATACCAGAAGAAAGGAAAATGGAAGTATGCGATTCATAAACAAAAAATCCGCGCCAAATAAGGAACGGACGAAGGAGCTTCTGGAGCTGAAAAAGCAGATCATGGCCAGCCAGACTGCGATCCTTTCCGCCCAGAACCAGTTTGAGCAGGTGGTGGACCCCGCGCTGATCGACTGCTACATTTATGAGCTGAACGCAGCCCAGCTCCGCTACCAGTTCCTTCTCCAGAGCCTTAAAAAGCGGGAATTACAGGAGGTCTGACCGGCTATGAAGCCCTGGTATCAGAAAGCAGTTTTTTATCACATCTACCCTTTGGGGCTCCTGGGAGCTCCTAAGACAAATCATGAAACCTCCGCAGCCTGTCGTTTTGATGAGCTGCTCCAATGGATCCCCCACATACGGGATCTGGGCTGCACCGCCCTTTATATCGGTCCAGTCTTTGAATCCACAGGCCACGGCTATGACACCAGGGATCTGCACCTGGTGGACCGGAGGCTGGGGACAAATGAGGATTTTACAAATTTCGTGGACCAGTGTCACGAACATGGGATCCGTGTGGCAGTTGACGCCGTGTTCAATCACACTGGACGGGAATTTCCCGCCTTCCGCGATATCCAGGAAAAGAAAGAAGCCTCTCCCTATAAGGACTGGTACCGCGGAGTAAACTTCGGCTGGGGAAGCCCCATGGGCGATTCCTTCGGATACGAGGCATGGCAGGGCCACTATGAGCTCCCGTGCCTGAACCTGCAGAACCCGGCGGTCAGAGAGTATCTGATGGATACCGTAAAATTCTGGATCGATACCTTCCACATCGACGGCCTCCGCCTGGACTGCGCCAATGTTTTAGATTTTGCCTTCATGAAGGAGCTGCGCAGCCGCACCGCCTCCATGAAGGAAGATTTCTGGCTCATGGGCGAGGTGATCCACGGAGAATACGGCAGATGGGTCAATGGAGAAATGCTTCACTCTGTTACCAATTATGAGCTCCATAAGGCTCTTTACTCCGGTCACAACGACCATAACTATTTTGAGATCGCCCACAATGTGAAGCGGCTGGAATCTGTGGGAAGGGCTCTGTATACCTTTACGGATAACCACGACGAGGACAGGATCGCCAGCAAGCTGCGGGAACCAGACCACCTGTTCCCCGTATACCAGCTTTTATTCACCCTTCCCGGGATCCCGTCCGTGTACTACGGAAGCGAATGGGGGATCCAGGGAGCGCGCACCCGGGAATCTGACGAGGCGCTCCGCCCTGCCCTTTCCTTAAAGGATATGGAACAGAAGACCGGCCCCATCACGGACCATATCGCCGCCCTGGCCCGGATCCACCGGGATAATCCGGAGCTCCATGACGGAACGTATAAAGAACTTCTTCTGACCAACCGCCAGTATGCGTTTGGCCGGCTGGGAGAAAATACAATGATCCTTTCGGCAGTCAACAATGACAGCCAGCCCGCAGCCCTTTCCATACCGGTCCCGTTCCCGGCGTCCCAGGCCATAAACCTTCTGGACGCGGAAGCTCCTTCCATACCGGTGGAAAACGGAAGGCTTTCTGTGACCCTTCCGCCGTCAGGCGGCGCGATCTTTAAACTTCGGGAGGCATAAGAGTATGAAAAATTCAGGAAAAAGCAGTAAAACCACAGCAAAAAAGGCCGGAAGACCGGCCGGTACCGGCTTCATTACAGAACTGGACCGCTACCTGTTCGGTCAGGGTACCCACTATAAGATCTTTGAAAAGCTGGGGGCCCATCCCCGCACCTATGGCGGAAAGCCGGGTATGTACTTTGCCGTCTGGGCGCCCCATGCGAAGTCTGTGGGCGTCGTTGGGGACTTCAATGGATGGGATCCGGAGACGTCTCCCATGAAGCCCCTGGAGGATTCCGGCATCTACGAAGCCTTCATACCAGGCCTTGGAACTGGCGAGCTTTATAAATTTGCCATCACCACAAAGGATGACAAGATCCTTTTTAAAGCGGATCCCTATGCATTCAGCGCCGAGTTCCGGCCGGGAACCGCCTCCATCACCACCGATATCTCCGGCTTTTCCTGGAGCGATGAGAAATGGATGGAGAAGCGGAAGCACACAGAGCCGGAAAAAGCTCCCATGGCCATTTATGAGGTCCATCTGGGCTCCTGGAGAAAGGCCAGCCGGCCGGAAAAGGAGGGCTATTATACATATAAGGAGGCGGCCCACGAGCTGGCCGACTATGTGGTAAAAATGGGCTACACCCATGTGGAGCTCATGGGCATCGCGGAGCATCCCTACGACGGCTCCTGGGGCTACCAGGTGACCGGCTACTACGCTCCCACCTCCCGCTATGGAGGTCCCAGGGATTTCATGTACTTCGTCAATTATCTCCACAAAAAGGGGATCGGCGTGATCTTAGACTGGGTCCCGGCCCATTTTCCAAAAGACGCCCATGGCCTGGCGGATTTTGACGGGGAACCGCTTTATGAGTACGCAGATCCCAGAAAAGGCGAGCATCCCGACTGGGGAACAAAGGTCTTTGATTACGGGAAAAACGAGGTGAAAAACTTCCTGATCGCCAACGCCCTTTACTGGGTAGAGAATTTCCATGTGGACGGGCTCCGGGTGGACGCCGTGGCCTCCATGCTGTATCTGGACTACGGGCGCAGCGACGGGAACTGGGTCCCCAACCAGTACGGAGAAAATAAAAATCTGGAGGCCATCGAATTCTTCCGCCATTTGAACAGCGTCCTTACAGGCCATATGACCGGAGCCATCATGATCGCCGAGGAATCCACCGCATGGCCCGGCGTCACAAAGGCACCGGAGGAGGGCGGCCTGGGCTTTACCTTCAAGTGGAATATGGGATGGATGCATGACTTTCTGGAATATATGAAATTGGATCCATATTTCCGAAAATTCAACCACAATAAGATGACCTTCGGGATCACCTACGCCACCAGCGAAAACTACATCCTGACCCTGTCCCATGACGAGGTGGTCCATTTAAAATGCTCCATGATCAATAAAATGCCCGGCTTCCCGGACGATAAATTTGCGAACCTGAAGGCCGGCTATACCTTCATGATGGGCCATCCAGGCAAAAAGCTCTTATTCATGGGTCAGGATTTCGGCCAGTACCATGAGTGGGACGAAAAAACAGCCCTGGACTGGTATCTGGCAGAGGAGCCCCAGCACAGGGACCTGCTAAAATATTACAGCGACCTGCTCCATATCTACCAGAAATATCCGGCCCTTTACCGGCTGGACAGCGATTGGAACGGTTTCCAGTGGATCAACGCCAACGACGGCGACCGGAGCATCTTCAGCTTCATCCGCCGGGATGAAACAGGGAAAAAGAACCTCCTGTTCGTCATCAACTTCACTCCCATGGCCCGGGACGATTACCGGGTGGGCGTTCCCAAATCAGGAACCTATACGCTGATCCTGGACAATGAGCACGGCCTCTATAAGCGCGGGGAGCATGCCTTCTCAAAGCGCTCCGTAAAATCTGAATGCGACGGCCAGCCCTATTCCTTTGCCTACCCGCTTCCGGCTTACGGAACCGCTGTTTTCCGTTTTAATTAATTGACAGGAATTTTTAATACGTTCACCGCATTTTTATGTTATACTGGATGTGGTGAACGTATTTTTACCTGGATAAAACTTTCAAGGAGGGAACTTATGCAGACGATTCTTGTATGCGATGACGATAAACAGATTGTTGAAGCTATTAATATTTATCTTACGGGAGAGGGCTTTGAGGTCATCAAGGCCTATGACGGCTACGAGGCCCTGGAATACCTGGAGGACCACGAGGTGAACCTGATGATCGTGGATGTGATGATGCCGGGATTGGACGGGATCCGCACCACCTTAAAGGTACGCGAGACCAGCAGCATCCCCATTATCATCCTGTCGGCCAAATCCGAGGATACCGATAAGATCCTGGGCTTAAACATTGGGGCGGACGACTATATCACAAAGCCCTTTAATCCCCTGGAGCTGGTGGCTCGGGTCAAATCCCAGCTCCGCCGCTACACCCAGCTTGGAAACCTGAACCAGCAGAACAGCTCCCAGGTCTATAAGTGCGGCGGTCTCATGATCAATGATGAAAATAAAGAGGTGACGGTGGACGGCGAGCCCATCAAGCTCACGCCCATTGAGTATAACATCCTGCTGCTCCTTGTAAAGAATGCCGGAAAGGTATTCTCCATCGACCAGATCTACGAAAAGATCTGGAATGAGGATGCCATCGGCGCCGACAATACCGTAGCCGTCCACATCCGCCATATCCGCGAAAAAATTGAGATCAACCCCAAGGAACCCCGCTACTTAAAGGTGGTCTGGGGCGTGGGCTATAAGATCGAGAAACAGTAAGGAGAATCCAGATGAGCCAGAATACACCGAGTTTTTTTCTGAAGCGTTTTTCCGGTTTTCTGCACTTTATCTTTGCCCTGATCGCGCTCACCGGAGTCGGGTTCATGTATCTGAACAGCAACTACGGCCGCGGACTGGACTGGATCGAGGATGAGACCTTCGACCAGTCTCCGGATTTTAATAAGAAGGTGCAGGCCGACATCGCCAGTATTTTCGACTATATCCAGTACCAGGAGCTTTTTGAGACCAATGGAGAGGTGGACTACAATAAAATGGTCCTGGACGTCTCCTCCGGCCCCGGCGGAGACAAGAGCTATACCCTCAACGACATCATCCTATACGGAAAGTCCCTGGGCTATTATATGGATGAGGCCGACAACTATGCCTTAAAGGGCGGGCCCGAAAACCTCAGCGCAGAGGATGAGGAGCAGTATTATGTGCGCTGGCGCTGCTATCAGTCCGAGGAGGAGCTGACGGGACCCGACCAGTCCTTTGCCACCCTGCCGGAGCTGACCTATGAGATCCTGAAGCGGTTCTCTTCCTATTACTCCATATATTCCCGGCTCATGTCGGATTTCACCAACTTTTATTTCCGTGTGGCTTTTTATTCCAAAAATGACGCCATCTATGAAATCCACACCAATGCGCCGGAAATGACCATCGACGACATGATGGCCATGGGAAAATATATCTATTATTCCGGGGATTCCAATGACCTGGCCGTAAGGACGAACTTTAATTCCACCTTTCCCAGTGTTCCGGCCCTCATGGCCAAGGCCAATCCCTACAACAGCTCCAACAACTATGTGGTCATCGGCCTGGACACCACCTACAAGGCCCTGGACGACTATGCCCATGCATATACCCAGTATAACAGCTCCAGGAAGACCTTCGTAAACGGGCTCTACCTGGCCTCCATCGGCCTGGCCGGCTGCCTTCTGACCTTTGTTTTCCTTATGTTTGCCTCGGGCCATCCGGCTCTTGGGGACCGGTCCGTGGTCCTTTATCCCTTTGATAAAATCAAAACGGACCTGATGCTGCTGTTAATGGCCTTTGCCGCTTACATAAGCGCCGCCTTTCTGGCCCCTCTGGCATCAAAGCTCCTTCACATTCTGGTGACGGAAGGCTACTGGGACCGCGCCAGCCGTCTCATGATGTTCGGAAGCCTGTATATGGTGGGGATCCTGACCTTTTTCAGCCTGGTCCGCCGTTATAAGGCAGAAAGCCTCTGGACCAACAGCCTCCTCCATGATCTGACGGAGACCCTTTCCGAAAGCACCTTCAAATACCGTCTGACCTTAAGCTTTGCGCTTTATCTGGCGGCCAATGTGTTTACGATCACCCTGGGGGCATTTTACCTCATCCAGAGCGAGGGAAGCGGGTTTACCTCTGTTCCCTTCCTGGCCGGTCTCTCCTTCTGGGTGGTGGGCAATCTGGTCGTATTCTATTTCCTGTACCGCAACGCAGTCCAGACCGATAAGCTCCACCAGGCCATCGACAAGCTGGCTTCCGGAGAGACCAGCTACAAGGTGGACGTTTCCCAGTTTTCCAGCCTGGAGGCGCAGCTGGCTGAGGGCTTAAACCGCATCAGCGACGGTCTGGAAACGGCTCTGGCCGAGCAGGTAAAAAGCGAGCGCTTAAAGGCAGACCTGATCACCAACGTATCCCACGATATTAAGACGCCGCTGACCTCCATCATCAACTATGTGGATCTCATCAAGCGCGAAAAGCCCCAGGATCCCACGATCCAGAAATATCTTGAGGTCCTGGACCAGAAATCCCAGCGCCTTAAAACGCTGACCGAGGATCTGGTGGAGGCCTCCAGAGCCAGCTCCGGAAATATCAAGCTGGATATGGCCAATATCGACATCGTGGAACTGGTCCAGCAGACCAATGGTGAATTTGAGGAAAAATACGCCATCCGTCATCTGGACATCGTTACGACCCTCCCCAATGAGGTGATCCTCATTGAGGCCGACGGCAGACGGCTGTGGCGCGTACTGGAAAACCTGTACAACAACGCCTTTAAATATGCCATGGAAGGCACCCGCGTCTACGTGGGCATCGAGGACCGGGATTCCGAGGTCGTATTCTCCATTAAAAACGTTTCTGCCACGCCGTTAAACATCAGCCCCGACGAGCTGACCGAGCGCTTCGTCCGCGGCGATACGTCCCGTACCACCGAGGGAAGCGGACTGGGCCTTTCCATTGCCAAGGACCTGACCCAGCTCCAGGGCGGCCGGTTCGAGATCACCATTGACGGGGATCTGTTTAAGGCAGAGCTGACATTTGCCATTAAAAACTAGCCGGATCTGTATCTGTATTTCAAAAAAAGAGCTGCTGCCAGCAGAGGATCTTCAAAATCCCCCTGCCGCAGCAGCTCTCTTCTATATTGTTCTACCGGATATCCAGAATCAGCGAAGCCAGCAGCGCGATCCGCGGAATATACTGGCTGATACGCAGGTATTCGCTTTCGGAATGGGCTCCGTCCCCCCAGCCTCCCAGGCCGTCCAGAGTCGGGATCCCCATGGCCGACACAGCGTTTCCGTCGCTGCCCCCGCCTACGAACTGGTGAGAAAACGAAAGCCCCAGCTTCCTGCCGCATTCCTTCGCGGCCGCAAACAACTCCATGTTCCCCTGGGTCTCCTCCATGGGAAGCTTTCCTTCCACGATCTCCACCTCCCTGGAGGTTCCTGGAACTGATACCGGCAGATCCCGGATCTCCCGGCGGATCCTCTGTCCCTCCTCCATGGACTTATAGCGGCAGTCCACAGAAAAGCTGGCAGCTGCCGGAACTACATTGACCTTCGTTCCTCCCTGGCAGACGCCCACATTGACTGTGGTACCGGCCTCATAATCTGTCAGCGCCTGGATCTTCAGGATCTCCGCAGCCATCTCCTGGATGGCGTTGATTCCCTCCTTATGGGCATTTCCCGCATGGGAGGCCTTCCCATGGATCGTCACATTGAATTTTATATTTCCCTTTCTTCCTGTCTTAAGATCCCCGTTTCCCACACAGGGCTCGCAGACCAGGGCCGCCCGGGCGTTTTCTGCCAGTCCGCAGATAATGTCCGAGGATTCATGGCTTCCCGTCTCCTCGTCTCCATTGAAAATAAAGACCAGCTTTCTCCCCGGATCGATCCCCAGCTCCTTATAGGCTCTGGCCGTCCATATGGCCGAGATAAGACCACTTTTCATATCCGAAACACCAGGGCCATACAGCCGGTCTCCCTCTGTGCGGTACTGAATGGCGCCGATCAGATGTACGGTATCATAATGGCCAATGATCAGGAGTTTTTCCTCTCCCTGTCCGAGCTCAAACCGCACCAGATCATGTCCTCCCTCCCGCTCATAGACCAGCGGCTCCTCTCCCGTCCGCTCCCGGATCAAAGCCTCCAGGACCTTCCTGGTTTCGGCCAGAGCCTCCAGATCCGATGTGCTGGCCTCTGCCTTCACCAGCCGCTCCAGATCCCCAAAGATCTCCGCCTCGTGATCCCTGAAATACTTTAAAAGTCTCTCCTCCATATGGATCCCTCCCTATATATTTAATTTTTATTTTCTCCCTGGTCAGCAGATATTACCTTCACCCTCTTCCATTTTCCCGTCAGATACCAGCCAAAGGAGATCATATAATTGGCCGCCCATCCCATGGGAACGGCCATCCATGCCACCTGGATCCCGTAAACAGGGGCAAACACGTTGGTGACGATGACCCGGATGGACAAATTCACCAGATTGGCCGCCGTAAATGCCGCCACATCCCCAGCTCCCCGGAGAAGACCATCGGTAGTGGCCTTAAGGCCGATGAAGGCATAGAAAAAGGAAAGAAATTTCACGTAAGAAACGCCCACAGAATAGGCAGTGCTGCCGCCGCTCTCTAAAAACATGGCCACAAACGCGCCGCCGAACAGCTGGTACATGATGCACAGACCCGCGCCCACAGTGAGCACGGTCACATAGCACATCTTATAGCCCTCCTTCACCCGGTCCAGCTTTCCAGCGCCAATATTCTGGGCCGTAAAGGTGGACATGGCATTTCCCATGGCCAGCATGGGAACGATGCTTAAGGACTCGATCCGGCTTCCTGCCGAATAGCCTGCCAGGGCCGCGGAACCGAAGCTGTTGACCACGGACTGGACCAGAAGGATGCCCATGTGGACGATGGACTGCTGGAGCGTGGAGGGAACGGCGATCTTCACCATGGACCGCATCATCCCGAAATCATAATAGCCATACACTTCCTCCTCCTCGTATCCCTTCAGCTTCCGCATCAGAAGGAAAAAGGAGATCACCGCCGAAACGCCCTGGGCGATCAGCGTCGCCACAGCCACGCCCCGGACTCCCTGATGGAAGCAGATCACGAACACCATATCCAGCGCAATGTTTAACAGGGAGGAGAAGATCAGAAGATACAGCGGTCTTTTGGAATCTCCCAGGGAATTGAAGATGGACGCCTGGACATTGTACATAAACAAAAACGGAAGTCCCAGGAAATAAATGGCCAGATACAGGGCCGCGTCGGAAAAAATGTCCTCCGGTGTGTTGACCCACGAAAGGATCTGATGGTTAAAAACAGCCCCCACGGTCCCCAGGATCACAGAGATCACCAGGAAATTGATCATGGTCGTAAATACGGCTGTCTTCATTTTCCCTATCTTTCCCGCTCCCAGGAACTGGGAGATGATCACCGAGCTCCCGATGCCGCCGCCGATGGCAATGGCGATGAACACGTTGGTGATGGCGTAGGACGCGCCCACGGCCGCCAGGGCATTTTCCCCGACGAAGCGGCCCACGATCACAGAATCCGTGATGTTATAAAGCTGCTGGAACAGGTTGCCGAAGATCATTGGAAGGGCAAAAAATAAAAGCGCTTTCCCCGGATGGTCTGTCAGCATGTCGTATTTCTTCTTTTTTGCTGTCTGATTAGCCGGCATGGTTTTCCACTCTTTCTATCTGTTTTTCTGGCCAATGCCAGAGACGGGCCCAGGGCCCGGCAGTTTCATTATAGCACCCTGGAACGGATTCTTCCAAGGGTTTCCTTCCAGAAAATCTATCCCCTGGATCCCCCGTATTGTGAAACCTCCCCTGTCATGCTATAATGTCTGTAAAACAGACATTATAGCATTGCGCATCTGGTTTCTGCGTTCATCACATAAACCCCGGCGCTTCATTCTCCCGGGGGGGTGCCATCATCCCCCAAAGAAAGGAATCTCCCTGCCAATGATCGATTTCAATGAATATAAAACATACTTTGATACTTACGCAGCCCGCTACGATAAGGCCGACGGCCGCGTCGCCCTTAAGATCGTCCACACCTATGCCGTCGTCTCCGTCATGGAGACCCTCTGCCGGCTGCGCTGCCTGCCGCCCCATACCGCCGGACTGGCCCTTTTATGCGCCCTGTTCCATGACATCGGCCGGTTTGAGCAGTTAAAACAGTACGACACCTTCCTGGACCATAAAAGCGTGGACCACGCATCCTTAAGCTGTAAGGTCCTGCGGGAAAACCATGTGCTGGACCGGCTGCCTGAGACAGACAGGGAAGCCGTCCTCACTGCCATCGAAAACCATAACAAGCTGAGGATCGATCCCACAGTGACGGCCGCAGCCTCTTCCTGTCCCGATGACGCCCAAAGTTTAGGAGCGCCTGGGCCCTGCTGCTCCGCCGGAGAAGTCCTGGAGCTGTGCCGCCTCATCCGGGACGCCGATAAATGCGACATTTTCCGTGTCTTTGCCACCGACGACATGACCGATGTGGTGGGGGCCTCCGAGGAAGAGATCTCCCGGGAAACCATCACCCCAGAGGTCATGGAGGCCCTCCGTGACCATGTTTCCGTGGACCGGCGCGCCAGAAAGACCCACCTGGACCAGTGGATCGGCTTTTTATGCTTTGTTTTTGACTTAAACTACCGGGAAAGCATCCAGATCGTAAAAGAACAGGGGTATTATAAAAGGCCCTTTGAGCGGACAGATTTTAAGAATCCTGCTGCCAGAGCTCTGGTCCATGAGGCCCTGGGAACGGTGGACCTGTATATGGAGATCTTTGGACAGACCATCCCCGACGCCCTCCGGGAATTTTTCCAGGACCACCCAAAGATGGCTCTGGCTTTTTCCGGCGGGACCGACTCCGCCTATCTCCTATACGCGGCCAGGGCCTGCGGCTGTCATGTCCGGGCTTATTATGCAGCTTCCCCCTTCCAGCCGGCCTTTGAGCTGGAGGACGCAAAAAAACTGGCCGTTTCCCTGGAAGCCGAAATGACCATACTCCCCTTAAACGTCCTGGAGCTGTCCGCAGTCCGGGAAAACCCCTCCGACCGCTGCTATCACTGTAAAAACGCCATCTTTTCAAGGATCCTGGAGGCGGCAGAAAAGGACGGCTTCCTGGAGGTCATGGACGGCACCAACGCCTCCGACGACGCCGGGGACCGGCCCGGGATG
>ENA-ORTY01002122-ORTY01002122.1-human-gut-metagenome-genome-assembly--contig:-NODE-2122-length-19801-cov-4.565988_pt1 | contig 19801 bp, 24 predicted proteins | sample MGYA00241917_ERZ509198 | MGnify/ENA primary metagenome ERZ509198 (study PRJEB26280, sample SAMEA2338857) | human gut metagenome | biome: human gut; feature: human-associated habitat; material: faeces...
GAAAGTAATTGTGCGAGAATTGCTATTCTCTGCTCTTAACGCTGTGTTTGTCATTGCTTTTTCTCCTTTAAAATATTATTTTTAACTTCAATTTGGATTTCGACTACAACAAAAAAGGACACTTTCCTAAAATCTCTCTTAGGAAAATGTCCTTGCGGTACATTTATAAAGTTCAATTCATAAGCACAACAACGTAATATCAAGTGTTATCACGTATTATACAACAAAAATTTGTTGTACTTCTGTTGTAGTATGCAACTTTTACAAACACATTTTTTGATTTTTAATATAACTTCGCACCAGCCGGGATATGATCATCAACCATCAGAAGATGAAGTTTTTCTTCTCCTTCTTCTTCGTGAATTGCACTAAGTAACATTCCACAAGAATCAATTCCCATCATAGCTCTTGGCGGCAGGTTTGTGATAGCGATCAGTGTTTTTCCAACCAGTTCTTCTGGCTCGTAATAAGCGTGAATACCGCTTAAAATGGTACGATCTGTGCCTGTTCCGTCATCCAGAGTGAACTGTAACAGCTTCTTGGATTTCTTAACTGCTTCACATGCTTTTACCTTTACAGCTCTGAAATCAGACTTGCTGAAAGTATCGAAATCAACCATTTCTTCAAATAATGGCTCAACTTTTACTTTGGAAAAATCAATCTTCTCAACTGTTTTTTCAGCCTCTGCCGGAGCTGCTTCGGAAGTCTTGGAAGCTTTCTTGTCAGCGTCCAGTGACTTCATTGTCGGGAATAATAATATATTATTTTGTCATGGTTCTATAAGTCTTTATTTCTATATATATCCGTATCTTCTAATATCCACAAGTTCTTTTATTCTCCAAAAATCTCCGTAGATATTTCATGAATGGTACAAAGTTGGTACAAGATTGGTACAAAGATTATAACTTCAACTTCCAACTATGTAAAAAACTTAATACTTAGCCTTGCCCCACAAACCAATTATAATTTAACAATTATCTCATCAATTGCATTTTTACATTCTTTAATCTTTTCAGCATTAACTTTCGCATTCTCTGAGTAAACCGGATAATATCCTTGTTTCATAGAAGACAACAATCGTCCCAAATGAGCACACACTACACCCGCACTATTAAAATCTCTTAATGGTTTTGAATAATACTCAATAAATTTTTCCTTACTGTCTATAGTTTCTGTTTCTTCAACAAAATATTCCGGATGCTTCTCATAAATTTTATATAATGATGTAGATGTCGCATCTGATAATGCTTTAAATGCTCTAGCAGATCCCTTAAATTGTGTTAGCCGATTACCAATTAACAAATGAATCTTTGGTACTTCAATACCCTGTTCCTCTGCCATTTTTGCATATGTCCAAGAGCCATAAATTGGATGAGGCGGATTTGTACCATGCAACAATGCTACCATTGCTGAAGCAGCTGTTTTAGAAGAGTCATCTGCATTTATTGGTGTCAATAACCTTTCCGCTCCTGAAATAGCAATTTGAGTATAAATGCTAAAACTTGGATTTGTATCAATAAAAACCATCCATTCTTTTTCCGAGCTTGTAATCTTTGTAATAAAATTCTTTATTATTTCCTGAATCCATTTCCATGGTTGAGCACTTGGTGTCAAAGCTTTTGCAGATGCAGCCTCATTAATTGCCGGAGCCATTGGTTCTAAATTTCCATCTCCGCATAATAGATATAAATTTGAGGGTGCATTGTTATTATATTCCGATACTTTTACAACAAATTTGTACGGATCAGGTAATTCTGCTCCACGTCCATTGGTAATAACTGTACTTAAGTATCCAACAACAGAATGTGGCGTTGCTTCTTTACAAAAATTAATAATATTCTCTTCACCAATTGGACCGCCGCCAAGAAGCATCATACTTGAATTAGCTTGAGGACATAAATCTATAACTAACACATTCTGTTCTGGATGAAGCTCTGCATACCTCATAGAAAGATGAAATGTAATAGTACTTTTTCCTACACCGCCCTTGTTATTCCACAGAGCATAGCTATGAATTAACCCCATATAAAATCCTCCTTTATGCAAACCGTTTCTTCATATAGCATATTTCTCTAATTTCCACAAAATTCTCACTATACTTGCGCTGATATAATAGACGAAATCTCATCATAGTATCTATCGGCTATATATTCTGCCGACTCTGCCCACAACCCATTTTCTGTTTCCTGCAATGTCTTATACGTTTCAGACTTATAGAATTTCAATGCAGCTTCCTCAAAACTGATATGAAAACGTTGTTGCAACAATTTTAATACATCTCTAATCTGTATACAAACATTCATGGTGATGTCTTTTCCATTAAAACTATATATCATTTCTGGCATAAAAACTCCTCCTTACCAACTGCAAATACTGCAATGCCTTCTCTGTATGAAATGACACCTGATTATTTACTTTGCTATATCGCAACCTTTCTACTGCTTCTGCTGCTGTTAAAATATTTGCTATATATAATTGAACAGTCTCCATTGTATTATCGTCTGCAACCGGTCCAATCACCACATCATAATCATGCTGCAATCCGCCTTTACTTCTATTCTCTTTAATGAATTCCAGCCATTCCTCACTCAAAGCATCAAATCTTTTCACATTTAATGCACAGTTCTCTTCAAATAAGTATTCGTAAACAAAATACTCCTTCTTTTTTTCTCTTAATGAAAGCCTGTATCCCCATTCCTTTGACTGTGATTGTAAAATTGTAGTATAAAAACCTTTTCCGAAATCTCTTCTATTATGAGATTTATTAAGATTTATATTTTCAAATTCATAGCAACTTCCATGATAAACCACCAACTCTTTTGAACCTTCCATGATAATTTTCTCTACATACTCTAATACTTCTTCGAAACTTATTTGATGAAGATATTCATGTTGTATCATCATCTTTTCAAAAACCTGATTTTCATGAAACAATTCAACCACACTATTTCCCGAAACATGGTACTTGCGAGCATACGCTTCCATTGCCTGAACAGATAACATTTCACAATCTGTCTGCACGCTCATTCTTTTATTACCTCTCTTTATTTTATTAAAAACTATACTTTCCAATACCATAAATTGGTATTGTATGAACATTATCCTTTATTCCACCATGTGTATTACCTTTCGCATAAACCACATAATCCGCCTTCTCTTTTTCCAAAATCATCTGGACTGTTTTACTGTTCTTTTTTCCTGCTTTCACTTCTATTGCATAGGTTTTCTTTGTTTTCAGAGATTTCACATAAAAGTCAATCTCTCCCTGCCCCAATGTTGCAAAAGCAGGTGTTTCCAAAGCAATCTCTGCCGGAGGAACCAGACGTTTTTTCAAATCAAGATATACAAAGTTCTCATTCACAATCCCTGCAATATCGCCCTCATTACAGCCAATGTGTTTCAGGAAATAACTTGTCAATCCAATATCCATAAAGTAACATCTTGATTTTGCCTTAAAATCTAAGATATTGCAATCTTTTATTTTTCCTGCAAATCCTATAATTCCCGAACTATATATCCAGTCTATTGCTCTATTTACAGATGCCTTACTGATATTACTGGAATAATCCTTTACTACAATACTCTGTAATTCTTCACTAAAACTATCCTTTTCAAAACCTTTTTTCTCTTTTACAAGAACTCTTGCAACCCCTGAAAAAATGTTATCATATACCTCATGGTCTAAAATATCCTCAAAATAACGCTTACTTTCATTCGTGAATAATTTAATGATTTTTAATAATTCTCCATTTGCCTGTTCGATAGAATGAGAATCTAAATATCTCAAAACTACTGCCGGATAACCACCAATCTGTGTATAGACTTGGTATAATTCTGATAGTTTTTGATATTCCTCTTCTGTACTGCCTCCATAAAGGTCTAATTCTTTATACAGAGTTTCTTCTCCACAAGCCTTCAAAAACTCTTCAAAATCCAATGTATGAATTTCTAAGGAATCCAAATCACCTGCCGAATATTTAAACTCCTTATTCAAAATCCGCCCTAAGTAACTTCCTGTAATAATAAAATCACTTTTTAATTCTCTAGTAAATTCGCGAATTCTGTTATAAATATCTGCGGATTCCTGGATTTCATCAATAATCACTACAGTATCTGAAGAATCTACAAAATCTGGATAAGCTCTTTTAATCAACTCATATACTGGATTTGCACATTGCAATCCATGCAGAATTTCATTCCGCAGTTCTTTGTAGCGTTCCAAAAATAATTCCCCTGTAAAATCAAGAAGATTAATATATATCTTATGCTGATACTGTTCATCGGCAAATTTATTTACAATATAGGTCTTTCCAACCTGACGTGCCCCTGAAACTTCTAATGTTGCATGATGTTCTCTTTTCTTCCACAAAAGCAGGTTCTCATACGCATTCCGTTTCAAATATTTATCCATACTTATTCACTCCAGTCAACTTTCCTAATTACTTCATATTATAACCGATTTTTGTTTCTTTTCCTATCCCTATTTGCCATCTGCTTATATTTATCCGTATTTACTCTGTTCGTAAATACAAAAGGCAGACTGTTTCATCTGCCTCTTATATTTCCTAATATGATTTTCATTTTACACTGTCTGAGTAATCTCTTTCTCTAACATCTCAACCTCATCTAAAGTCAGACCAAAATAATTCGCAATTTCTTCTTTTTTCAACTTTCCATCTCTTAGAATTTTTAAAGCGATTTCTTTTTTCTCTTCACTGATTAAATCTTCTACAATCTTGCACATAGTTGCTACTCCTTTCTCATTTTCCTTAAAATAATTTCTGAAATCAGCCTTCCATTAGCGTCCGTGCCTCATCACAACACAATTCTTCGTCTGTGTATATCTGTTTTGTCCCCCAATCAAAATAGTACACATGATCCGCAAGTCTTTCTTCAGGCACTACTTGTTCTTCATTCACTATTTTTACCATACCGTTTAGCATTTCTTTATCAATTGTACCACTATCCACAACTAAAATCAGTTCGTGAATACTTGACGGTAAAATATAGAAATTCTTTCTTCCCACTATCTCTTGAAACATTTCGGCACACAAAAAGATTCCGGCTGCACCGCAATATTTTTCTTGATTTGTCAAGACGTACATAAACTCACATTCTTCAGAATCTTCTTCCTCTTCTGTATCTTCTACGACTTCCGGGAAACACTCTTTCACAACACTCTTAAGATCGCATACTTGATAGCCATCCTCTTTCAAATTTTCAAATGCTTGGCGATATATTTCATCTTCGCAAATCTTCCAAGATTTTACCATTTGCCTTGTGATTTTGACACTTCCAATTCCTACTTCTGTAACACGAATCATATAGAGAACAAGAAAATCCAAATATTCCTGATAGAGATACTTCTCTTTCAAATCCTCATTTTCCTTCGCTGAAACAATCATCGGATATATCTTATTCTGAACCCTCTCCCAACTTTTTATATTTTCAATACTTTTTAACTTTTCCTTAATCTTTTCCTCATTCTCTTTTTGTTTTTTATACACTACACAGATTTCTTCTACACACTTTTTAAATTCTCCATCCTGCAAATATCTTTCAAAACATTCTTCCAAATAAATAACAGGAACCACTTGTTGCGGTTTCTGCGTTCTACTGATAGAAAGACCTGTTTTTTCTGTTCCATTGAGTTTTGGATTTGTAATAATCTGCACCTCATAATCCTGTCCTAAATTCGCTTGTACCTGTTCTTTCATATTTTCTACAAATGTTCTATAATCCATTGTGTTCTTCTCCTTTTGTACTATTTTTTCTCTTATTTACGCTGTCTTTTCCTGATACTCCACATCCCAAATCTCTTCTCCATGAATCTCACTCATATCACCAGACAGTTCCGTCTTAATTGTTTCATCATTTGACAATGCTTTACGAAAATCTGTCTTTAATGGTGCATATTTCAAAGCCTGCTTAATAACTGTTTTCTTAGCCATGCCAATATAGTTGCTCTTCCAAGGACTGAAGGAAGAGCCAAACGCTTTTGAATATTCCTTTGCATATTCATCCATTGCTGTTTTACTCATCACTTCAAAACCAAATCCCCCATTTACCAGTTTGAAAAATCCATAAAACAATCGTACTTCTCCCCGCTCTCCTAAAGTCGGACAATGTTCCAGTTTCGGATTCAACCCTAATTCATACGAAAAGTCATCATTTTCATAAACTGCCTGTGCAGATATGATCTGCATCTGCGGATTCCGGTAGCTTAAATCAATCAGTCCTTTATAGCCAATCTGAAACTGACATTCCATCACGCCTTTATTGTTGTAGGGAATCAGATACGCCTGCCCCAATGGTGTATTCGGTTCCAATCCAAGCTGAGCTGCATTCATCAACGCCGCAAGGAAACTCATCTGCGTACACTCTCTTAATTTGGGTGTCGTGTTTAACGCAGACAACGCCATTCTTGTGAACCTCTCCGGCGTAATAACTTCCGGCAACGCCTTTTTGATTTCCGGCTCCATTGCCTTAATCAAGTCTGCAATACTCATAGATTTTGTTAATTTTGTTTCACCTTTTGTACTTTCTGCCTTTTTGGCTAATTCTTCTTTTACTCCTGCCATTTTCTTTGCCTCCTAAAAACATACAAAAATAAGAGGCAGATTGTTATATCCACCTCTTAATCTCTGTTTCCTATATTCCTTAATGTATTCCTTATTGAAATATGCAATCACTCCCGAATGTTTTGAAGAATCAAAACCTTTTAAAATATTCATGGCTCTCATTGCGTGAAAGATTGCATAATAAGAACGGTTTAAAGAGGTCTTATACTGACCAATCTCTAAGTTTCCCTCCGCTGCTGAAAGCATTTCTTTTGCCCGTTCCATACGGTATCATGCTAATTCTCTTAAGCTCCTTTCCACAAAACAACACCCTCTTCTCTGATATTTTTATAGAAAGGTAAGATGTCTCCCCATTTTTCCAACTGTTCTTCCTGAATATCAACGATTGAAAACACCTTGTTGTATTGGATATCCATTTCAGCAGACCAGCGGAGAAATTGTTCCTTCTCAGCTTCTTCCATATCTTTTTTCATAATGATTGCAATATCAATATCACTTTCTTCTGTGGCTTCATTCCTTGCAACAGAACCATATAAAATAATCGTTTGAATATCATCACCAAAAATCAACCGCAACCCACGAATCAAGTCTTCTTTCATTTTTTCAGACAACATCCACCTCACCTCTTTCTGTGATGATTATTTTTATCCAAATAGTATTTCTCTATATCTACATATTATCATAACCAGCTATATCAAACAATCTAAATATTCTAACTTAGATTCGTCAATAAAACTTCTTCTCAAACAGCATTGCCAAAAACTCTACAATCTGTGGTCTAAAAATCAAAATCAGTAAAATCAATACAATGAAAATCAAACAAATTTTCACATAATCATGTTTCATTTCTCTTTCCTTTCTTACGCTGCTTTTACCGTAAATCTCCGGCTCAACACGGATTTTTTATATTTCGCATAGATTTCCGGCTGTTCTTCTTTCAGGCGTTTTTCATCCAAACGGTTACTCTCTACTGCTTTCCAAGACACACGGTACTGCTCATTCTCTGCAATCTCAGCCTCTCCGAGATACAGTTTCAGTTCCTGCTCAATCTGTCTTTTCTCCGTATCCATCTTCCCGATGATTTCTGAAAGTTCCTGACGTCGTTTTATTTTCTCATTAAATCCCGTCAAAGGAATGGTTTCTGCGACAGTCTGTTTATAATATTCTGCAATGACACTATCTGCAAGTTTAGAACCGTCAGGACTTGGTATCTGTCTTTTTAACACATGGTTCTCCCAAAAATCCTGCTCAATCCGAATCAAATCTGCAATCATCTCTTCATCACGTTCCAGTTTATAATAGCGAAATCCTTTCCCGAAAATCACTACGGCAATGTACCACGCATCTGCCCCACAGACAGTCATATAGTGATAGCACTGGATTTGATAAGACAATGGAATCTTTCCATTCTCCCACTTATCTGCCATATACGGGCTTGCTGTCTTACATTCCAATCCTGCATTTTCTCCTACAACCATACGGTCTACATCTGCAAGCATAAACGGATACTTCTCATGATAAAATATCGCATTTGCACGCCTGACCTTTTTCCCTGTTGCTTCCATAAACCGTTTTGCCACATAATCTTCAAATTCTCTGCCCTGACGCATAGCCTCATTATCAAGTTCTTCTATCTCTTCAGAAATCTTATCCTGATATACCTGTATGGCAGTACGGTACGGGTTCAGTCCACAGACTGCCCCCGCATCAGAACCGCCGATTCCTTTTTTTCGATAGGTGAGCCATTCCTTTTTTTCTAATTTCAACGTAGATACTAATTTTTTCATGCTGCGATTTCCTCCATTTCTTCCGCTTTCACTTTCTGATATTTCTCCTGAAGTTCATCCACATTTCTCTCAAGAGCATCCTGTAATTCTTCTATATGGGAATCCTCCTCTTTTAACCATCTATCATAAAGAAAAGCCAAAAGATTCGGGAACACAAGAAGAGTTCTTAACACTTCCAGTTCTATCTTTTGGCTCATTTCCATCAGTAATTCATAAATATTGAGCATCGTATCAATCTGATATGCCCGTTCAAATAACACTTCCGCACTTTGCTTTAACATTCTCTTTTTAAATCGGCTGTTCTCCAATCCAATCTTGATACAGAACAACTCTCTTAATTCCTCTTCCATCTTTTCTCTCCTTATGCTGCTTTCACCATCTGATACGCTTTATCAATCAGTGGATTTCCTTCTACCGTTCTTGTGAACAGATTTTCCTTATAGTTTGCTGTCCTGCGTAACGGTTCTGCATGGGTGGCAAAATCGCTCACCGCATTGACAAAAGCATACGCATTTTTCCCTACATCTTTCAAATCCGGTGCATCAAAATACCGCATCTTCATATCTTCCCGAAGACGTTTCATATTTTTTATCTGCTGTGGAGTGGAATCTTCTTCCAGTGGCAACAGAATTTCAATGTAATCTAACACCTGCTGGTCGGTCAGTTTCTTTTTGCGAAGCGTTTCAAACTCTTTGCCAAGATAATCCATGTATTTTTCTGCCATAAATAAAGTATCTTTTGCCTCCTGCATTTTTCCTTTGATATCTCCAGTATGAATCATGGACCAGGAACGTTTTGCTGTTGACAAAGCCAAATTTAATGTATTCTGACACACAACTCGAATCGGTGTGATTGCTGCCTTGATTGCCCCCGAACCATCATGGGAGTTAAAGAATACTAGATACGGACTGATTCTCTCGCCGGAAATAATGTATTCATGCGGAAGATGTGCCAATAGCCACACTTTTCTTCCACCCTGTAAACTACCTGCTGTTTCGTATCGAACACCTTCGCCCAACAATTCGTCTGTAAAGGCAAATGCCTCTTGATTCTGTACAATCTTATAGCGGTCAGTGACAACACCCAATACCTGACGGTCTGTATCGCGGACATTTGCCTTATATCCCTCAATTAATTCCTCTGTCTCCGTATAGATCGGCTCCTGAATGACATTCCAGTCTAATCCCGCCGCTGTCAGTGCTTCTTCGGAATTTAATGCCTCATTTACCCTTGTTCCCAATCCGTGCCACGGTGTTTCTCGCACATAAAACATACTCTCTACATTTGCTGCCATTTTTGTTTCCTCCTTCATTTTGCTAATCTTTTCTTATGCTATTTTACTCTTTGTATCTTTCCAACTTTCCCATTCCAGCGTATTTGCAATGCTGTGGAACTCCTCATCTCCCAACACAATATGGTCTAACACCTCAATATCCAATAATTCCCCTGCTTGCCTTAGTTTTTTACTGATTTGAAAGTCACTACTACTCGGGCGGCAATCTCCTGATGGGTGGTTGTGAAAAACTATAATCGATACCGCATTGCTTAAAATGGCATTTTTAAATACTTCCCTCATTCCCACCAAACATTGATTGACCATTCCCACTGCGACTACTTCCATGCTGATTGGTTGTAACTTTCCATCCAAACAGCACACTAACAGATATTCCTTATCTGCATTTTCAAACAAAGGCTTTGCAAACTCCGCCGCATCCCATGCACTTCGAAAGCATATGCCTTCATTCCAATATACTTTTTCACGTACTGCGATTGTCCGTATGACTGAAACACTGTTCTGTTCCAGTTCTTCTACACTTTGTGCTTTCTCTTTGACCATAATCCCTTTAATCCTCCTTGGAAATTTCCTCGATTGCTACTGCAATCACTCCTAAAATTGCTACTAAGATTCTCCCCATGCCATACCTCCTTTTTCTGTGCATAGAAATAGAGCAGAACCCCGAAAGATTCTGCTCTGTCAGATATTGTTTCACTGTTATAATATGTAATTATTATTCTTTACCTTTACATATTATATAACATTTTTATTATATTTATTTATTTGTTCTCGTACCCAACTATTTATTTCTGATAGTTGAACTTCTCCTGATAAAACTTTATTTATTTTTTCAAATATATAAGCATATATTTGAATTAGTGATTTACAACTATTACCACTATTATTTTGTATTCCATTTTCATTTAATGCATTATTATTACATCCCCCCTCACAAAATTTGTATATTTCACACTTCTGACATTTTTCTCTACGTTTTATTGCATCGCTTAATAGATTTTCAAAACCTTTAGATTCAAATATTTCTTCTGCTTTATGATAGTTCCATATATTCCCCATTCCATACTTTTCTGGAAAAAATCTATTACATGGATATATCTCTCCTTGTGGTCTTACTGCCAACCAATGACCTGCACACGAACAATATGTGCATATAGATTTTTTATTGAAAAGAATAAAACCTATAATTTCTCTAAACAGTGTTATTCTAACATTGGAATCTTTATCAAAAAGCCAATAATCAAATAATTCTTTTACTTTTTTTATATATTCATCAATATCTAAAGCCAGTTTATCAACATTTTGTGAATCAGCTATATACATATTCAAAGAATAATTAATTTTTTCTCTTTTGAAAAATTCATAACTTTCTATCAATGTATTTACATTCTCATTAGATACAACTTGTATGACTCCACAACCACTCCCATATTTTTCTAATAGTTTTCTTCCTGCTAATATTTCAGAACTGCATCCTCTTGTTTTTTCGTTTTCAGTTCCATCAAAAGAACTTCCTAATTTAAAATTATTCTTTACTAAAAATTCAGCAAATTCATCATTTAATAACGTTAGATTGCTCTGCATTAAATTTTCAATTTTCTTAGTTGAGTCGCTATACTTTTTCTCATATTCTAATACTTTTTTATAAAAATTCATCCCCATCGAAAGGGGTTCTCCGCCATGCCAAATAAATGTAATTTGTTCGTATGACGGTATTATTACACTCATAATCTTTTCTAATGTTTCTATCGACATTCTTTGTGCATTCTTATTGTGTGAATTATGAAAGCAATACACACAATCCATATTGCAAAAATTAGTTGGGATTATCATTACATTTATACGTTGATTCATATTACCTCCTAAATTATCCTACCTAATTAAAAAGAAATGCCTCAATTCTAACCTACTGATCAGATTTGAAACATTTCTTTCTTATTTCTTTTTACTCTTCTTCACCATCATCCCACATTGAATCAGTATGTTCACTATATTCTGAATGTGTGTGCCCCCTCGAAAAATCATCACTGTCACATTCGCTATGCCTGTCTGTGTGCATTTGAAGGGGCATAATATTTCCTAATGGTATTTGTGAATTATAGGTTTCCATTAATGAAGTCATATTTTTTCCTCCTGTAACTAATGTTTTTATAGTTTTAACTCATTATACCACAACTAAATAAATATTACAATAAGATAAACATCGGTTAGGAGTTATTATATGGATAATTTGAATTTTGAACGAATCGGAGAAAAACTAAGAACAATACGACTGTCTAAAAATCTGACACAAGAATATATTGCCAATGCTGCGGATGTAAACACCAGTCACATCAGCAACATTGAAAACAACCGCGTCAAAGTATCTCTTTCCACATTAGTACAGATATGTAACGCTTTAGATACTACTGTTGACTATGTTCTTTCTGAAGAATACAATGACGCTTCTTCTGCTATTGAGCAGGAAATACTCCACGAACTACATGCTTGCAATAACGAAACCAAAGAACAGATTTTGAAAATCGTCAAGGCTCTACAGTAATTTTTTTTCTGTATAGCACTCCGACATTAGCATCATCGCATACTGAAATCCTTTAATGAATCCTGCCTCTTCTGCAAAACTTGTTACTGCAAATAATTCGTCTCGAACCTCTTCATACTCTTTTTCACTCAGACACAAACTATTTTTTTGCAGAAGATCTTCTACTACCTTTTCAATGCTCTTTCCTGCTTCTTTTAAATAATCCGTTTCTGATAATAAAAATTGATAGATTTCCTTTGTTTTTTCATTCATACTTTTCTTCTCCTTTCTTGGAACGTACCTATGTTCCGAACCACGTAAAAACAGCCAATGAAGTTTCCTCCATTGACTATTTCCAGCGATTTTATTTCTTATAAATGTAAATTGGGGAATCTCTTAACGTCTTCATACATTGCTTGTATGTCTTTTTCTGTAAGTAAATTTCCCATAGATACAATCACAACTCCTAAGCCCGTTTTTCCATACTGTTCTAGTTCTTGTACCATATAGTAGTGGTAATCCAGCCATTCCAATCGGGGTCTTACAAGAAAAACTGTATCTCCTAAAATTTCCTCTACATTTCTCTTAAAATACATCAAGTAATGAGGAATCTGTTTTATTCCCAAAAATTCTTCTACTGGATATTTGTGCCCACATCCAGATTCATAGTAATCCATTAGTTTTTTCTGCTGATAAGCAAACACATATTTTCCTATATAATGTTTCTTATCCAGTTTGTCTTTAATGCGAAACCATAGAGAACGTTTGAATTGAAGCTCTGCCCTGCACATGACCAAATGGTGCGAATCCTTATAATATTTTCCTATACCCTCCTGCTTACATGGAAAATAGATAATTTTATCTTTATCGTTTGCCAAAATTGCACAGGCATAAGTCATCCACTCAAAAGCTTCTTTGCATCCATCCACAAGCAGCATCTTTTCAGCTGGATGGTCATCATACGCCCACATGTGCTTAATGAAAGGAAATTTTAAAACTTCATATAATCTTCCTTTTTCATATACTTGATATTTATCTACTTTTATTTTCTTTTGCATTTTTGTCTCCTAATTTTCTACCTATTCCGCTTTAAATTATATACATTTTCAGGGATGCTACTTTTTCATAATCTGCAATATTTTTATTTCTCACAACATAAAGAAGCAAGACAAAATCTTCTACAATTTTTGCCCTGCTTACTATTGATAAAATGCTACTCATTTACTCCCCATAGGTAAATGGCTTAATCAGTTTTCCTTGCTTATTTGACATTGATGGCGTAAAAATCTGTTCCAATGGTTTCACCACCATATATTTCCTAAAATAAATCCAATTTACCATTTGAATTTCCGGAATACAAATCCGATTCCTATAATCATATTGTAATTCTTTGAACATTGTTTTCGCATAATATGCCGCCTCTTCAAATGACGCAAACCCTTTCATTTTATACCGTTTTAAATACTGTCGGCTTTGTAAAACTCTGCTATAATCTGTGTACACCCCCATTCCATTTATTCCTGCCAGCGCATAAAAATATTTTTTTGCCATATTCTTTCATCCCCTTCTGTATTTTTCCATAACAATAGGCTCTTAAACCGCTAAACCACCATAACCGCCTGATTATAGTTGCAAATTCTTATATTTTGTCTTCTATATCTGCTGGTTTTCATGGTTTGGCGGTTTATCCCCTTCCTAATTCTCTCCTTGGATAATTCTCTGAAATTCCTGCTTCTTTAAGTCATTTGTTACATCCGTATAAATATCCAGCGTTGTTTTAATATCTTTGTGCCCCAAAACATCCTGAAGCACTTTTATATTTACCTTCTGTTCCACCATACGGGTTGCAAAAGTATGTCTTAAAGAATGACAGCTAAATCTCGGTAATAAAACGGGATTTGCTTTTCCTTTCTTGAGTTGTTCTTCATTACAGTCTCTCATAATTCTTCGCAATGCCTTATTTAAAGTTCCCTGATGCTGCACATTTCCAAAGCGGTTTACAAAAATAAAATCTGTAAATCCATCAATATTGGCACTGCATCTGATGCCTGATTTTTCCTGAAAATTTTTCTCCAATAAAAACGCTTCCTTTACATAATCAAGCATAGGAATTTGACGATTCCCGGTCTTTGTTTTTGGGGTATGAATATTAAAATAGCACCCATTTTGAGCATGATTATAATAAACCAATGTATGATTTACATCTATCACCCCCTCTTCTAAGTCAATATCACACCACCTTAATCCAGTCACTTCCCCTACTCTCATTCCCGTTCCAAGCATAACAGCAAAAATAGGATACCAATGATAATACTGTGTGTTTTCAGATTTAATAAATTTCAGAAACAATTCCTGCTCTGGAATTGTCAAAGCCTTCTTTTTTTCTGTTTCTAAATTATGTATCTGCTTCAACTCTTTCAACACATTGTCCGAAACATTTAATCTCAAATATCCATCTTCTACTGCCACTGTTAAGACCTGATGAAGAACTGTATGGATCCCATCTACCGTAGTTATTTTCAAATTTCTTTCTTCCACCAATTTATTATAAAACCTTTTCACATCAGATTTCTTTAATGTCTGTATTTTCATCTTTCCTAAATCCGGCTCTACAAACATTTGGTACATATAGCAATAATTTTGCAATGTATTATCCTTTAACCCTCTTTTCATATTTTTCCATAGGTCATAGATGTCATTGACTGTGGTATTTTTACTCTCAGACCGTATTCCATCTGATTTATCCTTTATCAGTTCTTCTTCTTTTTTTCTTAATTCTTCTAAACTCTTAGCCGTGATACAATGTCGCTTTCCATTCTTTGCTGTCCAGCGATATATATAATACCCATCTGCCCGTTCTCCCTCTCCTTGACGTAACAATCTATGTTTACTGTCAAATCTTTTACCTGACTTTGCCATAAAAATCTCCTCTCTTGTTTTTCTCCCTTGGAATTTAATTTCTTCCAAGGGAGCTTTCTAACTCAAATTGAATACATACCCTCTAAGTATTCTTCTAGCTTTTTTCGTTTAAACATTCTTTTTGAACCATTCCAAAGAACAAATTCGCACCGTTCATCTGAACTAATATCACGAAGCTTCTGAATGCCAATGCCTGTATAAGCAGCCGCTTCCTCCAAACTCAATGTTGATTTTTCCCAAATCGGAACTTCTAATCGCATACTTTTTTCCTCCTCGCTATTTTTCAAATCTTCTGTATCGTCTAAACCATCTATTTTTGTTAAAATTGATTCTTTTTCTTCGTAAAATCAAACGGTTTAGGCGGTTTGATGGTTTTCTCAATTTTCATCTAAGCTTTCCAGCACTGACTTTTTAATATATAGGTAACGACAAGCATTTCCCCTTTGAATTGGAAGTTTTCTTGATGCAATTCTATGACCATCTTTCTCAAGAATATCCAGTGCGCCTTTTCTATCCAACAAGGCAATCATTTCATCTGAATTTATGATTTTCGGAGTGTCAGGAAAGCCTTTCATCTCCTCTCCAATTATCAACCGCAGATATTTTGCGCTAATAAAGTAAAAATCTTCATTCTCGTAAGCTTCTCCTTTTTCCCTACAACTCTCGGCATTTAAGAAAACAGGGGCAATTTTATTATTATCTATCGCAGTTTTTAGGATAAGAAGAACCTGCGTTGCCTTATCTCGTTTTCTCAACCGTTCTCCCATAATATTCAGTTCTGTTAAAACAGCCTCTTCTACACAGCAAAGAAAATGTTCTGCTTCCGATACCTTCCAAAAACCACTCTCTTCTGCATACATACAAAGAATTTCCGCAACCATTCGCAATGTTGCATACATGCCTGCAAATCTTCCTACTGCACACCTGTGAACATCCCGAAATGCCGTATATTTCTTTTGAATTTCTTGAACGCAAACCTCAAATCGCTCAGTCAACCAATTCAAAAAATCATAAGCATGAGTCGGCAATATCCATCTGTTTTCTTGAAACATTTGCAGTTTTACATTATCCACATCATCTACTGTGATTTCCGTCAAAAATAAACGGGTCAACGACGATTCAACAAGATTTGGTGGGTATTCCCCTGTGATAATGCAGTTTCCGGCAATAGGAAAGAAAATTTTTTCTGCATTCGGCGAAAACTCTAACATTCTTTTTTTCTGCACTCCATCGCCATAATACCGAAGAAGAGCATCCAACTTTTTCTCGATCTCTCTTTGTTCGGCAGGATTCACTCCCGGCTTAAAATCGTCTATAATCACAGATCCGTCTTGATACAAACCTAAAGTTTTTTCAATACCACACCCCGTAGCAGTCGCAAATTCTGCATCCGCCTTTAATTCTTCTCTATCGAACAACTTTCCAACTGCGGTCACTAAGCTTGTTTTCCTACTGTTGGTCGGTGCAGCAATCATAAACGAAAAATCAATTCGATGACCTGCCTCTTTAAAAAGTGTCGTCATCCAACCTGCATGAACAAATAGAAGCAAAGATAAACTTGAACGTCGATTCTTACAAATATTCGCCATTTCCATAGCCATATCAAAGACTTCTTTTGTTCCAACATATTCCTTCCGTAACAGCAGTTTATAACTTTTCCCCTTCGTATGAACATTGCATGTTCCGCCAATTATTCCGCTGTGATAAACATATTTCCAGCCATACTGTTGAATGTTCCTCCATCCTGCTCTTTGATAAATTATTTCTTCCTCTGCACTCTCTTCCTCGATACATTTCTGTATCATCCGTTCATACTTTATTTTTTCATCTTTTCCCTTGGGGATATCTGCCAATGAATGAGTTGCCTTTGTTAGCCAACCACACTCTTTGATCTTTTCGCTGCTAACTTCTGCCTCATATTCTTGCCGTATGCCATTACCTTTCAAAATGCTAACTTTAACTCCATATAGCAGCTCTGTCTTCTCTCCCTGACTGGTGTCCCACACATAATAAATCTTCTTTTGCAATGCAATTTCAAAGTTAAAACCTTTCAACTTCTTTGCTTTTTCACTAACTTGTGGTAACTCTGGCAGTTTTCCTTCTGTCTGAATATATTCCTCAAAAGCACTTGCGACAAAGCGATTCAAAGGATTTTCTATTGGCACAAACAAATTTGCCATCTCCACTGCTTCATCTGAAATACGTGTAAACGGTTTAACTTGCGGAATGAATTCTTTCTCTTTTTTTTCAACTTCTACACCTATTACAAAGGGTTTAATCAGGTTTTCTTTCGTACACTTCCCCACCTCAAAAGGTCGGAGTAATCTTTTCTTATTTTCGGACATTTTTTCCTCCTAGTATTTGATTTTACTATTTTATCGGGTTACAATTAGATTTAACCATTTTTGTAGATTTAAAATAACCTACAAAAAAATTCTAATTTTTTTTGCAAAATTTTTACATTAGGAGGAATTAACATGAGTCAATCGAATGAAACCTATTATACAAATGAGTCAGACATTATTGTTGCTTTTCAAAATCTTACCTCTGACCATTTTGATGAACGTACTTTGCATAGTTGGATTAATTACTTTAAAAAGTGTATGTATTATGCTTCTGCTGATTATTTTAATCCCATGTTTTTTTCACTTGTTTATGATCTTATAAAAACAAATGAAAAATATCCTCAAGAGTTTTTATTCATTCATAAATTAATGTATCGGTTTCTGTGCCAAAATAACGATGCAGCTTTAATATTTATTCCATATACAGACATTGAGGATAACTGCGAATTAATTTGTTTTGAATGGAATATTCCCTCTCGTATTATGCCCTTTTTAATTTCCTATATTAAAGCAACAAATAAATTCAAAAAAAATGAACCTATCATCTCATTCTTTGATGAACTGAATGAAACATTTATGGATACCATAAAACACCAAAATGATTTAACACAAAAGGAATATTTAACTTTAACAGAAAATGAACTTTGTCAAAAGTATTTTCGTACCTTAGACGAAATCTATCATACATTCGCAAAAACTGCTGTACAACATAACATGATTCAACATTCTATTTTTTATTTATCACAAGCCTTAACAGCTTTACCTCTAAATAATTATCATGCTAAAAATAATGCCTATATTCTTTTAACTTCTTTCAAAGAAAAATTATATTTACAATCAAGCTCTTCTCCCAATGCAGAATTGGATTTACTTTCCTTATATCCATATTCTGTACCTTGGGAAATTCAAGGCGAATACGAGCAAATGCGAAATGTCAAAAAAATCCTTTCTTTTTTTCCTCAAAAGTTATTTTCTTTTTTGGAAGAAAACTTAGACTTAAATACGACTTATCATATTGCAGCAAAAGACTATGAAACTTTTTCAAGCAAATATACTTCTTTATTAAGTGAACTGGAAGAAAAAGTCTTAAACTGTCAAAAAGATATTTCAGACTTTTATGACGATGTAACAAATCATCCTGAAATTAGGCACGCTCTTAATAATGGACAATTAGAAATTGATTATAAAAAATTGTATGATCGTTCTTCTCTACTTATAGGCGCTTTATCTTCATATTTTGCTTCTATTTCAAAAAAAACTAAGAATTTTAAAAATAAGGTGAAAAAGGCTTCTACGTCATGCCCACAAAATTATATTACCTTGAAGATTGAGCATGACTACTTGAAAACTTTTGAACACTCTATTACTTCAATTCAAGCAAACCTTTATGGCGAAAAATTTATGAATACTTTTGATAGTTACAAATCTTTCTTATTTTACAATAGGTCTGGATTAGTTAAAGAACTTACTTATCCCAACATGGTTACCAAAAAGGAAAGTTTACGGTTGATATGTGAACTAACCCAAACAATGTATCCTTTGTCAGAAGATTATGTAATTGAACAATTTTTAAACCGAGTCCAATTCTATCCAATGCCTCTCTTTGTTTTTTTATTACAATGCAATGATGTTATTGTAGACTTAAATCTCTTCTAATTTTTCTCTTACATAACGCAAACAGGCTCATGGAAAATACATTCCATGAGCCTATCTCTTCATATCTCTTTATAAAGTTTTAAATCTGTTCTCATTATTGGTACAAAATTGGTACAAGATTGGTACAAAAATCATTTTTTTATTTTGTTTTACCTTGATTAGTACAGCTTTGCACCTGCTGGAATTCTATCATCTACCATTAATAGATTTAATCCCTCTCTACCATCTTCCTCATGTACTGCTGAAATCAGCATACCTTCAGAATCAATTCCCATCATCTTTCTTGGTGGTAAATTAACAATAGCAATCGCTGTTTTTCCGACCAGTGTTTCCGGTTCATAATATTCGTGAATACCGCTTAAAATCGTGCGTTTACGGTCTGTTCCATCATTCAAAGTGAACTTCAATAACTTCTTACTTTTTGGAACTGCCTCACATGCTTCAATCTTTACCGCACGAAAATCTGACTTGCTGAAAGTGTCAAAGTCAACCGTTTCCTCAAAAAGCGGTTCAATTTTTACATTAGAAAAATCAATTTTTTCTGCCGGTTTTTCTTCTGTTTTTACCTGTGTTGCATTGTTTGCTTCGTTCTTAGCAGCGCCCTGTGACTTCATTGTCGGGAACAGCAACACATCTCTGATTGCCTCTGCACCTGTCAGGAGCATACACATACGGTCGATACCGAATCCGATACCACC
>ENA-ORTY01002142-ORTY01002142.1-human-gut-metagenome-genome-assembly--contig:-NODE-2142-length-19691-cov-2.578631_pt1 | contig 19691 bp, 11 predicted proteins | sample MGYA00241917_ERZ509198 | MGnify/ENA primary metagenome ERZ509198 (study PRJEB26280, sample SAMEA2338857) | human gut metagenome | biome: human gut; feature: human-associated habitat; material: faeces...
GTAAACTGGAACAGGGACGGCGGACGCGTCGGCAAGGTTGGCTTCCGGGGTTCCCGGCAAGCCCAAGCGCCCTCAGGCGCTTTCCAGGACGGCGCTTTTCGTTCCGGGGTCAAGGGGGGACGCCGCGTCAAGCGTAAGCCTGAAATCGGCGAGCACATTCATATAATTGATGTAGGCGTCGTACGGCGTGCCGTAGGGGTTGAAATAGCTGTGCACGTCGCCGTCCGAGAACCACTTCGTGGACATGTAGTAAAAATGGTCGGAGGTCTGCAGACGCCGCCATGTGCGGAGCACGCCGGGATCGCCCGTGGCCTTGACCGCCTTCTCCAAGCGATAGACGGATTCGATGGCGTCGTTCTGCATGTCGTTGCCGAGCCATGCGGTGAGATCGCGCTCGGCGTCCGCCCACGACATGAAATGCGGCACGTCGAGGCTCGCCACCGGCTCGAACCGGGCCGCCGCTTCCGAAGGCGTGATGAACGCGAAACCGGGCGTCCGCAGCATGACCTCGGGCAAGGCTTCCATAAAGGCGAAAATACCGGTGGATTCCCATTGATGCTCCCCGAACGTCTCGTAATCCATGAACAGATTGATGAGATCCCCGGAGGCGTTGGCGGCGTGCGCCCACTCGGAAAACTTGTCCGCCGTGAGCGGAAATTCGGGCCATTGGTGGTTCGAGAACCGGAAGGCGATGTCGTCCGAGAGGCGGTAATTCTTGAGCAGAAGCTTGAGGCGATCGCACCCCGCCGGGCGGTAGACAAAGTTCGGGCTGCGCCAGCCGAGCACGTGATCCGCACCCTCGGCAAGCACGGCCTTGTAGCCCATCGCTTCCACGGCCCGCGCCAGATCGTTGTTGTAGATAAGTTCCGTATTGCGGAAGACACGGGGCGTTACGCCGAAGAGCGCTTCGATCCGCTCGTCGTGCAGGGCGACCTGTTCCCGGAACTCCTCCGGGGAATACAGAAACGCCAGCGAATGGTTGTACGTCTCGGAAAGCAGTTCCACGCATCCGGTGGCCACCAGTTCCCGAAAGCTCTGGATGACTTCCGGCGCGTAGGCCTCGAACTGATCGAGCGCCGTTCCGGAAATGGAGAAACTGACCTTGAACCTGCCGTCGTATTTGCGGATCAGCTTGAGCAGAAGCGCGTTCATGGGCAGGTAGCATTTACGGGCCACCTTCAGCATGATGCCGCAGTTCGCGTCCTCGTCCTCGTAAAAGGAGTCCACGCCGATGTCGAAAAAGGTGTAGTGCCGCAGCCTGTACGGCTGGTGGACCTGAAAATAGAAACAAAGTGCCGACATATCATTTTCCCCCGGAAACAAGTTGCGCGTAAATGGCGTTCAGACGATCGGCCACGTTTTCCCAACGGATGGCCTTGAGCTCCTCGCGGCAATTCCTGACTTCCTCGGCGGCGAGAAACGGGTACGACAAGATCGCGCAGATCTTGTTCGCCATTTCCCGGATGTCCCAAAAATCGACCTTGATCGCGTTCCGCACCACTTCGGCGACGCCGGACTGGCGGGAAATGAGCACCGGCACGTCATAGGCCATAGCCTCAAGGGGCGCGATGCCGAAGGGTTCCGAGACGCTCGGCATGACGTAGAGGTCGCTCACCGCGTACATATGATCCACCTCCTCATCCTTGAGGAAGCCGGTAAAATGGAAATGGCTGCCGATGCGCAGCTGCGCCACCCGGCGGACCATGTTCGGCAGCATGTCCCCGCTGCCCGCCATGACGAACCGTACATCCGGGATGCGGTCGAGCACCAGCTTGGCGGCCTCCACAAAGTAGTCCGGCCCTTTCTGGAACGTGACGCGCCCCATGAACAGGACCCGCTTCTCGTGCGCGCAGCGTTCCGGGACCGCATAGACGCGATCCGCCTCGCTGCGGGAAACGGCGTTGTGCACGACCTCGATCTTGTCCCCCGGAATTCCGTACTGCCGCATGACCAGACGCTTGGTGTAATGGCTCACCGCCACCACGCGATCCGCCGCCTCAAGACCCGCGCGCTCGATGCCCGCCACGTCCCGGTTCATATTGTCGCCGCTCCGGTCGTGCTCCAGCGCGTGGATATGCGCCACCAGCGGCTTTCCCGTCAGCTTGCGGACAAGGATGCCCGCCGGATAGGTCATCCAGTCGTGGACGTGGATGACGTCGAAACGCGCCTTCCGGGCAATGGCCACCGCCGCGCAAGCGTAGCGATAGACCTCGCTCATGAGATCCGGGCCGTAGCCGCCGTGCAGACGCAGGATCGTTTCCTGCGTCGAAGAAAAAACGTCTGCGTTCCGTTTCACCGACTGGAGGCGTTCCAGCTCACGCCGCCGCTCGTCATAGCTTTCCGGCGTGTCGTAAGGGAGCAGCAACGAGTCCACGTGCTCGATGTGCAGCTTTTCGCGCCACAATTCCCGCACTTCCTCATTGATCCTGAGGTTCCGGGCCGTCCGCTCCACCCTCGTGCCGGATGCCGAACACAGCGACAGGCGTTCCCCCACCCGCACCGGGGCGTCCAAGGGGGTCTGCGGCAAGACGAACAGGATTTCCGTGCCTTTCTTCGCCAGCGCCCGGCCCATGCCGTAGCACGCCGTCCCAAGGCCGCCGCTCTTGTAGGGCGGAAATTCCCAGCCGAACATCAGAACGCGCATCAGTTCCCTCCTTTCCGGGCGTTGGCCTCCCACTCGGCATAGACGCCGGGAGCGGCCTCCTTGAGCAAGTGCAGCAAACGCAGGCATTCGGCGACGCTCCAAGCCTGAGCGATGCAGCCGTTGGGAAGATGGGGGGGATCGCCGTCAAAAATTTCCGAAACGGACCCGATCCCCGCGTCGCCGAGGTGCTGGGCGAACAAGGGCCGTATGGTCCGCAGCAGCTCCCGCACCGAGCCGGGCACGTCCCATGCCGCCCGCAATACGGCTTCCCCGTACGCCCCCAGCAGCCACGGCCAGACCGTGCCCTGATGGTAGGCCTCATCGCGTTCGGCGGGGCCGCCTTCATACAGAGGACGATAACCGGGCGCGCTCGGTGCCAGCGTCCGCAAGCCGTACGGCGTAAGCAGGCACCGCCGCACGCGGGAAAGCACGCTGGCATACCTCTCCTCGTCCAGAACCGGATAGGGAAGCGAAAGGGCGAAAAGCTGGTTGGGGCGCACGCACGTTTCCACGCCGCCGTCGCGCCACACGTCCGCGAGGTAGTCGCCCCGCTCGTCCGTGACCCAATACCGCTTGAAAAAGACAGACCGCATGGCGTCCAGCTGCTTCGTCCGCCGCCACTCCGGTTCGCCGAACGCTTTGGCGAGGCTGTCCGCGAAGGCCAGCGCGTTGTACCACAAGGCGCTGATTTCCACGGGCTGACCGTGGCGCGGGGTCACCGGGCGACCGTTGGCGACGGCATCCATCCATGTGAGCTGGGTTCCGGGGTTCCCTACGGAAAGGAACCCCTCGGCGTCCGGCGCCACAAAAGGAACCTTGCCGCCGCCGTAGTGTTCAATGATGTTCTTGATGACCGGCCAGCACCGTTCACGGATCAAACCCTTCCGATCCGGCAGCGCCTTGAGCATCTGCTGCACGGCCCAGACATACCAGAGGGAGGCGTCCGCCGAGTTGTAGGCGTGGTTGCCGTCGGCGGAGAAGACGTTGGGGATGAGCCCGTCCCTGACGGCGGAACCGAGGCCGAGCAGCACGTCCGTGCCCTCTTCGGGCCTTCCGGCATAGAAGGTCAGGCCGGGCAGCGCGATAAGCGTATCCCGCCCCCACGATCCGAACCAGTGGTAGCCCGCCGTCACGGCAAGGCCTCCATCGGGCCTCCGGACAAGAAAGCGCTCCCCTTCCCGGGCAAGATGGCCTTCCAGACTCTCCGAGGAGGCCGCCAACCCCATGCGGCGTTCGACTTCCCGCCGCCAGATCTCGCCGATGACGTTGTGCCCGTGCTCCGTCTGGAGCGCCTCCGTCGAAGCGGTGAGGAACACTGGTTTGCCGGGAACAAGCCTGATCTCGAACTGGCCCGGCTGAAACAGATCTTCCTGATAGGCAAAGCCGCGCTCCCGCTCCACCAAATACTCCACATTGAAGCACCAGTCGGGAGCGGCGTTGAAGATGAAGCCGCCCTCCACCTGCATGAACAGGGGCGGCAATGCCTCATACGGCCTCAGGCAGATCCCGGAGGGGGCCGAAAGCGTTTCGGGACGCAGCGCGGGATTCGCGCGGGTGAGGTCATGGGCATTGCGAAAGGCGAGCAAGGGCTTCACGCGCAAAACCACCGGAGGCGTGTCGGGAGCGGTGCCGCGCACCTCATACCTGACGAGCAGCAAACGGTGTCCGGGAATCAGCATCAATTCCCGCGTGAGCGTCACCTCTCCGAAACGGTAACGGAACACAGGCCATTCTCCGGCGTCCATTTCCTCAAGATGCTCATTCCCGCGCGGATAAAAGACGCCGGGATGCTTACGGCAGGAAAAACACAGTTCCCGCCCGCCCACGAGCAATGATTCCTCAAGAGACGACAGCAATACATGCCGCCCCGCCGGGCTTTCCAGATCGGCCACGAGCAGGCCGTGATACTTCCGCGTATTGCAGCAGATGAGCGAGCTGGAAGCGTAATCACCGAGGCCGTTGGTCTCGATCCATTCTTTCCTCAGGGATTTTCTGATATTCTGGCACGTGGGCTTATCGAAACGAAACTTCATGTCCACTCCTTCACGGCAAAAGGGGAAACACACCCGTAAAAAGCGACAAGGCAAGAGCACCCTGCGGACAGGGTTAACGAGGTCTCTTTAGAGATGGTTGACGATAAGCAAGCGCCCTGTGCACGGTGGCACAGGCGGAGGGAGAAATTGAAGCGGCGGGAGGAGCCGCCCGGAACGGGCTGGCCAGCCGGAGTGCTTCTACGGCCAATCGCTTCAACTTTCAGTATGCTTACCTTCCTGAAACGGAGGAGCCCGTTTGGGAAGGAAGACTACTGACGAACGTAGGATACTACCATGATTAAGCTATAGCTTCCTACTTCTGTAATAATCATTTTAGGCCGAAAATCAAGGGCACACCAGAAATCTTATTATTCTTCCCAGCTACAGTACAGTAGACTTACACGCCCGCACCACAAGACGCCCCATCAGCCGAAGGGGACGTTTCAGTCCCGTTCCGGCAACGGCGGCGCTTCTTGTGTTCGTACATGTCGGCATCGGCCAGCCGCATCAGCGCTTCCAAGGAATCGGCCTCGGAGGGGTACAGCGCCAGCCCCATACTCACGGCGGGGTTCAGGTCTATGCCTTCAAGATGGTAGGGTTCGCTTCCGATGGCTTCCAGCATACGGCGGAACCGCTCTCCGGCAATGCACCGCTCGCTGACGCCGTACAGGATAGCGATGAACTCGTCGCCGCCCAGCCGGATCAGCGTGCCCGCCGTCGACAGGGCGCTCTGGAGCCGTTCCGCGAACCCGTTCAGCAGCTGGTCGCCGCAATCATGGCCGTACGTGTCGTTGACCTGCTTGAAGTCGTCCAGATCCATGTAACAGAGCGCAAAGGGCCGCTTCGCCTCCATCGCCTTCTCCAGTTCACGGAACAAGACACGGCGGTTGGGAAGCCCCGTCAGGGGATCGTGCTCCGACATCAACTCCAGCCGCTTCTTTTGATGGGCAAGATCCACGGCCAAACCCACCACGCATGAGAACAGGATGCTGATAAAGGTGGCGATGCCGAAAGAAGCGTACCGGATGCTCCAGTTCCACCCGCCCTTGGGCGTCACGCTCAGGATCCAGTCCGCATTGGGCAGGTGCACCTTCCTTTCCACGGGCTCGATCAGCGTTTCGGCGGAACGCAACAGCACGATCCGGTCCCCCGTGTCGGGGTGGATGCGGGAAAGCTGGTACACGTAGTTCTGCTTGTCGAGGTATTCGAGTTTCACCGGATCCAGCACGTCCGGAAAAGCGAAGGTCACGCAGATGAGCCCCCAGAACTTCTCCTGGGCCGTGATATCCCCTTCCGGCTCGCCCATGAACACGGGAAGCCTGACCGCCATCGCGTAGCCGCCCTGAATCAGATCGAACGGGCCGGCAATGGTGGCCTTGCCCGAATCCCGCGCCAGCAGCGCCTCGCGGGAACGCTCGGGGTTGGCGAACAAATCGTGCCCGATGGCCTTCTTGTTGCGCTCAAACGGGTATACTTTGGTAACGACGCCGCGGGGGGCCAGATTGATGTTGATGGTGCTCGGGTGCATCTTCACCAACTCTTCGGCGTAGGAGTAGAACTCCGAGATCCGGCCCTCCCCCTGCCGCAGCAGGGCTTCCACCAGATAGGCGCTCGAAAAGGCGTTGGCGACGACGTATTGGATCTTCGTGGCGTAGCTGTCGACGACGTACCGGGCTTTTTCCCGTTCCTGAAGCACACGGACGTGTTCCAGACGGAAGAGGAAAAGATAACTCCCCAGCAGACAGACCAGCAAGACGCCGAGGGCATACAAGACGCTCCGGCAGTTCCCGCCTTCCCGCAAGACGCCGGTGTCGAACGTCCTTCGCTCTCCGTGCCGTATCAGTCGCTGCATCGTCATTCCTCAAACGCACTCATGCGGGGAAAAGTTCTTCAGGCAGACAAACATATTCTTTAACCATCCCACGAATCCCCTCTTTCGGCAAGGGCTTCCGGATTGCCGAAAGAAGTCCCGCCGCCGTTTGGCCCCCTTTCCCCCCTCTCTTCAGCAACCTCTTGCCGAAGTGGAGAAAAAATTCCGTCAGCCGTGTCGGAATCGACTGATATTTTTCAACCTTCTTATACTCTGGACTTTTTTCACACAATCGTCATACTACTGTAACATACTTCCAGGGCCCGCCTGCTACAAGACCTGCATCCATGCCGTCATGCGAAGGAGGAGCGATCGTGGTTTCCAAAGATTCCGAAGGGTACCCGGAGCAACTGTGCGCCACAGAGGAAATCAGTGAACTGGCCTGCCCCAACCTGTACCTGAACCGGGAAATCAATTGGCTGGACTTCGATGCGAAAGTGCTCGACGAAGCCACGGATGCCGGTCTCCCGCTCCTTGAGCAGCTTAAATTCCTCTCCATCTTCTACAACAACCTCGATGAATTCTTTATGGTCCGGGTGGCGAACATCTATCGCCAGTACCGCAGCGGGGCCGTGTCCTCGTCGCCGGACCGCATGACGCCCGCCAAACAGCTCGCCGAAATCCGGCGCAAGGTGCTTATTCTGGTTTCCCGCGCCCAGGAGCATTGGCGCAAGCGGCTGGCCCCGCAGCTGCACGACAAGGGCGTACGCCTGATGCGCTATGCGGACCTCTCGGAAAAGCAGCGCAAGTTCCTCGACGGCTACTTCAGGAACGAAATCTACCCCATCCTGACCCCGCAGGCCATCGATCCGGGCCACCCCTTCCCCACGATTTCCAATACCAGCCTCAACTTCATCATCCAGCTGCGCAGCCGTGACGGCGTCACCCGGTTCGCCCGCCTGAAGTGCCCCAACAACATCTCCCGCTTCGTCTTCATCCCCCGGAACAAGGAGGCCAAAACCTATGCCTCGCTCGGCTTCAACGCCAACGTCCGTGACAGCGACATCATCCTGCTGGAAGATCTGATCGCCGAATACCTCGGCGCGCTGTTCCCCGGCAACACTGTCGTCAACGCCGGGCTGTTCCGCATCACGCGCAATACCGACGTGGAGATCGAGGAGGACGAAGCCGACGATCTGCTGGAAGCCGTCAAGGATCTGGTGGAACAGCGCCGCTTCGGCGACGTGGTGCGCCTTGAGATAGCCCACGGCACGGCCAAGGAACTCAGCGCGTTCCTGACCGAGCGGCTGGGGATGCAGCCGTTCCAGATTTACCGGGTCAAGGGGCCGCTGGCCTTTTCCGAACTCATGGCCCTTTACGGCGTGGACAGGCCGGGCTTGAAAGAATCCCCCTTTTACGGGCGTACGCCGAGCGTGTTTCAGGAAGGCGACATCTACGCGCACATCCAGAGCAGGGATGTTTTCCTCTTCCATCCCTACGACAGTTTCACCCCGGTTCTGGATTTCATCCGCCGCTCCAGCGAGGACCCCGGCGTCATCGCCATCAAACAGACGCTCTACCGCGTGGGCAACGCTTCGCCCATCGTGAAAGCCCTTATCGAAGCCCGGCGCTCCGGCAAGCAGGTCACCGCCGTGGTCGAGCTGAAAGCCCGTTTCGATGAGGAACGCAACATCACGTGGGCCGAAGAGATGGAGAAGGCGGGCGTCAACGTAGTCTACGGGCTCGTCGGCATGAAGATACACGCCAAGCTCTGCCTCGTGGTCCGGCGCGAACCGGAGGGGGTTTCCCGCTACGTGCACATCGGCACCGGAAACTACAACCCCTCCACCGCCAAGATGTACACCGACATGGGGCTGATCACCGCCAACCCGAACATCTGCGCGGACGTCACCGATCTCTTCAATGTCATGACCGGATACGCCCACCGCGAGCAATACAGGGAACTGCTCGTCTCCCCGCTGTCCATGCGCCGCTCCCTGCTGGATATGATCCAGCGCGAAACGGCCCTGCACCAGCAAAATGGAAACGGCGAAATCATTTTCAAATGCAACCAGCTGGTGGATAAACACGTTATCCGGGCCCTGTACAGGGCTTCCATGGAGGGCGTGCGCGTCCGGCTCCAGGTGCGCGGCATCTGCTGCCTGCGCCCCGGCGTGAAGGGCATCAGCGACAACATCGAGGTGACGTCCATCGTCGGGCGTTTCCTGGAGCACACCCGCGTCTACTGGTTCAACGCCAATGGGGAAGGCCGCCTCTATATCGGCAGCGCCGACATCATGCCCCGTAACCTTGATCGGCGCATTGAAGTGCTTGTCCCTATCCTCGATCCCGGATTGCGGGCGTGCCTGCGCAACGATATTTTGGAAACACACCTCCGCGACAATCAGCAGACGTGGCGACTTCAGGAAGACGGCACCTATTGCCGCATCAAGCCCGACAAGGGAGAAGAACCCGTCAACGCACAGGAAATCATGATGCGCCGCAGCCGGGAGTGTGTCTGATCCTCAAACGCTCAAAAGGAAAAACCATGACCATACATACGGAAGACCAGTTGCAGGAACCGCAGGCCGAACCCAAAGCGACCCCGGCGAAACGCCCCGCCAGAACCGCGAAAAACGCCCCCGCCGGAGAATCGCAGCCCAAGCCGAGGCCCGCCCGCAAGAAGCCCCAAAGGGCCCAGCCCGAACCGGTACAGGAATCCGCCCCGGAACCCGCAGCCGTGGCGGAACTCGTAACCGCCGCCCCGGAAGCCTATGACCCCGCTCCGGCATTGTCCGCCCCCTGCTCCGAACCGTGCCCGGAAACTTGCTCCGCCCCCGCCGCCGAAACGGCTGAACTCGCCGAAGAGACGCCCCTCACCACGGCGGTCATGCCCGAATCGCCGGTTATGGCCGATTCGCTGACGCACGGGCAGCGTGTGGCCGCCATCGCGGCGACCCTGTTTCAAGATCTCGCCGCGCTCCACGGGCTCGACGACGTCTGGGGTCACAGGCTCCACCTCGCGGCGCAGCTGCACGACATCGGGTTCGCCGAAGGCCGCAAGGGGCATCATAAAATCAGTATGCGCCTCATTGAGGAAGATCTCAGCCTGAACATCCACGAGGACGATCGCCCGTGGGTCGCCCTGCTCGCCCGCTACCACCGCAAGGCATGGCCCTCGCGCCGGCACGCCCGCTTCGACGCCCTGAAAAAAAGCGACCGGAAGGCGCTACGCAAGGCGGCGTCCCTGCTCCGCATCGCGGACGCGCTCGATTACACCCACACGGGCGTCGTCGGGAACCTTGCCGTCGCCGTCAAGAAGCGTAAGGTCATCATCGCCGTCCAGTGCTCCGGAGACTGCTCCGCGGAAATGGAACGCGTCATCAAAAAGGGCGATCTGTTCATGCACGTCTTCGGACGGGAGCTGGAATGCGTATGTCAGGGGAACTAGAGCGGACGGAAAAAGCCATCGGCATCATCGATCTCGGCAGCAACTCGGTCCGCCTGCTGCTCGTCCGCGTCCATGCGGACGGATCCACGACGATCCTGAATCAGGTCAAGCACATGGTCCGGCTCGGCGAAGGCGGATTCACCCACAACCGCCTTCAGGAAGAGACGATGGCCCGTACCATCGCGGTGCTGCGCGGGCTGGCGGAAATGTGCGCGGTCTATGAGACGACGGAAATCATCGCCATCGCCACGGCGGCCGTACGCGACGCCGTCAACGGCCCCGAATTCATCCGCCGCGTGCAGGAAAAGACCGGGATCGACTTCACGGTCGTATCGGGCCGCGAAGAGGCGCGCCTCATCTATCTTGGGGTTTCCAGCGGGCTGGAGCACAGCAAAAGCCTTCGGCTGTTCATCGACATCGGTGGCGGCAGCACCGAGCTCATCGTGGGCGATTCCCAGTCCTACGTGAACCTCGATTCGCTCAAGCTCGGCTGCGTGCGCCTGACCAACCTGTTCTTTGAGGACAACAAAGGGCCGGTTTCCGCCTATACCTACGCGGCGCTGCAACGTTACGTCCGCAACGAGGCCCTGCACTCCTTCCAGCGCATCGCGGGTTTCGAGATCCCCGAAGCCGTCGCCAGCTCAGGTACGGCCCAGAACCTCGCGGAAATCGCCGCCGCACTGGAGCAGCAGGACGCCGCGCGCACGGGCAAACCCTCCACGGCTTCCAAGCATGTCCTCAGCTATGACGGACTGCGCCGCGCGGTCAAGGAACTGTGTTCCCGCACCCTTGAGGAGCGTAAATCCGTTCCGGGCATCAATCCCAACCGGGCCGACGTGATCATCGCGGGCGCGGCCATCCTCCAGACCATCATGGAGGAGCAGGGATTCGAGAGCGTGACCATCAGCAACCGCAACCTGCAAAACGGCATCCTCGTCGACTACCTCATGCGGACGCATCCGCAGAAGGCCGGTTCCCGCCTCTCCGCCCGCGAGGAAAGCGTCCTCCAGCTGGCACGGTTCTGCCGCTTCGAGGAAAAACATTCCCGGCACATCGCGAAGCTGGCCCTTGAACTGTTCGACAGCGCGCGGGCCATCGGGCTGCACGACGCCCCGCCCGTATCGCGCGAGCTGCTGTACTATGCCGCCCTGCTGCACGACATCGGGATCTTCATTTCCTTTGCGAACCACAACGCGCACAGCCACTATCTGATCCGCAATACGGAACTGCTCGGTTTCACGGAACGCGAAATTGAGCTCATAGCGGCGCTGGCGTTCTTCCACCGTAAGCGGCCCTCCAAGAAAATCCCGCTGTTCCTCCAGCTTGATGAGGGCATCCGGGAAGAGGTACGCCTGCTGTCCCTGTTCCTGACCCTTGCGGAGCGCATGGACAAAAGCCACCGCCAGATCATCCGTTCGGCCCGTTTCGGGCGCACGCCGGACGGGGAACTGGAGCTGTGCCTTCGTGCTTCCGAGGTCTGCCCCATCGAAATCGAAGAGATCGGGCGCAGCCACAAGCTGATCAAGAAGACCTTCCACACGCATTTCACGCTTTGCCCCTGTCTCGAAAACGGGGCGCCTATTGTCTGAAAAGCTGGGGGAATGAGTATACCGGGGAAGGGGCCGTCCTCCCCTCCCCCGGTCCCCTCCTCTCTCCTTCCCAAGACTTTTGACTGATGGGGAGGCGGCGCGGAGGGAGGTCGTTCCGGCTGAGGCGGGGATTCCTCCGCACCGTCAGCCGTTTTTGCTTACAGCAGTTCACCGTACTTTTTGATGAAGATGCCCTTAAGGGTTGTCGTCAGCAGCATGTAGGCCGCAAGCGTGGCGAACAGCCACGGGAAGAACGCGCCCGGAAGCGGCATCATGTCGAGAGCCCCGCCGACTGTCGTAAACGGGATGCACGTTCCCGCCAGAATCCCGAGCGAAGTCAGCCCCGTCACCTGCCACGAGGCCCGGCTGCGCAGAAACGGAACCTTGGGCGTACGCAGCATATGGAGCACCAGCGTCTGCGTCCACAGCGATTCCACGAACCACCCGGCCTGAAAGAGGCCCACGAACGCGACCTGCATTCCCGCGTCCAGCGTCTCATACGCCCCCCCGAACACCAGCGGGCAGATGTAGGTATACAGCAGAACGAACGTCGTGATGTCGAATACCGAACTGGCGGGCCCGAACCAGATCATAAACCGGCTGATCGATGAAGCGTCCCATGTCTTCGGCTGCTTCAGGAAATCCGCATCGACGTTGTCCCACGGCATGGCCGTGCACGAAATGTCGTAGATGAGGTTCAGCACGAGGATCTGCAGCGGGGCCAGCGGCAGGAACGGCAGAAACGCGCTCGCCGCCAATACCGAGAACATGTTGCCGAAGTTGGAGCTTGCCGTCATCTTGATGTACTTGATGATGTTGGCGTAGATCCTGCGGCCCTCGATCGCGCCCTGCTCCAGCACCATCAAATCCTTTTCCAGCAGGATGATGTCAGCGGATTCGCGGGCGATGTCCACGGCGGAATCCACCGAAATCCCCACGTCCGAAGCCTTCATCGCCGCCGCGTCGTTGATGCCGTCGCCCATGAAACCCACGGTATGCCCGTTCTCGCGCAGGCACGTCACAATGCGCGCTTTCTGCTGCGGAGTCAGCTTGGCGAAAATGTCCGTACGCTCCGCCGCAGCGCGCAACACCGCGTCGTCCATCGCCTCCACATCCGAACCGAGCAGCAGGGAATGGGACCGCAACCCCACCTGCCCGCACACGCTGCGCGTCACCGCGTCGTTGTCCCCGGTCAGCACCTTGACCGCGACGCCGTACTCCTTCAGCGCGGCAACGGCAGCCGCCGCGGAATCCTTCGGGGGATCGAGGAAGGCGAGATACCCGATGAGCACCATGTCCGACTCGTCCGCCACGGAAAACGCTCCGGCGACCATCGGATTCGTCTTGTGGGCCACGGCGATGACGCGCAGCCCGGCCTCGTTGTACCGCCGCACCGTGGCGAGGATCTCCTCGCTCAACGCGCTGGTGAGCGGCTCCACATTCCCCTTGTATTCCGCGTAGCTGCAAATGGAGAGCATTTCCTCCACCGCGCCCTTGGTGATGATCTGCGTCTTGCCTGCCTTGTCCGCCACAACCACGCTCATGCGCCGCCGGGTGAAATCGAACGGGATTTCGTCCACCTTCCGGTAATCCTGCCACAGCGGGAGCATGTTCGTCTCGTAGGCGTGATCCACGATGGCTTCGTCCATCAGGTTGCGCAGGCCGGTCTGATGGTAGCTGTTCAGGAAGGCGTGGCGCAGGACACGCTCATCCACATTGCCGTGCACGTCGAGCGGATATTCCAGCACGATGCGATCCTGCGTCAGGGTCCCGGTCTTGTCCGTGCACAGGATGTTCATGGCCCCGAGATTCTGGATCGCATTGAGATGCTTTACGATGACCTTTTTCCGGGACATGGCGACCGCGCCCTTGGCGAGGTTGGCGGACACGATCATGGGCAGCATTTCCGGGGTCAGGCCCACGGCCACGGACAGTGCGAACAACGCTGCCTGCACCCAGTCGCCTTTCGTAAAGCCGTTGAGGAAGAGCACCACCGGAACCATGCCCACCATGAACCGGATGAGCACCCACGATACGGCGTTCACGCCCTTCTCGAAATTCGTGCGGACGCGCGTTTCCGCAACGCGCCGGGCCAAAGCCCCGAACAGCGTATCCTTGCCCACGGCGATCACGAGGGCCAGAGCCGAACCGCTGACCACAGTACTGCCCATGAACGCGAGATTGTTGCATTCCAGCGGATTGCCGCCCGTCTGCGGCTGCGCGGCGGTCCACTTTTCCATCGGTTCGCTCTCGCCGGTCAGCGATGACTGGCTGACGAAAAGGTCCTTGGTTTCGACGATGCGCACATCGGCGGGGATCATGTCGCCCGCGGCGAGCCGGATCACGTCGCCCACAACAAGCTCCGAAATGGGGCGTTCCCGGCTCTCGCCGTCACGCAAGACCGCAATGGTGGTCTTGACCATCGCCTGCAAACGTTCCGCCGCGTTGCCCGAGCGCACTTCCTGCACAAACCGCAGCGTGCCGCTGATGAAAACCATGATGCCGACGATGAGAACGGCGGTGAGATCGCGATCCTCCGGCTCGACGATGACGTAGTCGGTGATGAAGGAAATGACCGCCAGAACAATGAGAACGACGGTAAACGGGTTGATGAAGGCTTTGAACAGACGCTTCAGGATGGAGTCCGCCTTTTTGCGGGCAAGCTCGTTCCGTCCGAACAGCGCCCGCATGATGTCGGGCCGGGGCTGTCCTTGGGGCGTCGTTTCGTAGGCTGCAAAGACCTCTTGCGGCGTCTGGCGGGCCGCCTCAAGAAGCCGGGCGGACGCGGGGCGGGCGGCAAGTCCGCGGACCTCCTGCGTGACGTTCAGGTCCTTTTCCGTTTCGAGCTGCTTTTTAATCATAGTTTCAACCTCATGAATGCTTTTCGGATCAGGCGGGAACCGATCCGACGGTGACTCCGAATCACGGCTGCAGGGCAGCCTTTCCACGCGCAGGGAACGAAAGCCGCATGAGCGGCGGGGTTCCCGGCGAACAGCCTGCGGCAACAGGCAATGTCCACAAGACACCTCCGATGTTGTCATTGATAAAACGAAGCGGCGACGGAGCGCAGCCTCATGCAACGCTGAGTGAGAAGCCCTGAAAAGGGCACGGCAAGAGACGAACGGCGGTTAACGGCCGCGTTCGTGAGGAGAAAGGCGCAATCCGAAGAGGGTGCGCCGCGAGAAGGACGGGCGAAGAGAGAAAGCCCCGGCCATACGGAGACAGCCGAAAGGCGCAAGTAAAGACGCCGGGAGCTGGAATTCCCGAAAAAAACGGACAAGGGCACGCGAGACGCCGCCCGCATACGAATACGGAGAGAAGAAGGGCATGGAAACCTCCTGAGCCGCCGGGGGTGCGCCCCGGACTCGTCAGAAGGCCAGGAGAAGCACGCCGGCAGCGGTTGCTGTGGCACTATCAGTTGACGGGCAACTGTGACTACTGTCGGACGACATGCTTTTCCTCCTTGGCGAGATGTGGAAATGCCGCTTTCGCAGCTTCCGGGGGGGATCCCTAAACAACTCTCCCGTTAAAGTCAACGCATGATATGCGATCGTACAGCTTCCAATACGGTATCTGCGGCGGCAAACGGGCTTTCCCGGGTTTTGGCGCGGAACAACGTGATTTCAATCATTGTCTTCCCCGAACCCCGGCGTGTACGGGTAGGAAAAGGCCGCCGATTTCAAGGCGGCGCAAACCGCCGGAGGGGTCCCATGACCACAGCTACGGACACGTTCAGGCAGCATCTGCAAGAAACCCAAGCCATCCATTTCCTCCCCTACGTGGGGGACGGCTACGCCGACGCCAGCCCGCGTATCCTCATGATCGGCGAAGCCAACCACGGCACGGCGCCGGACGGAGCCGACAGAACGTACACTGACGGGGTCGTGCGCCGGGCGCTCCAAGACGCCGCCGAAGGCAACGGCAACCACTGGGTCCGCTACATCCGCAACATCTCCGCCATGCTCACCGGGAACGCTTACGGTGGGTCCAACGCGGTGTGGGATACCGTGGTTTACGGCGTATTCTTCCAGCACATGGAAACGGAAACGCACCGCAACCGGTCCCGCGCCACGCCTGAAGAAATCGCGCTCGGACGCGGGGCGTTCTTTGCCATGCTCGACGTCCTGAAGCCTGATTTCGTGATCGTCTGGGGCTTGACCTTATTCAAACAACACTGGCTGTCCCCCGAAAGCGGCATCACCATGCTTGCTCCCGGCCTCTGCGCGTATGTCTTCACAGATCGCCCGGATGTCCGTATCTGGCACTGCCACCACCCGTCGAGGGATTTCAGCCATGTTTCCGAACACCAGAAATGGGAGGCCGTCCGGAAACTGCATATCCGCTGATACCCCTCCCGGCCTTATTCAGGTTTCCCTTACGCGTCCGGATGCCGCCTCCCGGATGGGGACCGGCCTTGTAAGCCCGGAGGCTTTGGGCTTATAAGGTGCCGTATGCGCCGCACGGACAATCCCTTGCGGAAAACGGCGCATCTTTTTCGGCATCCATTGCGAGGCGGGCCATGTCCATCCGGATCGATTTCTTGAGCTACGAGGGGGAACGCAACAACGAGCGGCACCCCCACGCGCAGTTTGTCCTGCCCATCGCCGGTGAACTGGAAATCTCCATCGGCGGCGCGGAAGGCAGGCTTACCCCCTCCTGCGCGGCGTTCGTCGCGCCCGGCGTCCCGCATTCGCAGCTGGCGACCGTCTCGAACGCCTTTCTTATCGTCAACTGCGATCTTGCCGAATGCGGCGTCCCTGCGGCGGAACAACTGGCGGAACAAATCTTTCTTCCCGTTTCCGAAGCCACCCGACACCTGATCGGGTTCGCGGAGCTGTCCAGAGACCGCTTTTCACAGCCGGGCACCACGCAATGCTGGATGCCCCTGCTCCTCAATTCCTTCCTTGAGCGCCCGGTATGCCGCCCTTCCCGGCTCGCCGTACTGGAAAGGCTGATCGATGCCCACCCCGGCGCGCCGTGGACTGTGGGCGAAATGGCCCGGCGCATCGGCATCAGCCCAAGCAGGCTGCACGCACTGTCCCGCTCCGAATGGGGCCTCAGCCCGCAGGCATGGCTGGCGGAACGCCGTATCGGGCATGTGCGGAAATGGCTGGCGGAATCGGATCTGCCGATTGCGGATCTGGCGCTGCGGGCCGGGTACGCCGATCAAAGCGCGCTCACCCGCGCCATGCAGCGCCTGACCGGCCTGACGCCCGCCGCCTACCGGAGGCAAACGCGATTGGAACAAAAAAACAGGAGTCCGGAACAAGACTCCCGGACCCGCCCGTGATATTGTCCGTTCCGGCATGAGGACGAGACGGCCGTTTCGCCCTCGGCAATCCCCATTGCACAAGGAGCGGACATGTCGGCCCTCAACGTCACCATCGATCCATCCATCAAGGGCGCGTGGCCCGAAGCGCGTCTGGGCTGCTTCATCTACACGGCGGACGTACGCGCCCGCGAAGACTCTCTCTGGACCTGCCTCGAAAACGAGGTTGCCCCGTACCTCAAAACCATGCTGGAGACCACGCCGCTGGCCCAGATCCCCAACCTCGACGAATCCCGGAAGGCGTACAAGGCCTTCGGCAAGGACCCCGGACGCTTCCGCGTTTCGTCCGAATCGCTGTACCGCCGGGTGCGCCAGGGCAAGGCCCTTTACCAGATCAACAGCGTCGTGGACGCCAACAACCTTGTCTCGCTCGAAACGGGTTTCTCCCTCGGCTCTTACGATACGGCCCGCATCGGTGCGGACATCGTTTTCCGTCTGGGCAAGGCCGGGGAAGTGTATCCGGGCATCGGCAAGGACGACATCGCGCTCGAAAACATGCCCCTGCTCGCAGACGGGGAAGGCGCGTTCGGAAGCCCCACCAGCGACTCTACCCGCGCCATGATCACGCAGGAAACCCGCTCCTGCCTGACGGTCGTGTTCTCCTTCTCCGCCAGATCCAAGCTTGAAGAAGCCCTTGCCCTGACCGTCAAGCGTTTCGGCCAGTATGCGAACCCCTCGCACGCGGAATCCTTCATCATAGAATAGCATTCAGGCCGGGGCGGAACGCAGCCAAGCCCCGCGCGGAACCGCCGACCCTCTGGAGGAAAACGTTTATGGCAAAGGATCCGAAACAGATGACGGGCTATCTGTATGTGCTCGCCGCCGCCGTCCTGTGGTCGCTCATCGGCCCTTTTTCCAAAATCTGCATGGAAGAAGGCCTTGCGCCGCTGGAGGTGGCCTTCTGGCGCGCCCTGCTCGGCGGCATCTGCTTTTTTGCCCAAACGGGCATCTGCGGCGGGGCGCGCATCCCTGTGAAGCACGCGCTGTTCTTCTGCCTTTTCGGTGTGTTGAGCATCAGCGTGTTTTTCAGTTCGCTGCAAATCTCCATCCAGCTGAGCGGAGCCGCCATGGCGATGGTGCTGTTGTATACGGCTCCCGCATGGGTGGCCGTATTCTCCCGCATCCTGTTCCATGAGAGCTTCTCCTCCCGTAAGGGCATCGCTCTGGGGTTGGCCCTCTTCGGAACGGCGCTGGTGTGCTTCTCCGGCGGAAGCCTGAACGCCGAGCCGTCCGTGCTCGGCATCGTCTGCGGGCCTTTGCTACGCCTCGCATTTTCCCTTCTATGTCTGGTGGCAGCCCCGCTACTCCACCGCCACCCTGTACGCCTACATGCTGCTCGGAGGCGCGCTCGCCCTATTCCCCTTCGTGGATTTCGCCCCCACCCGCTCGTGGACGGCGTGGGCCAACCTGCTGGCCCTCGGCGTGGTCACGAACTATGGGGCCTACCTCGCCTACGGGCGGAGCCTCCAGAGCATCAATCAAGTCAAGGCCGCCATCATCGGGAACATCGAGCCCGTGCTGGCGACATTCTGGGTCTGGCTGTTCTGGAATGAAAACTTCTCCGCCTACGGGTGGGCGGGCAGCGCGCTGGTCATCTCGGCGGTATTCCTGCTGACGGCGGATCGAAGCTGATACGGTTCTTCCCGCGTTACGACACACGGCATGTTCTTTGGACATGCCGTTTTTTTTGCGTCCTCCCGTAACACGGTTTTTCAAAAATATATTTATGATTTCAATGTAATATGATATTTTATATCTACCATATTCCATTGAATAAACTAACAACATCTTTTCTTTGAACCAGATAGGAATGCAAACATTCAGGCACTGTAAATCATGAAAGTTGAGTGCACAATCTATAGTATGCCTTCTTTACGTTTGAGCAATCAATTTAGCTCTTTTCTTTATTTCATCATGCTGATTGCTTCCATATTGAAACTGTTTCATGAAAATTCTTATGTAACGCGATAGACGTCTTTTGCTGTTTATTCAAACAATGAAACATATACAGAATGGATTTTTTATCCAAAAAAATACTTTATCTTTATTCTTGACAAAGAAAATAGTTTCTGTATGAACTGAACCATCGCGCAATCGGTAGTTAATGCATTACATCCACAGATTGTTATATTATTCATTATCTATCCTGTGTGGTATTTCCGGCATACTGCGTTTCTTTAGTACACACAACGTTCGCCGGATTTCCTTTTCGAGATAGTGCCTGTTCAGCAGTAATCCTCTGCACCAGGTTTTATCTATTGTTTAGAGGCTGCTTCAATAACAATCTTACAGTTGGAGGATGGAAGCATGAAACTCGGCACTCTTTTGAGCGCGTTTGCCTGTATGACTCTGAGCATGGGGTTCGCCACCCCCGCCAAAGCGGAAGATCCCATCAAGATCGGCGTCTACATGCCTCTGACCGGACAGAACGCCTTCGCCGGGCAGCTTGAACTTGAAGGCATCCAGCTTGCGCACAAGATCACGCCCACCGTCCTCGGCCGCCCCGTCGAACTGGTCATCGTCGACAACAAGTCCGACAAGGTCGAAGCCGCCAACGCCGTAAAGCGCCTTGCCGAGCGTGACAATGTGACGGCCATCATCGGTACGTATGCTTCCTCCCTCAGCCTCGCCGGAGGCGAAGTCGCCGAACGCGCCAAGGTGCCCGTCCTCGCCACTTCCAGCACCAACCCCCTCGTGACGCAGGGCAAGAAGTACTACTTCCGCGCCTGCTTCATCGACCCCTATCAGGGAGCCGCCGCCGCGGCCTACGCCTACAAGACCCTCGGCTACAAGAAGGCCGCCGTCCTCACCGACGTCGCCAACGACTACGCCGTG
>ENA-ORTY01002150-ORTY01002150.1-human-gut-metagenome-genome-assembly--contig:-NODE-2150-length-19622-cov-4.490929_pt1 | contig 19622 bp, 13 predicted proteins | sample MGYA00241917_ERZ509198 | MGnify/ENA primary metagenome ERZ509198 (study PRJEB26280, sample SAMEA2338857) | human gut metagenome | biome: human gut; feature: human-associated habitat; material: faeces...
ACTCCTCTTTCCCCCTTTTGTCAACTCTTTTTTTCACTTTTTTCATTTCTTTTTTGATTTGTTGTTTTATCCCCTCCCGAAGGCGTTCTTTACAGTCTGTTTACCTCAATATTCATTATATATGATAATCATCTTGAACCACAAAAAAGTCCCACCCCCTGTCGGGGATGGGACAACTCTACTCATTTTATTATTTAACTTCCTTACCCAGAACACCGCGCTCAAAACGGCTATCGGTACGCTGTTTCAGATACTCCAGTGCCTCCTCGATGCAGGCCAGAGCCTTCTCGTTCTCTTCGCAGGGGAAGGGGCCTCTCTGGAATCCTTTCAGGCGATCGCGCACGACCTCCAGCAGGTCATCATCACGCAGACCGTTGGGCAGATCGATGCCGCCGCGGGCGCCCTGCTGAAAGCGGATGTAACCCATGATCATCTTATCCTGAGAGTCCATCACCGTGTAAAAGTGGTTCGCTCCGCTGTGATCGGCATTGTCTGTTGCATACACATGGTCCAGCAAATGTTCTTTCTGAATGGTATCAAGTTTGCGCATATTGATCTTCCTTTCTCAATTTACCGTATTTGTGGCAAATCTGACAAAAAACTTCTTTTGATCCGCCTACAGCTTGTAAAAATTATACCACCGCAGATTTCAAAAAGCAATAGAAAACCCCATTTGTGAAAAAACAATTCAATAACAAGGGAATTTCAGCAGAGATCCGGGGAAAAATCCCCCGCCCAACGCACAAAACAATTAAAAGTATCCCCGAGACGCACAGGCGCTCGGGGATCGTCAATCTATTATCGTTTTTTGGTCTCTACCAGCACGCGGCTGACCCGGAGTCCATCCATTTCCAGGACCTTCAGCGTGGCATTTTGGAAGGTAAATCCATCCCCTTCTTTCGGGAAAGACCCATACACTTCCGTCGTCCAGCCACCCACCGTGGCGCTGTCGGCATCCACATCGTCCTCGTTCCAGCCCATCAGTTCAATAAAGTCAGAAAGCTGCATATCGCCGTCCAACTCATATACGCCCTGGGAGCGTTCCACCACTTCGTCAGCTTCCACGATGTCGTTCTCATCCCAGATCTCGCCCACCAGCTGCTCCATGATGTCCTCAATGGTCACGACCCCTAATGTTCCGCCGTATTCGTCGGTCACAATGGCCAGATGCTGCTTGGCGGCCCGGAGCTGATTGAGCGCCACAGGCAGTTTGGTCGTTTTATACACATACACCGGCTGACTGAGCAATTCCCGAATATCCAACGGATCTTCATCCGTGAGTCTCCGGTAAAACTTATTCAGATACAGCACACCAATGATATTGTCGATGCTGTCCACATAGACAGGCAGGCGGGAATAGGTAGATTCCTCCACCGTATCCAGAATTTCCTCCCAGTCATCTTCGGCATCCAGAGCCTCAATATCCACCCGGGCAGTCATCACTTCGCTGACCCGTACTTCGGAAAACTCCAGTGCTGCCTGGACCAGTTCCGAACGATCCTCGTCCAGCACTTTTTCATCTTCCGCTGTTTCAATTATGGACTGCAATTCCTGATGTGCCTCTTCATCATCCATTCCCTCTTTCGGTGCCGGGAACAGTTTCATGATTAGGTTGATCAGCTGCACCACGATCCAGGTCACCGGACGCAACACGACCATCAGCACACGCAGCGGATAGCAGAAGATCAGTACCAGTTTGTTCGTATTCCGTTTGGCCACGATTTTGGGCATGGTCTCCCCAAAAATGATGACCAGTACCGTCACGATCAGTGTGGCAAGCCAGGTCCATTCCTCATTACCAGCCACCAGAATGGCGACTACGGAACTGATGGAAGAAACAGCAATGTTCACCAAATTGTTGCCAATCAGAATGGCAGACAGGGTATCATCGAAGTTCTCCGTGATCTTCAGCGCCAATTTCGCCCCCCGTACGCCGTCCTCCGCCTGATTTTCCAAACGGACACGGTTTGCAGAAGACACTGCCATCTCCGATGCAGAGAAAAATCCAGACAGTGCGACCAGCACAACGATCGCCACAATATATCCAGGTGCAATCATGCCGAAACACCTCCCACGTCGGAAACAGCCTCCGGCAATGCCAGGCTCAGCTGCACGATCCGGTTGGCACGCATCCGCGCCACCGCGACCGTCAGCGCCCCGTATCGAAAACTTTCGCCCACAGAAGGCACCCGTCCGAGCTGTTCAAAGGCCCACTCACTGGCTCTCTTGTATTCCAGCTCATCCAGGTCCTCCTCCGGCTCGTAGTCCATGCGCTCAAAAATTTCGCCCACGGTCATATCCGCATTGGCCAGATATTTCCCCTGGCCCAGTTTCACAAAGTCTTCCACGACCAGATCCTCTTCGTCCCAGATCTCGCCCACCAGTTCCTCCAGAACATCTTCCACGGTGACGATTCCCCGGGTGCCGCCGAAGTCATCCAACACGATGGCCATGGACAGCTTTTTTTCACTGATATCTTCCAGAAGGTCTGCCACGCTCATGCTGTAATGAATGAAAAACGGTTCATCCAGCAACGCCCGCAAATCCGGCTGTTTATCCTTCCGATAGGCCCGAAGATATTTCCGCAGCTGAAGCGTCCCAATGATATGATCGGTAGTCTCCTCATAAACCGGATACCGGCTGTGCCGGTGCGCTTTTAGATATTCCACGATTTTTTCGGGAGGATCGGTCACATTGATGGCCTCCAGATCCACCCGGGCAGTCAAAATACTGTCCACCGTAATGTCTCCGAATTCCAAAGCGGAGCTGATCAGTTCTCCCTGATCCTCATCCAGTGCGCCGCCGTCGGTCATATCCTCAATAATATCGTACAACTCATCCTCTGTGACAGAAACCTCCTCGCTGTCTCCGGACAGTTTCGCCACAGCCTGGCCGATTTTGGTCAGAACAAAAGAAATCGGGGAAAACAACCGCATAAAAAAGCTCAATGACCCGGCTGTTGCCAGAGCCAAACGCTCACTGTACCGTTTTCCGATACTTTTCGGCAGCATTTCTCCCCAAAAGAACACTGCGATGGTCGTGACCAGTGTCCCCACTGTCACCGCTGAAAGACCCCACCGTCTGGTGACCAGAACCGTGACCATAGACGCAATGACCAGATGCACGATATTGGTGCCGATCAGAATGGTCGTGACCGCCCGGTCAAAATTCTCCAGGATGCCCAAAACCTTTTCCGCTCTGGCGTCCCCTCGTTCCACCGCTGTTTTCATTTTAATTTTACTCACGGATGCAAAAGCCGTCTCCACCACTGCAAAATACGCGGCGAACACGAACAGCACAAAAATAATCACCCATGACAATCGACCGCCATCATCCATAAAGGACATTCACGCTCCTTTGTTTTTTCCATCTGTCAGCAAAGATTTTTGCAACAGAGATAATATGACAGTGTAGCATATTCCCAATCTTCTGTCAATCTGACTAGTTTTTTCTTCCTTTTTACTTTTGGACTGATGAGTTTCAACTCTGTCGATTTCGCTAAAACGGCCGATTTTCAAACATTGAAAGAAGCATAAAAATATTGTATGATATAAAAAACAGAAACATTTGGCGAGGTGACATTATGCAAAACAAAGAAATAGAAAAAGCAGTATCATGGAATCCATGGCATGGATGCAAAAAAGTAAGTCCCGGTTGCAAGAATTGCTTTGTATATAAAATGGACAAGCGATATGGTAGAGACACCACGATAATCACAAAAGGAAAAACAACTTATGAACTAAAGGACAAGGATTGTCCTCCAAACTCTTTGGTTAAACTCTGCTTTTCCTCTGACTTTTTTATTGAAGAAGCAGACGAATGGAGAGAAGGCTGCTGGGATTTTATCAGACGCAGAAAAGATTGCATTTTCGTTATGACCACCAAAAGACCCGAAAGGATTGCAGCTTGTGTGCCTTCGGATTGGGGTGATGGATGGGATCATGTACATATCAGCATTTCAATAGAAAATCAAGAGATGGCTGATATTAGACTCAAACATTTTTTAGAAGCACCAGTTAAACATCGGGAAGTATTCTGCTCTCCCCTGATTGGCCCCATCTCCTTGGGTAAGTATTTGGATACAGGTCTAATTAAGTGTGTCAATGTTGGTGGCGAGATGGCTCCTAAAAATGAAGTAAGACCCATAGAGTATGAGTGGGTCAAAAATCTGTTTTTAGAAGCTAAAGAGAGAAGTATTGAATTTTACTTTCATCAATGCGGTTCTATGTTCTTGAGGGACGGAAATAACATCGGTAAATGGAAGTTAAACGAGCAAATCAGGCGTGCTGAAGAAGTCCAGCGTGAACTTGAAAGCATTTACGGATAAAGTGATGTCTATCAGACCTGCAAAAGCTTCACCTTTGGTTAGGCGGAGCTTTTTCTATGCATTTCGACGAAGGAATTGTTAGGCGAGCCTAAATCAGTCCAAAGGGTAAAAGGGAGCGTTTTTTCTTCCCTCTGAATCGCAGTCAACGGCGCCGGACAAATTGTCCGGCGCCGTTGCTCATTTCACCGCACGACCACACATTCCGGGCCAAGCAGTTCCGTCAGTTCCTCCACCAATGCCGGATGCACCACGCAGGCAGCCGCCATCCGTTTTCCCGTGTCCGGGAAATAGAGGATCAGCTGTTCCCGCCCCGGGAACATTTTCAGCAGCAATTCCAGGCGGCGGCGCATTTTCTCATCCGTGCTCAGCAGTTTCACATATAATTTTCGCGGTTCCTGTCTCCGTACCGGTGTTTCCAGCGGCTCGGCATCGCTGATAGGCCGAATGGAGTCCACCATGATTTGCGGTTCTTTCTCGTCCCGCACAGAGATCTTGCCCCGGATAATCAGCGGCGCATTCTCCCGCACATATCCGCCGCCGGTATCCAACGCCCGCTGAAATGCCAGCAGCTCCATGGTTCCGCTGTCGTCCTCCAGGGTGATATAGGCCATCAGGCTGTTGTTGCGGGTGGTGCGGGTCTTGGAAGTCATCACGATTCCCGCCACGACCACGCTCTGTCCATCAGAAAACCGATGGGGGCCTTCCTCATTTTGAAAATCATTCAAAATCGCCCCAATGGGCACTGCACCGATTTTCCGCACCGTTTCCCGATAGTCATCCATGGGATGTCCGGACAGGTACAGTCCCGTCGTTTCCCGCTCCATGGCCATCAATTCCTGCCGGGAAAATTCCTCCACATCCGGCATGGGATGATCCACCCCCACCGGCTGTTCTTCCGCTCCGCCGAATCCGCCGAACAAATCCATCTGCCCGGCAATATTGCTGCGCGTCGCCGCCAAAGCATCTTCCACCACTGTGTTGCTGACAATCAGCAGCGCCCGCCGTTTCTGTCCCATGCTGTCAAAGGCGCCAGCCCGGATTAAACTCTCCACTGCCCGCTTGTTCAGTTCCTTGCTGCTCATCCGGGTGCAGAATTCGTCAAAACTGCGGAACGGCCCGCTTTCCCGCCGCTCGGCCGTCAGCTGTTCAATCAGACCCCAACCGATATTTTTGATAGCGACCAAGCCAAATCGAATGTCTTTTCCTTCTACGGTGAAGTTGGCCTCGGATCTATTCACATCTGGCGGCAGCAGATGGATATTCATTTCCTTGCACTCGCCGATGTACTCCGCCACCTTGGTGGGGCTGTCCAGCACGGAAGTCAGCAGCGCCGCCATATACTGCTGGGGATAGTGGCACTTCATATACGCCGTCCGATATGCCACGATGGCATACGCCACGGCATGGGCTTTATTGAAGGCGTAACTGGCAAAATCCAGGATTTGATCGTAGATCGCATCGGCCACATCTTCCGGCACGCCGTTGGCCACACAGCCCGGGATATTCCGTTCCGGGTCTCCGTGGATGAACGCCGTGCGTTCCTTGCGAATCTCTTTCTCTTTTTTCTTGGACATGGCCCGACGGATCATATCTGCCTGCCCCAGAGAAAAGCCTGCCAATTTCTGAAAAATCTCCAGCACCTGTTCCTGGTACACAATGCACCCGTAAGTCACTTCCAAGATCGGTTTCAAAAATGGATGGAGATATGTGACCCGTTCCGGGTGGGCGCTGCATTGCAGAAACCGGGGGATACTGTCCATAGGCCCGGGACGATACAGGGCGATCACTGCCGTAATGTCCTCAATGCTCTTAGGTTTCAGTCCCACGCACACGCCGGTCATCCCTGCACTTTCCAACTGAAACACACCGGAAGTCTTTCCCGCCGCCAGCATCTCAAATACTGCCGGATCGTCCTCCGGCACCGATTCAATGCGGAACTCCGGCTGCTCTTTCCGCACCAGTTTCACCGCATCGTCCAAAATGGTCAGGTTCCGCAATCCCAGAAAGTCCATTTTCAGCAGGCCCAGTTCTTCCAGGGTGGTCATGGGAAACTGGCAGACCACTGACTCGTCATTTTTTGCCAGGGGCACATAATCGTACACCGGTTCCCCTGTGATCACCACACCGGCAGCATGGGTGGAGGCGTGACGCGGTGTTCCCTCCAGCTTTTTCGCGGTATCAATCAGATTTTTCAGATTCGGGTTGCTGTCATACAGTTCCCGCAGGGGTTTGGAGACCTGCAGTGCCTCGTCGATGGTCACACTCTTCCCGTTCACCGGCGGCGGGATTAGTTTCGCCACCGCATCGGTCTCCGCATAGCTCACATCCAGCACCCGGCCCACATCCCGCACCGCCTGCTTGGCAGCCATGGTGCCGAAGGTAACAATCTGCGCCACATGATCCGCACCATATTTTCGGTTCACATAGTCGATTACTTCTCCCCGGCGATTGACGCAGAAGTCCACGTCAATATCCGGCATAGACACGCGTTCCGGATTCAGAAAGCGTTCAAAATACAGGGCATACTGCATGGGGTCCACATCGGTGATTCCCAGACAATAGGAAACCACACTGCCCGCTGCGCTGCCCCTTCCCGGCCCTACCGGGATTTCCTCTCCCTTGGCATAGTTGACATAATCCTGCACAATCAGGAAATAATCCACGAATCCCATCCGGCCGATCATATCCAATTCGTATTCCAGCTGCTGCCGCGCCTCCGGTCGGCTCTGCCCGTATCGCCGGGCAAATCCCGCCTCGCACAGTTTGCGCAGATAGGCTGCGCTGTCCGTTTCCCCTTCAGGCAGCGGGAAATGCGGCAGGTGATAGTGCCCAAAGGTGAAGGAAAACTGGCACATCTCCGCAATACGCTGGCTATTTTCCACCGCCTCCGGCACTTCCGGAAACAGGGAACGCATCTCCTCCTCGGATTTCAGGTACAGTTCCTTGCTCCCCATCCGCATCCGGTCGGCATCATTGACCGTTTTGCCCGTCTGGATGCAAAGCAGCACGTCCTGATAGTACCAGTCCTCCTGCCGAATATAGTGAGCGTCGTTGGTGACCACCACAGGAATCCCCGTTTCCTCGTGGAGCCGCAGCAGTCCCCGGGCAGCCTTCCGTTCTTCAGGAATCCCATGATCCTGCAATTCCAGATAAAACCGATCGGGGCCAAACACTTCCTGCAGCCACAGCGCCCGTTTTTTCGCCGCCTGGTAATCTCCCCGGACAATGTTCCGGGGAATCTCTCCGGCCAGACAGCCGGACAGGCAAATCAGTCCCTTACTGTGCTCCCGGAGGGTATTCCAGTCCGTGCGGGGTTTGACATAAAATCCCTCGGTAAACGCCATACTCACCAGGTAGCACAAATTGTGGTAGCCCTCTTCATTTTCGCACAGCAGGATCAGATGGCTGTATTCATTGTCCACGCCGTACACCCGATCCGTGCAGTTCCGGGGCGCCACATAGACCTCGCACCCAATGATTGGCTTGATCCCCTGGGCCTGGCACTCCTTAAAGAAGGCCACCGCGCCATACATCACGCCGTGGTCGGTGATGGCCAGTGCGGTCTGCCCCAGCTCCTTTGCCCGGGCGACCACCTCGCTGATCCGGCAGGCGCCGTCCAGCAGAGAATATTCACTATGTACATGAAGATGCGTAAATGCCATACGATGTTCCTCTTTGTGCGTTCCCTGCAAAGGACAACTTCCCCACAGGGCTGTATGTTCTGGTCATAGCTGTTTCGCCATGGCCATCAGTTTTTTCAGTCGATGATTCAAACAGCTTTTGGTCACCGGCGGGTCAGACAACACCGCCAGATCTGCCAAGCTCATATCCGGGTTGGCAATCCGCAGAAACGCCGCCTGCTGCAACCCCTCCGGGAGGTTTTCGATGCCCACTTCCCGGTCTACCTTTTTAATGGCATTGAGCTGCTCCTGTGCCGCCGCCACCACTTTGTCCGCATTGGCAAAGTCGCAGTTGAGTTTCCGGTTGACGGAATTGCTCATGGATTTTTCAATCTTCGCCGCCACCACCTGCATACCGCCATTGGTAGCGCCCAAAGTGCTCAGCAGTTCCGCAATCACATCTGCCTGCTTAAAGTAGATGACGCTGTTGCCGCCCCGCATGGTATCTTTCGGTGCAAGCCCCAGGTCTAATAAAATGGTATAACACTCCCGGCTCACATTATAATGACTGGTCACCAGTTCACAGTGGAACCGCTTGTCCGGATCGGTGATACTCCCGCCGGCCAGAAACGCACCCCGCAGGAAACTCACCTGCCGTTCCGGTTCTTCCAGTACGCCCAAATTCACATGATGCACCGGGGTGTTCTCCACATCTGCGCCGAACCCCTCAAAAATCTTCCGGATTTTTTCCCGATTTGTCACCGTCAGGATATATTTGCTGTTTTCCTCCCCGCCGGTGATTTTATCAAATTCCAGGCCAAACGCCTTTTTCAGCAGCCGGGGCAGACGATGGGCAAAACACGCCCCGCCTGTCACGATCTTAATTTCCTTCGGGGAAAAGGTGTTGCAATACAGCAGCGCGCCGTAGCACTCCGCCAGTGCGCAGCCTTTCTCCGAAATGGGCAGCTCGCACAGTTCCTCTTTAACTTTCAATGAAAATGACATACCCTATCGTTATCCTCGCAATGCTTACCGCACTTTGGTATCCCCATCGATGTTCCGATGCTCTATCCGCACGGGGATTTCATGCTGTTTCAAATATTCGCCCAATGCCCGGGCAATGGACACGCTCCTGTGCCGGCCGCCGGTGCAGCCAATCCCCACTGTCAGAGAGTACTTCCCCTCTTTCTCATACAGCGGGATCAAAAACTTCAGCATATCCACCAGTTTCTCCATAAAAGTCCCTGCCGTCCCGCTCCGGAACACATAGTCATACACCGGATCGTCCAGTCCCGTCTTATGCCGCAGGTCCTCTTCATAGTAGGGATTCGGCAGAAACCGCACATCGAAAATCAGATCCGCCTCAATAGGAATGCCGTATTTATACCCGAAGGAGATGATATTCACCGCCAGCCCCCTCCGGGACTCAAAATGGCCGAAAATATCCACCAGTTTCTCTTTCAGTTGTGCCAAAGTCAGTCCGGAGGTATTCAGCACATCCTGTGCCTGCAGGCGAATGGGCTCCAGAATATTCTTTTCCCGACGGATGGCCGCCTCCAGAGACACGGTATTGGTCTCCAGCGGATGTCGCCGGCGGGTCTCTTTGTAGCGTTTGATCAGGGTGGGCATATCTGCGTGCAAAAACAGAATACGGTAATGGATGCCCTGCGCCCGCAGATTTTCCAGGGCATACAGCAATTCATTGGCGTCGCCCCAGGCGCGGATATCCGTCACCAGTGCCACATAGCTGTATTTTTCCTGCATCCCCAGGAAAATATTGGCCAGCTGCGGCAGCAGCGCCACCGGCATATTGTCCACGCAGTAAACGCCCATATCCTCCAACGCCGCGGCCACCTGGCTCTTTCCGGCGCCGGACTGACCCGAAATGATAATGAATTCCATTCTGCTGCCTCCTTATCCTTCCAGCCGCTCCACAATCCGCACTTCCGGTTCCAGCAGGACTCCGGTCCGTTCCTGAACCGTTTTCTGGATGTATTCCATCAGTTCCAGCACATCCCGGCAGGTCGCGTCCCCACGATTGACCACAAAGCCAGCGTGTTTTTCTGAGACCTGTGCCCCGCCAATGGAAAAGCCTTTCAGCCCCGCCTCGTCAATCATCTGTGCCGCGAAACCGTTTTCCGGCCGTTTGAAAGTGCTGCCCGCATTGAGGCGATCCAACGGCTGACTGGCCGCCCGTTTCTGCCGGAATGTCTCCATGCGCTCCTCGATCACTTCCGGCCGTTCGGGATACAAAGCCATCTGCACCCCCAAAATCAGGTTTCCCGGCTGAGAAAACAGGCTCCCCCGGTATCGGAATGCACAATCTTCCCCGGACAAAAACCTCCGTTCCAGATCCTGATCCAGATAGTCCACCCGGGTCACCACATCTTTCATCTCTCCGCCGTAAGCCCCGGCGTTCATCGTCACCGCACCGCCCACTGCGCCAGGGATTCCCCCGGCAAACTCCAGGCCGGACAGTCCCTCCTCTTTGGCAAACTGCGCCAAACGGGCAAGAGCCGCTCCTGCCTGGGCATAAAGGACGCGATCGTCCGTGCGCTCCATACCGCTCTGATTGTCCGCCATCTGCACCACAACCCCCGGCAGGATGCCGTCTGCAAACAGCAGATTGCTGCCCCGACCCATGATAAACGGCCGCACTCCGGCACTGCGCAGCCGGGCGCATAGGCTGACGGTCTCCTCCTCATCCCCCGGACGGCAGAACAGGGAGACCCTGCCCCCTACCCGAAAAGTGGTGTGCCGGTCCATCGGCTCCATTTCCCGCAGATCCATCCCGGGAAACACTCTCTGCAATTCTTTGGCCAGTGCGCTGTAATCCTTCAAATTGATTCTCCTAAATGATCCATAGCGTCAGACAAAGCCTGCGCCGCATTATATCCCATTTTTTTCTGGCGGTTGTTCAGTGTCGCCAGCTCAATGATGACTGCCAGGTTTCGTCCTGGGCGAACCGGGATGGTAATGCTGGGGATCTTCACCCCCATGATTTCCTCATATTCCGTGTCAATGCCCAGGCGGTCGTAGAACTTATCCTCATCCCAGTATTCCAGTTTCACGATCAGGTCAATGTTGGCGTCCGGTTTCACTGCCCCCACCCCGTAAGTGTCCTTGGCATTGATGATACCGATGCCCCGCAGTTCCATGTAGTACCGGATGAGGTCCGGCGCCGAGCCCCGCAGCCGTTTTTTGGAAAGGCGTTTGATCTCCACCGCATCGTCTGCCACCAGACGATGTCCCCTGGTGATCAGCGCCAGGGCTGCCTCACTTTTGCCTGCACCGGAATCCCCGGTAATGAGCACGCCTTCGCCGTATATATCCACCAGGACCCCATGAATGGTTTTTCTGGAGGCCAGATAGCCGTTCAGTGTGTCGATAAGGTCCGCCATGAACCGGGAAGTGTCCTCCTGCACCAGAAACACATTTCTGTCGTATCGCTCTGCCATTTCCAGACACTCCGGGAACGGCACGCAGTTGTGGCAAATGATCAGACCGTCAATGTCATGTTTCATAAACTCCTGAAAAGATCTGCGCCGCTGAGAGGGGGACATACTTTCCAGGAAAGTACTCTCCACCCGGCCGATACACTGCAGCCGATGCGGATCAAAGTAGTTATAGAATCCGGCCAGCTGCAGGGCCGGACGGTTCACATCGGCTTTGGTGATCCGATGGGTGTCATACGTACTGGATTTCCGGAGGATCTCCATCTCCAGTTCCTCGACAATGGTTTTGAGCGGAATGGAATACTGACTCATTTTCTCTCCTCCTGACAATGTGGGACGCCCAAAGCGGAAACGCCCCCAGTTTAATACTTTCTATTGTATCTATTTTACCACCGTTTGGCAATGCCTGCAAAGGGGAACCGTGTGGATTTTTCCGGAATTTTTCCAGACTGAAAAATAATTCTTGCAATTATGCCGCTGTTCTGGTATCATAAGTAGGCTGTTCTCAGCACATATCAACCGAGGAGGTGCTTCTAATGGCAAAATGTCAGTTTTGCGACAAGGATGTTTCTTTCGGCATCCAGGTTTCCCACTCTCACAGACGGTCCAACCGTACTTGGAAACCCAATGTGAAGCGCGTCAAGGCCATCGTGGACGGAACCCCCAAACACGTTTACGTCTGCACCCGTTGCCTGCGCAGCGGCAAGGTCACCCGCGCATAATTGCGTAATTGAATTTACCCGAAACAAGCCTGCCGGCCTTCGTCGGCGGGCTTTTTCGGTTTTTCAGGAAAGCTGTCCCTTTTTCGGGGCAGCTTTTTTGGTATGCTTTTCCATATAAAGTATGATATACTGATGCAAACTACGGTTTGAGGAGAGAATCCTATGCTCAAAATCATCACCGGCCGGGCAGGCACCGGCAAAACTTCACAGCTTATGGAACAGATTCGACTGGATCTGGAGCAGGAAATCCAGAGTCTGCTCCTCGTCCCTGAACAATACAGCCATACGGCCGAGCGGGAGCTGGCCTGGATTTGCGGCCCACGGCTATCTTTATATACGGAGGTCCTCAGTTTCACCGGCCTGTGCCGGTGGATGGATCGTCGCTTGGGCAGCGGCGAACAGCCGTCCCTGGATAAAGGCGGACGGCTGCTGTGCATGGCTCTCGCCATCGACCAGGCCTTCCCCCAGCTGCGGCTCTACGGTTCTGCCCGAAAGCGGGTCACCCTGCAAAGTCAGCTGCTCCAGGCCGTCACTGAACTGAAAACCGCCTGCATCACCCCGGAGGACCTGTTGGAGGCCGCCGGACAGTGCGGCGGGATTTTGGAAGATAAACTGCGGGATCTGGCGCTGCTCAGCGCATTATATGACGGCGTCGTATCCGCAGGACACACCGACCCTGCCGACCGGCTCACCCGTCTGGCTGACCGTATCCCGGCAGCAGATATGGGCGGTATTCGCATCTACCTGGACGGATTCACCGACTTCACCCGCCAGCAGCGCAACATTCTCGGCGCTCTGTTGGACGCTGGCTGTGACCTGACGGTGTGCCTGACCTGTGACCCGGATACCCCGGAGGACGAAGTGTTTGCCATCTCCCTGACCACTCTGCGGATGCTGTGCCGTCTGGCGGAAGAACGGGGAATCCCTGTGGAGCAGACCCATTTGACTGCCGCCGCGCCCCAGTCCCCTCTAACGTTTTTCGGCGATCATCTGTTTTCTTATCTCCGTCAGCCTCCACAATCTGCCGAAGGGCAGATCATCCTGCATTCTGCCGACAGCGTGGCGGAGGAATGTGAATTTGCCGCTGCCCAGGCCATTCGCCTGGTGCGGGAAACCGGCTGCCGTTGGCGTGACATTGCCGTGGCCATCCGGGGATTTGACGCCTATGAGCCCCTGTTGGACAGCGCTTTCCGAAAATACGGTGTCCCCTTGTATTTGACCAAAAAAGCCGACCTGCTGTCCAAACCCCTGCCCCAGCTGATTTTCTCCGCCTATGAGATTCTTTCCGGCGGATGGGACCCGGACGATGTGTTCAGCTATCTGCGCACAGGTCTGACCGGCATCTCCCCCGAAGACTGCGACGCATTGGAAAATTATGTGCTGCTCTGGGATCTTCGAGGCAATGCCTGGACCCGGGAGGCCGACTGGTCTCTCCACCCCAATGGGTATTCGGATGTCTGGACGGAAGAGGACCGGGCACTGCTCCGCCGCCTCAATCAACTTCGCCGCACCGTGGCCCGTCCGCTGATGGTCTTTGCCCAGGCCGTGGAAACTGCCGATACCGCCCACACCCAGGCCGAGGCTCTGGCACAGCTGCTCGATCAGCTCCAAACCGCCCAGGCACTGGAACAGCAGGCCGATGCGCTGGAGGCAGAGGGATACCCGCAGCAGGCCGCAGAATGTGCCGGACTGTGGGAGGTGACCCTCACCGCCCTGGAACAGTTCGACAGTCTGCTGGCAGAGATGGAAATGGACGGCGAGACCTTTGCCAAGCTCTTTGCGCTCATGCTCTCCCAGTATGAGATCGGCACCATCCCCATCGCCGTGGACCGCGTATCCGCAGGCGACATGGATCGGATGCGGCGCAGAAATCTCCGGCATCTGATCGTCCTGGGGGCCAGCGATGCCAACCTGCCCCGGGCCGAAGAAAGTTCCGGAATTTTCTCGCAAGAGGATCGAATGCAGCTGTTGGAAAACGGATTGGATCTGGGTTCCTGCGGTGAGGCAGAACTCTGGCGGGAATTCACCTTGATCTATCACTGCCTGACCCTGCCCAAGCAGACCTTGACCCTGACCTATCCCAACAACGGCGACAGCCGCCCCTCCATCGTCATGAACCGTGCCGCCGCCCTGTTTGACCTGCCCATTCTCCCCATCGATGCCGGTCAGACCAAACTCCAGTCCCGGGACAGCGCCCTGGAACTGGCTGCCTTTTCTCTGCGGGAGACCGTTGCCGAGCCGGATGCACTGGCAGCCGCGGCCTATTTCCGGGAAGAAGAACCGGAAAAGTTCGCCCTGCTGGAATCCGCCGCTGACCAGAGCCGCGGCCAGCTGTCCCGCCGGGCGGTGGAACTGCTGTACGGCGAGAAACCCCGGCTTTCCGCCTCCCGCATCGACCGTTTTGCCTCCTGCCGCTTTGCCTATTTTCTGCAGTACGGCCTGAAGGCCAAACCCCGGCAGCCCGCCGCCTTTGCCCCCCCCGAAATGGGTACTTTCATGCACTATGTTCTGGAACATGTGGCCGGAGCGGTCATGGAGCAGGGCGGTTTTCCCTCCGTGACGGAGGAAACGCTCCATCAGCTCACCGATGAGGCAGTCGAGCGCTACACGAAAGAATACCTCAACGACTTCCGGGAAAAGAGTCCCCGGTTCATCTACCTGTTCCGCCGACTGATCAGCACCGTCCGGGCTGTGGTGGACGACATGGCCGCTGAACTGCGGCTGTCCCAGTTTGAACCGCTGAGTTTCGAACTGGATTTCGGCAATCCAGACCTGATTCCGCCCATGGAGATTGGTTCCGGCGACGGCAGCCTGGTGCTCACCGGCATCGCCGACCGGGTAGACGGTTGGGAACATGACGGAAAACTGTATCTCCGGGTAGTGGATTACAAAACTGGCAAAAAGGAATTCTCCCTGTCCGATGTGTGGTACGGGATGAATCTGCAGATGCTCCTGTATCTGTTCACTCTGGAGAAACACGGCCCCCAGCTGTATGGCAAACCGGTGGTTCCGGCAGGCGTTCTGTATATCCCTGCCTTTGACAAGGCGGTCTCCAGTCCCACAGACCTCAGCGACGAGGAGATTGCACAGGAAAAGGCCAAACAGCGGATGCGCTCAGGCCTGATTTTACAGGACGAGGCGGTGATCACTGCCATGGAGGCAGGAGAGGAACACAAATACCTGCCTGTCACCGTAAAAAAGCGCGGTTCCAGTGTCCCTGACGCACTGGCCACCGCCGAGCAGCTCGGTCTGCTCGCCCGGCACATTGACGACACGCTGCAAAAACTGGCCGGGGAACTGAAAGCCGGCAGCATCGCCGCCGATCCCTACTACAAGGGACAGCAGAAAAATGCCTGTATGTTCTGCGACTATGCCGATGCCTGCTATTTCGAAGAAGGAAAACACGGAGATGTGCGGCGCTATCTGCCCAATCTCCCCGCCACCAAAGTATGGACCATGATGGAAGGAGGTCTGGATCGTGGCTGAATTCACACCGACACCGGATCAAAAACACGCCATGGAGGCGCGGGGCACCGGCATTCTGGTGTCCGCCGCCGCCGGTTCCGGCAAGACAAAAGTGCTGACCGAACGGCTCATGGGATACCTGACGGAAACGCCCCCCAAAAGTCTGGATACCTTTCTGATCATCACCTATACCCGGGCCGCCGCCGGCGAACTGCGCGGCCGGATTCTGGAGGAAATCACCCGGCGCATGGCCGCCGAGCCGGGCAATACTGCCCTGCGCCGGCAATATGCCCTGGTGGGCCGGGCGCAGATCAGCACCATTCACGGATTCTGTGCCAATCTGCTCCGGGAACATTGCCTGGCTCTGGGACTCAGTCCCGACTTCAAAATCGCCGAACAGGACCGGGCAGACCTGCTCAAGCAGACCAGTCTGACCAAAGTTCTGGAATCCCGATACGCCCAAATCGATCAGGACCCGAACTTCCGTCTGCTGGCCGATACCGTGGGCGCCGGACGGGACGATGCCCGCCTGGAGCGACTGGTTCTCAGCCTGCACGAAAAAATGCAGTCCCACCCGGACCCTGCCGCCTGGGCCGCCGCCCAGCGGGACGGACTGTTCGCTGACGGCATTTCCGACGCCGGGCAGACCATTTGGGGACGGGATCTGCTGTCCAGTTCCGCTCAGGATGCTCTTTACTGGGCCGATGCCATGGAGAATCTGTTGGTTTTCATGAATGTGCCGGAGTATGCCTATATCTGGGAAAAATATGCGCCAAGCATCGTCGAAACGGCAGACGGTCTCCGGGAATTTGCCCGAGCAGCTCAAATAGGATGGGACCGGGCCGTGGAACACGCCGCCATCCCCTTCCCCCGACTGGGCAGTCTGCGCAGTCCCAAACATCCGGAAGTGGCAGACAGTATCAAAGCCAAGCGGGAGGCCTGCAAAAAAGCCTGTGGCAAATTCCAGGAGGAATTCGCCCAACCCTCTGCAGTGGTACTGGCCGATATGCGCAAAACGGCGCCGGCTATGAAGGCCCTGTTGGATCTGACCCTGGACTTTGACCGGGCCTACGCCGCAGAAAAACGGCGGCGGGATCTGGTGGACTACGGTGATTTGGAACACTTCGCCGCCCGCCTGCTGGCGCAGCCGGATGGCTCCCCCACCCCACTGGCGCTGGAAGTCCGGGAAAAATATACGGAGATCATGGTAGACGAATACCAGGATGTCAACGCCGTGCAGGAATTGATTTTCCAGTGCATCTCCAAAGACGGGCAGAATCTGTTCACCGTAGGCGATGTCAAGCAGTCCATTTATCGGTTCCGTCTGGCAGACCCCTCTATTTTTACGGGGAAATATCTGACATTTCGGGACTACACCGAATCCACTGCCGATTCCTCTCCCCGCCGCATTCTGCTCCAGGAGAACTTCCGTTCCCGGCACGAAGTATTGGATGCCGCCAACGCCGTGTTTGAAAACATCATGTCCACCCGTCTGGGCGAATTGGACTATGACGATCACGCCCGGCTCCGGTGCGGCGCGAAACAGTATGAAGGCATTGTCCATCCGCCCACGCTGTTTCTGCTGGATAAGCCGGACACCGCCGAAAACGAAGAAAGTCCGGACTCTCACGCCTGCGAGGCCGGATTTGTGGCCCGAAAGATCCGTCAGCTGATTGCCGACCGTACGCCCGTCACCGACGGCGGGGTGCAGCGCCCCATCCGATACGGGGACATTGTACTGCTCATGCGCTCAGCCAACACCGTTTCTCCCATTTACCGGCAAGTGCTGGCCGCTCAGGGCATTCCCGTCCAGTCCCAACAGGGCGGCGGGTATTACGAAAGCCCGGAAATTTCCCTGATGCTCTCCCTGTTGGCCATTATCGACAATCCCCAGCAGGATGTGCCCCTCATTGCCGTGCTCCGCTCCCCTTATCTGGCCTTCACGCCGGATGACCTGGCAGAAATCCGGGCCTGCGGAAAGGGCTTGAGTTTTTACGACGCCCTGTGCCGCAGAGGGGAACAGGACGAAAAATGCCGCCATTTTCTGGAGCAGCTCCGCACTTTTCGGCGCATCGCCCCGGATCTGCCCCTGTGCGAATTGCTTTGGCGGATCTACAACGACCTGGACATCCTCGCCATCAGCTCCGCCATGGAGGACGGGCAGCTGCGCCGAAACAATCTGCTGACATTAATCGACCTGGCAGCCCAGTTTGAATCCGCCCAGTACCGGGGACTGCGGCAATTTGTCCAGTGGCTGAACCGCCAGGCCCAGTCCGGTCAGGAACCCGCCGTCTCCCAGGGAGAGAGCGACAACGCCGTACACATCATGAGCATCCACCGTTCCAAAGGTCTGGAATTCCCGGTGGTCTTTCTGTGCGACACCGGCCGGTACTTCAACCGCTCCGACACCATGTCCACCGTCCTCATCCACCCCCAGCTGGGTCTGGGTCCGAAAGTGGTGGAACAGGACCGGGGCATTGAATATTTCTCCATGCCCCGCCGGGCCATCGTCCGGCGCATCAATCAGGAAACGCTGTCCGAAGAAATGCGCCTGCTGTATGTGGCCATGACCCGCGCCAAAGAATACCTGTTCATGACCGCCATTTTGTCCGACAGCCAAAAGAAAGTGGCGTCCATTCGCCCGCTGGTCACCTCTCCCATGTCCCCCCAGATTCTGGCAAACCAGTCCTCTCTGGCCGACTGGCTGATCTCCGCCGCCCTGGCAGACGAGCAGGAGCACCTGCTGCTATGTCAGGAACAGGTCCTTCCCAGTGATTTGATAGCAATTCCCGGTGCCCTGGGGCAAACCGCCCCCATCTCCCCGGAACAGGCCGACCGGCTCCGGGAGATCCTGGCCTATACCTATCCCTATCGCGCCAGTGAGGAAGTGCCTTCCAAAGTGACCGCCACAGAACTGAAATCCCTGGACACCCCCACAGAAGAAGAGGTGCAGTCCCTGCTTCCCGCCGCCAAGCGCCGATTTCGGGCGTTCCGCCCTGCTGGAGCAGAGCAGCCTCTCACCCCGGCTGAAAAGGGCACCGCCGTCCATCTGGTGTTTCAGTATATCGATGTCACCAAAACAAACTCTGTTCAGGAGGTGGAACAGGAGATTGAACGACTGCTGGCTGCCGACTGCCTGACTTCCCGTCAGGCATCGGCTGTGGACGCCAAACAGATTTTCGAATTTTTCGCCTCTCCCGCAGGCCAGTGCATCCGCTCCGGTGACCGGCTGCTCCGGGAATTTAAATTCTCTCTGCTCCGCCCCGCAAAGGACTATTTCCCCGACGCTGCAGACGATCAGGTGCTGATGCAGGGCGTCATTGACTGTGCCGTAGAGCAGGACGGAGCCTGGACCGTCATCGATTATAAAACGGATCTGGTCAGCGCCCAGTCCGCCCCCGAACGCGCAGAGATCTATCGGCGGCAGGTGCAGGCCTACGCCCAGGCTCTGCTGGAGATTACCGGCAAGCCGGTTCGGCGCAGCATTTTGTATTTCCTCCATCCCGGGGTGTCTGTAGAAGTCCCCGTTTCGGAATGACACGGCGCTCTATACAGTCCCGAAAAAAATTCTCAATTTCTGTTTTTCATCTTGCATTTTCCATAGGAATGTGCTACAATCCACGATGCGTCTTGTAACCACAGAAATGTACTCAAGATAGCTTTGAATAAGGAGAATGCGTCATGAAGGAAGGAATCCATCCCAATTACCAGCCCACCACCATTCGTTGTGCTTGCGGCGCCGTCTACGAGACCGGTTCCACCAAGCAGAACATCACCGTGGAAATCTGCTCCAAGTGCCACCCCTTCTACACCGGTAAGCAGAAACTGGTGGATACCAGCGGCCGCGTGGATAAGTTCAACAAGCGTTACGGCGTGAAGTAATTGGAATTCCATATATGGGATGAAAAACCCGGGAGGCTTTGCAAGTTGCAAAGCCTCCCGGGTTTTTTCACGAAAGCGCCGGGGCAGAGATCTGTCCCGGCGCTTTTATTATTTTCAGTTTGTTGCGCGTTTTGCCCGATACCGCAGCGCC
>ENA-ORTY01002151-ORTY01002151.1-human-gut-metagenome-genome-assembly--contig:-NODE-2151-length-19619-cov-2.530822_pt1 | contig 19619 bp, 19 predicted proteins | sample MGYA00241917_ERZ509198 | MGnify/ENA primary metagenome ERZ509198 (study PRJEB26280, sample SAMEA2338857) | human gut metagenome | biome: human gut; feature: human-associated habitat; material: faeces...
AATAGGATATTGTTATCAAAGTCACGACTTGAAAGTTCAAGTGCTTTTAAACTAAGGGGGCGACCAACATCTAATGATAAACGGTTACCCGGAAAGACAATCATTCCTCTTGTGCACACAACAGGAAGGGTTAATAATGTACTTTCACTCATAATAATCCTCCTTTTTTAAAAAGACGCTTACGCGTCTTTTAAACTATTTCTTTAAGTTTTCTTTAACAACGTCTAACGCTTTTCTATTTAAAATATCAGCATCGATTTGGTACATATTTTGAGCGAAGATTTGTTTGATTTCTTCTAAGTCTCTATTATATGTATTTGCGATTGTTTCTAATTCGCTATTACGTTCTTCATCAGTTACTTCAATATTTTCAGCTTCAACGATAGCAGCTAAGATTAAGTTTAATTTAACTCTGTCTTTTGCTTGATCAGTTAAATCAGCTTTGATAGCATCTTTGTTTTTACCAGTGAATTGTTCATATAATTCAAATGATAAACCTTGTTGTTGTAAGTTCATTTCAACTTCTCTTAACATTGTATCTAATTCAGAATTTAATAAAGCTTCACTATCTTCTACTTTACAACATTCAATTAAAGCTTGAGTTAAATCAGAGAAGAATTTGTTTTCTACTTCATTTTCTTTTTGTGATTTTAATTGAGCTTTAATATGATCTTTTAATTGATCTAAAGTTTCAACACCTTCGATGTTAACATCTTTAGCTAATTCATCATCAGCTTCAGGTAAAACTTTTTCTTTAATTTCATGAACAGTTACTTTGAATGTAGCTTCTTTACCAGCTAATTCAGTAGCTTGATAATCTTCTGGGAATGTTACTTTTATATCTTTTTCATCTCCAGCTTTAAGACCAATTAATTGTTCTTCAAATCCTGGTATAAATTTATTACTTTCATTTTCACAAGTCATACCGATCATTTGATCTTCAAAACCTGGAATGAATTGTCCAGAACCGATTTCTAATGAATGATTTTCAGCTTTTCCACCTTCGAATGCTTCACCATCGATGAATCCTTCAAAGTCCATAACTACTGTATCACCTTTAGCAACTTCACCGTTTTCTTTAGTTGTTAATTCAGCGAATTGATGACGATAGTTTTCAACTTGTGCTTCGATATCTTTTTTAGCAACAGTTACTCTACCTTTTTTAACTTCTAATCCTTTGTATTCACCTAATTCAACTTCAGGTTTAACAGGACATAAGATTGTAATTTTTAAGTTATCATTATCAACACTATCAATATTTAATGTTGGTTGAGCAATTGGAGCAACTTCAGCTTTTTTCATGATATCAGCATATCTTTTTTGTAAGATTTGATCAGTAGCTTCATCATAGATAGCTTGTTTTCCAAGTCTAGCTTTAATCATAGCAACTGGAGCTTTACCAGGTCTGAAACCATCTAATTTAACTCTTGTAGCTAATCTTTTTAAAGCAGCGTCTTGAGCTTCTGCCCATTCTTTTTTATCAAATGTTACTTTAATTTGAGTAACAGCATTTTCTAATTTTTTTGTAGTTGTTCTCATTATATATTTCTCCTTATTCCGTATCAAAAGACATTATATACTAACCTTTTTTTAAATTCAACTATATTAATGAATTTTAATATTCGATTGATTGTATTGTTTCCAATACATCTTTTACATCCTCTTGATTGCAATTATATAAATATTCAATATCTTCTAATTCAATATCTATATATTGTAGAGATGCTAAATGATAATGAATAGCTCCTGCAATACTACGATAATCTTGTTCATCAATATATTTTGGATAGATTGAATAAAGATAAAAATTTAAAAATTGTTCACACATCGTAAGTAAAGATGGATTATCATCTTCTAAAGCATCCATCAACAATTTATAAATTTCAACACCAGATTCTTGATTCAAGACCATTGGGGCATAACTTGGGTTAATATCGTAGTGCACACCTTTTTTGACAACTTCCAAATCTTCATCAATTTCTTGATCAATCATTAATTCTATTAATAAACTTTTGGCAAAATCAGGTTGATCATTATCTCTAATAAATTGACGAATAGGAACAATCATACGACGAATATTCATGCCTTCCATTTGTTCAATAGCCATATAAAGTAAATCTTCATTTGTATCTTTTTTAGTTAAAATATTTTCGATATCTTCTTCATTAAAGACTTTTTGAGTCACCCCATCAAAAGATGCTTCTTGTTTCGCTAATAACAATTCATCATAAGCTGCATTAAAAACTGTTTCATATTGATAAGGAATATAAGGCATTGATAATTCCTCTACAATAATATTAATAGCTTCTTCAAATTCTTCTAAATCTTTTAAAATCGATACATAAATAGCAACAACATCATAATAAGTTTCTCCAGCAAGAACTTTTGCTTTCATACCTTCTCTTTTAGCTTGTTGTAACTCTTTCAATCCATATAAACAAACAAGTCTTTGATAACGTACTTGTTCATTATCCATATCATTTAAATATTGCAACGCTTCTTTATATTGACCTGTTTCAATTAAATCTTCTATCATTTTTCTTCGGCCGCCATCTTCTTCATCCTCATCATCATCTAATTGTAAATCATAAGTGATTTCGGGTTGTGTTTGTTCTTCTTCATGTAATTTTTGAATCATTTCACTATAACCCTCTAGTTTCCCAGTCTTCACAAAATCATCATCAGTAAGTGGCACAACTATCCCTCCTTCATTTTCGCTATTATAATATAAAATAAATATTTAAAAAAGGCAAATTTTAAGACTATTTTATCACTCTTTTCATATTTTAAATAGTGAGGTGATTTCATGTATAAAAAATATTTAAGAAATATTTCAATGATTTTTTTATGTGCTTTTGCAACCTTTGTTTATTTTAAAAATGATGATGTTAAAACAGTGAAAAAGAAAGCCAATATGCAAACAGTTATTTTTAAAGATCAAGATGAAACGCTTATTCCTGTTTCTGTGGATATTGGTGTTAAGGATAATAAGGAAAATAATATTCGAGGGGTTATTGAAACAATGAAATCAAAAGATTTTACTCAATTAGGACTTTATCCTATTTTTAATAAGAAATTAGAACTTAATGCTTTAATTATGGAAAGTAATCAACTTACATTTGATTTTACAAACAACTTTAAAATCTCTAACAATCAACAAGCTTTAGATATTTGTGAAGCCCTTAGTTATTTATTTTGTAAAGATGGTATTTCTAAAATCAATATGAAAATAGATGGTAAAGCTGTTTCTTCATTTGAAAACACAACAATACCATTAAGTTGTATCACTCCTAATTTAGGTATTAATAACTTTGAAACATCCACTTTTGATCTTTATCAAACCTCTTCCGTCCTTGTTTATAACGAAAAAGAAATTGCTGGAAAAACATATTATATTCCTACAACAACACGTATTCAAAACACAAATCAAACAATTGATCAAAAAGTATCTTTATTATTAGATCATTTTGAAAATAATACTAAAGTAGAAACAACTAAAAAATCACAATTAAACGATGGCTTACTTTCTATCTATTTATCATCACGTATTCTAGATAATAGCGAAAATATTTCCCCTACTCTTTATAGTCGTCTTGAAAAATCATTTTTATCACTTCCTGATGTTAGTTCAGTCCATATCTATATTAATAATGAACTTATTCAAGAAGATCAAAATGTAAGTACATCAATCGATAATATTGTACAAATCTAGTAAAGTTTTGTTATAATGTTTTTGGTGATGAAAATGAAAAAAATAGTAGTAATGTCAGATAGTCATGGTTATCATCAAATGATTGACCGTGTAAAAGAATTAGAACCTGATGGAGATTTTTATATTCATTGTGGAGACAGTGAAGCTGAAACATATATGATGCAAGATTGGTTATGTGTTAAAGGAAATAATGATTGGTATAGTGATTTTCCAAATCAAATTAAATTTAAAGTTGAAGATTTAAACTTTTTAGTTGCTCATGGGCATCGTTTTGGATATATGGATCGTGAAACAAGTATGATCTATACTTTGCAAGAAGCAAACTGTGATGTACTACTTTCAGGACATACGCATGTTCCTATGTATAAAGAAGTTGATGGTTGTACACTTATTAATCCTGGATCTACAACTTTACCTCGTGGAGGAAGTAATCGAAGTTATTGTGTTATTTATGTAGAAGGTAAAGATTTAAAGGTTGAATTCAAAAATTTAGATGATTTTTAAAAAAGTATTGCTTTTTAAAAAAATATATGCTATTCTAGTTGAGCAGTTGAAAGTAAGCAATGTCTACGTAGCTCAGCTGGATAGAGCACACGCCTTCTAAGCGTGCGGTCAGGGGTTCGAATCCCTTGCAGCGCGCCAAGAACAGAAGCAATACCGCAGGTGTTGCTTCTGTTCTTTTTTTATTTTCAAGGGATTCGAACCCTGAGCACGCAAGGCCTTGACACGGTTTTTAAGGATAACACAAAAAATTCCGCCCGGTCTCCCGGACGGAACTTTTATTCGCTTTATTTATAAAATCATTTTCTAAACACGAACAAATACTCATGCGCAATTAACAAAAAATTATATTTTATGCTGTTTGTTTTCCAATATCCGGTGGCTTTACAGTTATGCTGTTCTTTAATAATCAGTTCCTTTAGCGTGAATCCGGCGTTTTGGAAAATTTTCATAACATCAAAAGACATAGGAATCATGCAGCCCTTTTGCCTTGTGTCGCCCATAAGAACCGCACAGAACTTGTCCTTTTTTAAAACACGGTAGCTTTCAGCAGCCACTTTTTCCATTTCCTCAAGGAAGTCTTTTATTTTAAGATGTGACAGATCTTCTTTGATATCTTCGCTGTATTTGATAATATCGGCATACGGTGGATGTGTGCAAATCAAATCAATGCTATTATCTGCAATGAAGTCTAATTTTCTTGCATCGCCCTTGTGGATATAGACTTTTCCATTTGCACTGCTATGCTCAAAGCTTATCTTTTCTTTACATCTATCAAGAGCAATATCATTGACATCAACCCCGATGATGTTACGGTTGAGTAATTTGGCTTCAACAAGTGTAGTTCCTCCACCGGCAAACTGATATCGGTTTCTGTGCATTAAAATTCACACCATTCCGTAGTTTCATCACTGGGATTTACAACGGACATTTGCGTAAATTGAACCTCGCCGGGATTTAGGATAAAGTCACCTTCTTTGTATTTTTTCTCTGCAATTCTCATGGCTACTGCTGTATTGTCCGCAAAAACTTCGAATTCTTTCACAATGGTTTCTTCTATTGCAATCGTATATTTTGTCATAATAACACGTTAACATACCTTTCTATATTTACCGTCTCCTAAAAATTCTATAAAGCCTTTATCTCGAAGAAATTGTAGTTGTTGTCTTATTTTTGGTCTTATATTATTATTTCGAGGATGTTTGACTTTTAATATATCTTCAAATTGATACATTTCCGATAATGTGAATAGGTTCGACGAAGTTTTGTTAACGCAATTTAAAACATCCATAAGCCAACTACGGCTGTTTATGTCTTTTGTTTCGAGTTGACGACTTTTATTCACCTTACAAACAACCCCGTCAACGTCTTGGATTTTTCCGTTAGACACTATCGCAATTTTGCCTTGTTCCGGGATTTTATTAATTAAAATATTGCACCCCGTCCAACCGGCACGCCGTGCGGTTGGTGCTAACGGTGCTCGTTTCTCAATGATATCCGGGACAAAGAAATGCTTCGGAATTAAAATAAAGTCTCTCACTTTTAATTCTGCTTTTGAGTAACTCATAAAGAAAAAATCCGGATTATTATTGCTTGTTATCCTCTCAATCATGGTACCATAGGCGCCGTCGGTTATTTTATGACCCAAAGGTCCGTTTTTACTTTTCAGCTCGTATTCATTATTACAGACAGGGCAATAAAAATCCGCAACGGGACGATTGTTTTTAAAATGCTTAATGCAAGAGTTTCCGCATCGCGGACAATACATATTTTGACTTACCCAATTTTCGGTTAATACTCTTGCTATTTGGGTTCCTGAATGATAATTTTCAATTGTTCTGTTATCGAGTTTGAGGTTCATATATTGTTACTTCCCGGATATTTAGTACAATTTTCGCACCCTTGTAATCCATCCTATCAACAAACTTCGCAAGCTCAATCTGTTCCTCGTCATTAAATAAATTTTCCGTGTATGCCGTAAAACTTGCGGTATCGGTAATAGGTCTGTACGGCGGGTCGAAATAAACAAAAGTGCTGTCATCGATAAAATCAGCCGATTCTCTGTAATCTCCGCATACAATTGTCACTTTTTGAAGCTTTTCGGAAACGGCTCGCAAATTTCTCTCATCACATATCATAGGCTTTTTGTAAGAGCCCATAGGTACATTAAATAAACCCTTTTTATTTACACGGTACAAGCCGTTAAAACAGGTCTTGTTAAGAAAAATCATCAATGCGGCTTTTTCAATTTTAGCGCTTTCGCCGCCATTAATTTTTAAACCATTGAAGCGCTTTCGTTTTTCCAGATAGTATGCTTTACGGTTTGCTGTCTCCATCGGAACGAAAACATTTTGCATTTTATACAGAATGTCGACTAACTTATCGATATTGTCTCTGATAACACAATATGTATTTATAAGCTCGGCGTTAATATCACTGATATATACAGCTTCGAGATTGTATTTACTCAATACATCGAAAAGCACGGCGCCGCCACCCACAAAAGGTTCGGCATATTTTGTTATTTCTCCGGTTTCAAACGGATAAAACTTTTCAATTTCAGAAAGCAACTGCCCTTTCCCGCCTGCCCATTTAAAAAAGGGTTTTACCTTAGTTTCGTCACTTTTAGCATATCGAACGCTTCTTGCGTCTAGCGGCTTTTCGGCGGTAGCAGGAATTATCCACATATTGCCAACCATAGTTGCGTTTTCAATTCTGTTTTCAGCGCAGAGAATTGCCACTCGCCTTTGGGAAATTCCCCATTTATCAGCGGCTTCTCTTGCGGACATAAATTCCATAATAACACCTCCGAAATCACAGTTGTATTATATTCCAAACCTCGAACAATAGCAATACCGTTTCGAAAAACAACTGCAATATTTTGACAAAAAGATAGACTGTAACAATTTGTCGTTTGTCACAGCCTATCTTTTTAAATATTATCTTACTTATACAGCGGGCCGTAGGCGGCGCAGGCTCTGTAGTCTGCACTCTCGAGGTCCTTTGTGCCGAACGCGGACCATGCGTGCGGACGGTAGATGTCCTCGTCAGCGACGTTGTGCATCGCAACGGGGATTCTGAGCATGCTCGCCAATGTGATAAGATCCTTGCCGATGTGGCCGTAGCTGATAGCGCCGTGGTTTGCGCCCCAGTTTGCCATGACGGAGTAGACATCCTTGAACGCGCCCTTGCCGGTGAGTCTCGGAGCAAACCAGGTGGTTGGCCAGGTCGGGTCGGTGCGCATGTCGAGCTTGTTGTGGATCTCATCGGGCAGGGTGGCGGTGTAGCCCTCGGCTATCTGAAGCACCGGGCCGAGACCCTTGATGATGTTGACTCTTATCATTGTCATGGGCATGACAGCCTGAGTCTTGAAGTGCGAGGAATATCCGCCGCCTCTGAAATATCCGAGGTCTGCGGGGCACCAGTCGGTAGCCTTGAGCATAGCGTCGATATCCTCGTCGGTGACGTTCCACCACTCCTTCATGACTGCGTTGCCGTCCTTGTCCTTGCAGACGCCCGTGGCGTCGAGCGCGGCGGCGCCGGAGTTGATGAGGTGGATGAAGCCGTCCTTGGCAACGCCCTCGGGACGCATGCCGCAGACTCTTTCAACAGCGTCGGGGCTCCAGTATGTACGAACATCGGCGAACAGGCTCGCTCTGCCGGTGATGAGCTTTCCGAGGAGCATGGACAGACCGTTGAGACCGTCGTTCTCGGTAGCGAAAGTGAGCGGCTCTTTCTTGCCGTTCCAGTCGAAGGTGGTGTTGAGCATAGCCTCGGTGAAGTCGCCGTTGGGCATGAAATCGGTCCACTGGCGCTGACCCTGGAAGCCGCCGAGAATGGCGTTGCGGCCGAGTGCCTCTTCGTGCCAGCCGTCCTTCGGGCCGGAGTGCTCAGCCTCTGCGCCGACGGGGCGGACATCGTTGAGCTTATCGTTGCCGAGCATGATGTCGCGGCAGATAAGGGTCATCTTGACGACGAACTCCCACTCCTTCTCCTTCTGCTCGGGGGTGTGTCTGATATTTTCGGGGTTCTTGTCGAAGCCCTCGGGGCAGTTTTCTTTGACCCACTTGAGCGCGCGCTCATATTCCTCGTGGTCATAGATGCCGAGCTCGACGCGGCGGGTAACTTCGACCATGTCGACCCACTCGGCGCGGATGCCGAGATACTCCTGCCAGAAATCGGAGTCGCAGAACGAGCCTGCGATACCCATTGCGACGGCGCCTATGCCGACATAAGACTTGCCTCTGAGCTGACCGACAGCCGCGGCGCAGCGTGCGAAGCGGAGAATCTTCTCGGCAACGTCATCGGGGATGGAGTTGTCGGTGACATCCTGAACATCCTTGCCGTAAATCGAGAATGCGGGCAGACCTCTCTGTGCATGAGCCGCCATGACCGCCGCGAGATAGACCGCGCCGGGGCGCTCGGTGCCGTTGAAGCCCCAGACTGCCTTGACGGTCAGGGGATCGAGATCCATCGTCTCGCTGCCGTAGCACCAGCAGGGGGTGACGGAGAGGGTCGCGCAGACGTTCTGAGTCGAGAAGAAGTCGGCGCACTTTGCCGCTTCTGCTGCTCCGCCTATCGTGCAGGGGGAGATGATGCACTCAAAGGGAGTGCCGTCCGAATAGAACACATTTTCTTCGATGAGCTTCTTGGCAGCGAGCGCCATGTTCATCGTCTTTTCCTCAAGACTCTCTCTGACTCCGCCCCAGCGGCCGTCAATGATGGGTCTGATTCCAAGCTTTGCTTTTGCCATTTTTCAGTCATCCTTTCGATGTTGTGTTGCCACTACCGGGCGCAACACTTATTTGTGAATTTTCAAAAAGCTCTCATATGCGCCCGCCCATTTGTCGGTGTCGCACGGAGCATATTCGCGTAATGCTTCGCTGCGCGAGATTATCTCCCTCGCCTTTTTGATATCCGGAATGTCGCCGGAGCTCAGAAGCTGAACGGCGATGTTGCCGAGCACGGTCGCCTCTATCGGACCCGCCTTCACGGGGACTTTGCAGGCGTTCGCGGTCATTTGGCAGAGCAGGGTATCTTTCGTGCCGCCGCCGATAACATGTATATCAGGGTAGTCCCTGCCGGTACATTCTTTTATCATCGAGAACGTGCTGCGGTATTTCATCGCAAGGCTCTCATAGATGCAGCGCATTATCTCGCCGACTGTCTGCGGGACATACTGACCCGTCTTGCGGCAGAATTCGCGCACGCGACCGGGTATATCTCCGGGCGGCGTGAACTCGGGAGAGTCGGGGTCGATAAAGCACTTGAACGACTCCGCCGAGAGCGCCATGCGCTCGAGATCGGCGTAGCTGTATTCCTCGCCCTCGCGCTTCCACTGCCTGCGGCTCTCCTGAATGAGCCACAGTCCGATTATATTCTTGAGCAGCCCCGTCATGCCGCCGTAGCCGCCCTCGTTGGTGATGTTTATCGAGAGCGATGTATTATTAACAATGGGAGCGGGTATCTCCGTGCCGAAGAGCGACCAAGTGCCGCTGCTCAAAAACGCGAAGCTGTCGAGCTGAGAGGGTACGGCGGTTATCGCCGACTGCGTGTCGTGTCCGCATACGCTGACAACTTTAACGGGGTCGAGCCCCAGCTCTTCGCATATCTCCGCGCTGAGCATTCCGTTTTCGGTACCCGACGGCACAATGGGCGTGAGGATTCCCGACGGGATGCCGAGGCGGTCGAGAATGTCGTATGCCCAGTCTTTTGTCTTTATGTCAACCATCTGCGAGGTGGTCGCTATTGAATATTCTGTCTGCTTTCTGCCCGTGAGCATATAGGCGAATAAATCGGGCATGAACAGCAGCTTATCCGCCCTGTCGAGAATGTGCGGGCGGTATTTTTTGAGCGCGCAGAGCTGGAAGAGCGTGTTGAGCTCCATGAACTGGATGCCCGTGCGGGAGTAAAGCTCCTCGCGGGGAACTGTTTTAAACACTTCTTCAATCATTCCCGCCGTGCGTGCGTCGCGGTAGTGAATGGGATTTTCGAGCAGGCAGCCGAATTCGTCGAGCAGCCCGAAGTCAACGCCCCAGGTGTCGATACCGATGCTGTCGAATCCGCCGGCGAGCTTCGCCTTTGTCAGTCCCTGCTTTATCTCAAAAAACAGGCGCAGAACATCCCAGTAGAGCGTGCCGTTCACGCTCACGGGGTCGTTCGAGAAGCGGTGAACTTCTTCGAGGCGGATATTCTCCCCGTCAAAATGTCCGATTATCGCGCGTCCGCTCGACGCGCCGAAGTCGAACGCCAAAACTCTTTTTTCCATTGATGCAGAGTCCTCCGAGTTATTTTACAACGCCCTTTTTGAGGATGATGTTTGCGTATACGGCGGTCTCGCCCGTCGCGATGACGGCGTATGCCTTTCTCGCTCTGTCATAGAAAGCGAAGCGCTCCATGAGCTCGAAGTTCTTGTCGCCCTCGTTCGCTTTGACTATCTCTTCGTATTTGTCCCAGACTGCCGGGCGATCTCCGTCACCGTTGTTGTCCATGAGTGCAACGGGAGCGTCAACATAGGTGTCGAGGGGCATGAGCTTCAAAACCGCGTCGAGAACCTCGGGCACTCCGTGACCGTCGAGGCGAACAAGGCGCTGAGCTATGCTCGCCGCGGGGAAGTTGCCGTCGCCGATAACTATCTCGTCGCTGTGTCCCATCTCCATGAGGATCTTGAGAAGCTCGGGGGAGATGATAGGTGAAATATTTTTAAGCATTTTTATATCCGTCCTTTCGGAAAAATCAGTCAATTGAATACATGCTGTAGAGCTCGCTGTATACTCCGCCCTTTGCCATGAGCTCGCGGTGGCTGCCCTGCTCGGCGATGCCGTCTTCTGTCAGCACGACTATCTCCGCCGCGTTTCTTATCGTCGTGAGCCTGTGGGCGATAGTTATGACCGTGCGCCCCTTTGCAAGCTCTTCGAGCGACTGCTGAACAAGGCGTTCGCTCTCGTTGTCGAGCGCGCTCGTCGCCTCGTCGAGAATGACTATCGGAGGGTTTTTCAAAAACAGGCGCGCGATTGAAATTCGCTGTTTCTGACCGCCGGAGAGCTTGACTCCGCGCTCGCCGACATATGTGTCGTAGCCCTCTGGCAGCTCTTCTATAAATTCGTGTGCCCCGGCTCGCTTCGCTGCGGCTATTATATCTTCTTTTTCAGCTCCCGGGCATCCGTAGGCTATGTTGTCCCTGACCGTGCCGGAGAACATGTAGACATCCTGCTGAACCGTGCCTATATTCGAGCGCAGCGAAGCTAAAGTTATGTCGCGGATATCCGTGCCGTCGAGCAGTATGCTGCCCGAATCCACATCGTAGAAGCGGGGGATAAGATTGCAAAGCGTAGTCTTGCCGCCGCCGGACGGACCGACGAGGGCAACATTCTCGCCCGGAGCTATATGCAGGGAGAAATCGGAAAGAATTTTCTTGTCCGTGCCCTTGTATGAAAATGTAACATTTTTGAATTCGATATCGCCCTTGACGCCGCTTATGGGCTTTGCGTCCGGACTGTCTTTTATGTCGCTGACTTCGTCCATTATTTCAGTGAAGCGCTCGATGCCAGTCATGCCGCGGTTGAACTGCTCGCTGAATTCGACCATTGTGCGTATCGCCGCGAGCAGGGTGCTGACCATGAGCAGGCTCGCCGAGAAGTCGCCGACGGTAGTCTTGCCTTTCATCATGAACACTGCGCCCACGCCGACTATTGCTATGTACATCAGTCCGTCGCAGAGCCTTACGGTGCAGTGGAAGCTCGCCATGTATCTGTAGCCGTTTTTCTTCGATTTGAAGAAGCGGCGCGAGCCCTCGTTGAACTTTTCGCGCTCAATGTCTTCATTGGCAAAGCTCTTGACAACTCTTATGCCGAGCAGTGAATCCTCCGTCCGCGCGTTTATCTCGCCTATCTCGCGTCTCTGCTGTTTGAACGCGGCGCGCATCTTGCGGCGGCTGTGCGAAGTCAGAAGCATCATAAGAGGCATGAGCGAAAAGACTATTATCGCAAGCCATATGTTCATCGACGCGAACATGATGAATCCCGCGACTATTTTTATTACGGTCATCAGGACGTTCTCCGGACCGTGATGGGCGAGCTCAGTTATGTCAAACAGGTCGTTTGTTATTCTCGACATGAGCTGGCCTATCTTCGTGTCGTCATAGAATGAATATGACATATCCTGCAAATGCGAGAATAGGTCGTTTCGCATGTCCGTTTCAATTCTCGCGCCCATTATATGCCCGCCCGACGCCGTGTAGTAGCTCGCGGCGGTGTCGATTATTCGCAGTAGAATGTAGAAGCCGACTATTTTTATTATCAGCTCCGCCGTCAGGTCGTGAATATCATGCGCCGCGCGGTCGGTTATCTGCCGCACTATCAGCGGCAGGGCGATCTCGCATACGGTGGTCATCGCGGAGCAGAACATATCGAGGGCGAACAGTCCCGAATATTTTTTATAGTAAGGCAGGAACCTTTTGAGCATCCTGCGGTTGCGGCTGGAGTAGTCCCCGGACAAACAAACACCCCTAATCAAGCAGTTATATATCAAAATTATACAACATTTATTTCCCTTTGAAAAGGGTCGGCGGAGAGAAAAAATATTTTCTTGCTTGTGACAGTTTTTGTCCTTGAAAAAAGACGAGCGTTTTTGTATACTATGATATATACAAACGCATATAAACACATTTTATATTTTATTTTATAAAGAAAGGGAGGCCTCACTATGCGTATTCTCATATGCGACGATGAGCCCGCAATGGTCAAGCAGATATCCGAAATAATCGCGGACGCTTATCCCGATATTGAGCTTGTCGGCGTACACAGCTCCGCCGAGCTGTCCGAGAAGCTGGCACCCGAGGACGCAAACAGAAAATTCGACCTCGCCTTTCTCGATATTGCCGTCAGCGACGAGAGCGGCGTGGATATCGCCGAGTTTGTCGGCGCGTTGTGCCCCGGGGTCAAGATAGTTTTCGTCTCCGGGAATCAGGATCTTGTCTCGAAGGCGTTCGTGACCGTTGACGACTGCGGGTATATCTATAAGCCCGTTGACCCGAAGCTGCTTCTCGGCTATATAGAGCGCGAACGCGCCGGGATGCATCAAAGACCGAGCCGCGAATATTTTGAATACACCCGCCGCGGCAGCATCCACAGGATAGGGTGCGATAAGATACTTTTTATCGTCAGCGTGCGCAATTATCTGGAGATACATACGGTTGACGGAGACAGCGTCACCGTGCCGGGCAAGCTCGACGAGGCGGGACGGCAGCTCGAAGCGGGCTTTGTCCGCTGCCACAAGAGCTATCTTGTGAATTTAAAATATATCGCGAGATATACTGCGACGCAGTTTATCATGATGAACGGGAAGATAATTCCGATAAGCCGTTCCAGGAAAAAGGATTCAACGGACAGGTATGTGCTTTTTAAGGGAGCTTTGGTCAAATGACATTTTTTGATGCGTTCTGGTATGTGTTCAACTTTCTTTCGATAGCGCTCGTGGTGGTGTTTCTGTGCATGAACCTCACTCCGCGTTTCAACCGCTACGCGGTATTTTTCTTGACGCTCATACCGTTCTCGGCAATAGCGCTCGCCCAGCATTATTTCTACGATGTGCCGTCGGTGTTTTTTAAGATTCCGGCGTTTGCATATTATTTCATTTCGTCAATAGCCTATTTCAAAGACAAACTCAGAACCCGGCTTTTCGTCTCGATAGTTCTGATGTCGTTTACATATCTCGTCTCGGCTCTGCTCATAACCGGGTGTATCGCCTGCGGGCTCAATCCCTATGACGACATAATGACCTATATAGTCTCCCTGCCGAACACGGTGGGGCTGATAGTGCTCTTCGGCGGGTTTACATATATAAGAATGAAGAAGCACAAAAATATGATTCTCCCGAGCGGGCAGATGGCGACATTTATCTTCTTCCCGCTGAGTCAGGTCATAGTCATGGCGGCGGCGATGATGATAATCTCATATTACGGCTGGTTCAGGGACAAGAACACCGGGCTGCCGTTTCTTGAGGATCCGACCCGCGCCCCGATGATAATGCTCTGCGTCGCGGCAGTTCTGTGCATAATCTCCGACGCCGTTTTGCTCTATATCATGGTGCGCTCGTCGCAGAACGAGAAGCTGCGCGAGGAGCTGAGAATAAAAGATTATCAGAACGCGCTGAATCTCGAATATTACAAAAATGTCGAAAACAGTAGCAATGAAGTGAGAAAGATACGCCACGACCTCGCGAACATAATTCAGACGGCATATGAAGTCGTCCACAGCTCAAACGAAGTCGACCGCGAAGCGGCCGAGCGGATGCTCGACCAGCTCAGAACAGAGGTCGCGGATATAAAAATAGAAAAATTCTGTCTCAACACTCTTGTCAATGTCATCGCCTCGAACAAGGCGAACGAGTGCAGAAAGAATGACATCGCCTATGATTTCGACCTCAATGTGCCGAGGTTTGTTGGTATCGAAGATGTCGATATCTGCAAGGCGTATGTCAATATTTTCGACAACGCGATAAACGCCGCTAAGGCACTCGAAGAGAACAGATATATAAAAATAAGAAGCTTCGTCGACGAAAACGACGGAATGTTATATATCAGCAGCGAGAACGCCGTCGCGCCCGACTATGAAGAGAAGAAAAAGAAGCGGACGGGCGACCACGGCTACGGATTGAAGATTCTCGAAGATACCGCCGAAAAATACGGAGGACACGCGGCGGCGAATCAAAGCGGCGGTATATTCACCTGCGTTTTCGCAGCGAGGGCATAAATAATACTATTATAATATATAAAAAACAGCCGCGACATGAAAACTGTTGCGGCTGTTGCTGTGTTATTTTATTTAGGCTCCCCCGTAGAGGGTGTTTCGCTTCGCTCAAAGTAATAAGTAAAAGTGAATAGTGAAAAAGTACGCGGTATGAGCGGATATCTCCGACCGCGAAGAAAATGCGCGGTATCGACGCGGGATTTGCAGGACGCAATGAGCCGCAAATTCGGGTACCTTGAAAATTAAACAACGGCTCGGCAACAAAATTTTATCGAATTATACCCGCAAAAATCATACCGCGGAGACAGAATATATCTGCCTCCGCGGTTTTATATTTTTTATGCCGTTTCCCGAAGCTGTATTTCGCGGCTGACTTCAAGCCCGTCGCGCGTGAGGGTGAGGGCTATTCCGCCGCTGTCCGAGGTCGAATACGCCCTGCGCCCGAACGCCGACATTATGCCGACGAGCACATCGTCAGATATCTCGGCGAGGCGGTTCGTGATTATCATCGTCTCGGGGCGGAGCTTGTCCAGCGCTTCCTGCGGGACGGCGCGTTCGCCGTGGCAGGGGACTTTCAGCGCGTCGATTCGCCCGATAGCGTTTGCGAGTCTCGCGAGGTCGCCCGTGTCGTTTACCATGTCGCCCGCCAAAAGAATACGCCTGCCGTTCTGCTCGGCGAGTATGGCGAGCGAGTTGTCGTTTTCGCCGATGTTCTTGTGATATGAGTCGGGCTCGGTGTTGAAGAAACGCAGAGTCCAGCTGCCAAGCGCAAACGGCTCGTCCGGCACGCAGCCTATGACCGGAATGTTCATGCTCTGCGCCTTTTCGCTGAGCGATTTATACAGCGCGTCGCCGTCGTGGAGACACTTGTCCCACTGCGCGAGGTTCGGGCTGATAAACGGCTTGAGATATATTTTGCCGATCGCTATATCCTTATCGCCAAGGAGCGTCTCGAGTCCGCCGACATGACCGGAATGAAGATGGGTTATCGCGATAAAGTCAAGATTTATCTTCCCGCCGGCAGTTTCTTTCAGATACCGCGCCGTATGTTTCGCGTGCTCCGCGTCGCCGCAGTCAACGAGAGCGAATTTACTTTCGCTCTGGAGAAGAATGCAGTCCGAGCGCCCGGTGTTGAGAAAATGGATACGCTCGCCCTCCGACGGGACAGAGATATCCTCATTCTGCGCGGGAACGGGCGGATTTTTTGCCGCCCTGATGACCTGCACTGTCGTTGGCTTGAATTTGTCTTTCTGAGTGAATTTTTTGATGAGTTCGGCAAGATCCTTTATTGCCATATCCTTCAGCCCTTTCGGGAATTTATTTTGTCCTGCGCAGCTCGGCAAAGAACCGCTTCAAAAGCAGAGCACACTCGTCCTGCATGAAACCGCCCTCGACCTCGGGCGAGTGATTATACGGAAAAGAGAACAGGTTGTTTACCGACCCGCACGAGCCCGCCTTCGGGTCGTATGCCCCGAACACCACGCGCTTTATGCGCGAATTTATTATCGCCCCGGCGCACATCGGACACGGTTCAAGCGTCACGAACAGTTCGCACTCCCAGAGCCGCCAGCCGCCGAGTGCCTTGCACGCTCTGTCTATTGCTTCAATTTCGGCGTGTGCGAGGGCGTTTTTGTCCTTTTCGCGTCTGTTGCGCCCGACCGAAACTATCTCTCCGTTTCTTGTGACCACCGCGCCGACGGGCACTTCGCCGTCCGCCGCGGCCTCCCGTGCAAGCGCGATCGCCGCCTGCATAAGCTCTCTGTCAGTCATTCTTCCACTCCCCGATTACGAAGGCCATGTGATAAAAGTATATGTCGTGTAGAGCAGATAGATGATAGAGATTATCATCGGGACGTTTATAAAATATGCCGCCGTGCGTTCGCCGCGCGAAAGTGCGGTGCGCGGTTTTCTGAATTTTGTCTGGATATTCTTCTGGCGCGCCCTTCTCATGAAGAGAATCAGGCAAATTATGCCAGCCGCAAAGAACACCGCGACGCAGATATAATAGATGAGATTGACCGTTTTTTCCGGCAGGAACTCGTAGAGTATCGAGATAACGCCGGAGAACATATTGTTGCAGAAATGTATCATGACACCCGTCCACATCGAGCCGGTGACTATAACAAAATAGCCGATGCCGATGCCGACGATAAACGCGAACGGGGCCTGGACGAGGTTGCCGTGCATCATGCCGAACAGGGCGGACGAGACGAGAATTGCAAACCAGTTGCCGAACTTGCGCGCGGGCATCATAACAACGCCGCGCAGCGCATATTCCTCAACGAGCGCAGGCACTACGGCGAGCTGGATAAGATACATCGCAATGCCCAGCGGCGTCGTCGGGGTGCGCGAATCGGGATATTCAAATGTTATACCGGTCGTGCTCTCGACAAAGGTCGAAAGAAAATTCGTCGCGTAGTTGCCTATCATGCAGATCATCAGACCTGCGGGCACAGCTAAAAGCATGAGGCGCGTGTCATAGGGCTTTCCGAAGTTCAGGCACTGCTGACGCTTATCTTTGAGCAGCAGGCTCGACAGGAAGAACGGGACGAATATGCAGAAAATCGACATCAGTACGCCTATCGCATAGCCGCGGTCGGTCTCGTTCGCGTAGTCGTCATAGAGATTTAAAGCAAACAGCAGCCCCGCACCGATGAACTGGAACAGGGCGAACAATAATATGCCCAGGCCGCTTATGTTGCCGAGCTTTCTTATCTGGCGCTTCTCGCGCTGCTTTATCTCAAGAGTCTGAGCGGGCCCCGGCTGATAACCGTACCCGTTGGGCGCTCCGTTATTATATTGAGAGTCGTATGCCATACTTTCACCGTTCCACTTAAAATTCTTATTAAATTATACCCTACCCCGCGGGATTTAACAATAGCATAAAAGCGAAGTTTAAAGAAAAAAGGAATATAGTTTAATTTCAGTTAACATTTAAAGGCGAAATGTAAGACGCTTTGGGGAATGGACAATGCTATAAGACGGCAGACCGCCGTTTGTGCCGTGGAATGAGATGCGAAAATCCCAATATGCCGCGGAATCTATCACGATTTTATTGATTTGCACCCTACAAATGCACGCCAATAAAATTGTGATAATTTCGCGGGCGGATGATATCTGCCCTACACGATTGTGCTGATTTATAAGCCGTTCATAGCCGGTATTTACACCTACAAATCCCAATCTGTCACTGCACTTCCACTTTAAACCCCGCATTACAAAAACCAAAGCCCACCCAACGGACAACCATCGGGCAGGCTTTCTATTAAATAAATAACTCCGCGAAATCATATCTCCTGCGTGTTCTCGTCGTTCTCGCTTAGCTCCTGAGGCTGAACGGGACCGAATCTGTCCGCCTTGGGCAGGCTCCATCTGAAATGGGCGGCGAGCAGGCGGATGACGAAAACTATTGCCGCGCCCGCAATGACCGCCGCGGTGCTGTTGAACCGCCAGATGATAACGCAGGCGACCGCGCCGGCTATCGACGCGCAGGCGTAGATGTGCTTTACGAATATGTACGGCTTCTCCCCGGCGAGAACATCGCGCAGCACTCCGCCGCCGACGCCGGTTATGACCCCGACGAATACTACCAGAAACGCGCCGCGCCCGGTCGAGACGCTGTAAGCGGTCTGTATTCCGACGACCGTGAACACTCCGAGCCCGAGCGAGTCGAGAATGAGCAGAACGAAGTCGTGGACATGCTGATTACTCGTGAGCAGTCTGCGGATTGCCGGCAGAAAAGTTATTATCGCCGTGACCGTCGCGACTATCGCATATACCGGGTGGCCGAATGTGCCGGGCGGCGTTATGCCGAGAATGAGATCGCGCGTGACTCCGCCGCCGATAGCCGTAACAACGCCCAGAATCATGACGCCGAAAATATCCATGTTTTTCTTCAGCCCTGTCATCGCGCCGGAAACCGAGAACGCAACGGTGCCGATGATTTCAAACGCAAAAATGAGAATGTCCATAAACCACTCCGAAAACAAAAAGAGTACACCATCAGAAAAAATGGTGTACTCTGTCTTTTTACCTGAAAGATTCTCCGCTTCGCGGATTGCTTCGTCGGTGCAAATGCCTTTCCAGAGGACCGTCCCGGCTCGGTTCTTTTACCTGAGAGTTTCGCCCCTTCGGTGGCCGGAAATCCGGCTCTCTCCCAAACCCGTCAATCGGATACCCGATTATTTTATAGCGCATAGCAGCACTTGTCAAGAGGAAAAATAAATGTTATTCCTCCATCTGTTTGCCGAGGAACGAAGCCGCGACCTGAACGAGCTTTATCTCCGTCTGCGTCGGCACGGACGCCTCGCCCGCCGTGAGCAGAACCACCGCGCCGGACACATCGCCCGCGCCGATTATCGGGAACGCCGCCGCCGCGTCGCGCTCAACGCCCTCTATCGGATGAAACCGCTCGCCGCCCTCCTCGCAGATAAACGGACTGCGGTTCTCCATGATGTTTTCGAGCGCCTGCGTTATCCTGCGCTCTACCGTCTCTTTCTTCGGCACGCCCGCGCAGGAAATGACCCTGTCGCGGTCGGTTATCACGACCGGAAGCCCCGTGTTCTTGTGCAGAACCTCGGCATACTGCGCCGTCAGCGACGACAGCTCGCCGACCTGCGAATATTTTTTGAAAATAACTTCGCCGTCCGCGTCCGTGT
>ENA-ORTY01002166-ORTY01002166.1-human-gut-metagenome-genome-assembly--contig:-NODE-2166-length-19510-cov-2.810948_pt1 | contig 19510 bp, 18 predicted proteins | sample MGYA00241917_ERZ509198 | MGnify/ENA primary metagenome ERZ509198 (study PRJEB26280, sample SAMEA2338857) | human gut metagenome | biome: human gut; feature: human-associated habitat; material: faeces...
TTTTGCCGCTCTCCCCGGAATGTGGGAGCGCACGATTTCCTGCTCGTCGCTGTCAAAGACATATTCGATAACCGGCTGGCGGCTGGGCTATATTATCGCACCGTCGAATATCATTGAAGTCGCGAAGAAAGTGCATGACTTCCTGACCGTCGGCGCGGCGGCTCCGCTTCAGGAGGCGGCGGTCACGGGGCTTCGATTCGGGGACGAATATTACGATGATCTCAGAGAGAAGTACACCGCAAAGCGCGATTTATTTATAAAAGGACTCAATGATATCGGGATAAAACACACCGTACCGCAGGGCGCGTATTATGTGATGCTCGACATTTCGGAGTTCGGCTTCGAGTCGGATTTAGAGTTCTGCGATGTCCTCGCGCGTGATGTCGGAGTCGGCGCAGTGCCGGGTTCGAGCTTCTTCCGCGAGCCCGTGAACAATCTTATCCGCCTGCATTTCGCAAAGAAAGACGAGACGCTGTATGAAGCGCTCAACCGCCTGAGCGATATCAGAAAAAAGATAGCCAAAAGATAAACATACCGCCGAGAAGCGCAGAAAAGTGCCCGTGGCGGTTTAAATTTTCAGATATTTTTCATTGTGTTTACAACTTCGGTAAACAGGTATACTATAATTATAACTGCAGAAGAAACTTTCGGGAGGCTTATTATGTGTACGGCAGCAACTTATAAAACCGATGATTTTTATATGGGCAGGACGCTTGACTATGAGTTCTCTTACGGCGAGGAGATAACCGTGATGCCGCGCAGATTCCCGCTCGAGTTCCGCCACGGCGGCAGAACGGACGAGCACTATGCTATGATCGGCACGGCTCATGTCTCGGACGGATATCCGATGTACTACGACGCGGTAAACGAAAAGGGACTCGGCATGGCGGGGCTTAACTTCGCCGTCAGCGCGCATTATGCAGAGCCGCAGGACGGCAAGCAGAACATTGCGCAGTTTGAGTTCATCCCGTGGGTGCTCAGTCAATACGCGACCATTGAGCAGGCTCGCAGCGCGATAGAGAAAATAAACCTCGTCGGTACAACATTCGACAACCGCTATCCTGCGGCGAAAATGCACTGGATAATCGCGGATAAGAGCGGCGCGATAACGGTCGAGCCTACCGAGAGCGGACTGAGAATATACGACAACGCCCCGGGAGTTCTCACGAACGAGCCGCCGTTTGATATGCAGATGTTTAATCTCAACAACTATATGAATCTCTCGCCGAAGCAGCCCCAAAACAGCTTTTCAAACAATCTCGACCTCGGCACATACAGCCGCGGAATGGGTGGACTCGGTCTGCCGGGCGATTTGTCTTCAATGTCGAGATTCGTCAGAGCCGCATTCACAAAGCTCAATTCGCTCTCCGGAAGCACGGAAGAGGAGAGCGTCGGTCAGTTCTTCCATATCCTCGGCGCGGTCGAACAGGTGCGCGGCTGCTGCGAGGTCGCGGAGGGAAAATATGAGATAACTATATACACCTCCTGCTTCAACGCGGACAAGGGCGTGTATTATTACACGACTTATAATAACCGCCGTATCACCGCAGTCGATATGCACCGCGAAAACCTCGATTCGGCGTCACTTGTCAAATACCCGATGCTCGATAAAGAAGACATTTTGCAGCAAAATTAAAAAAATTCCGCCGGCTGCGCAAAATAAGCCGGCGGGATTTTTATGTGATTATTATTTGTGTTTACGCCTGCTTCAACACCTATTTACTTTTTCCTGATTTCAATGATATATTATCCATAGCTTGTGCTGACAGCTTTGGGATTTGCAGAATATCTTTAATAGTGACAAAAGCATACCGAGAAAAGTTATAACGAATATTTTGACTGTTGTTTTAGTTATTATAGCAGGAGCGATTTTGATTGCCTTGTTCTTTTGATGATAAAGTCATTATAGAGAAAGCAGAATTTAAAAAGTTTACTGCGGGCGGAGATATTTTTAGAGCAGGTATTATCTCCGACACTCAGCTGCCGCCGAACGAAAAAAGCTTGAAGAAAACGATCTATATGTCCGCCATCTCAGAACCGCGCTTGAAGAACTGAAAAATAACGGCGTTGATATGATTCTGTTCGCGGGCGATATCGGTGACGAGGGTTCGTACTTTGCATTTAAAACATATCAAAGCGTGATTGACGAGGTGTTTGGCGATGATAAACCCGTCATCCAAACGATTATGGGCAATCACGACTATTGGAGCGAAAGCGCGCTTTCCGCGAACACTACGAAAACGAATCCGTCTGGCAGATATGCGGCGGGTTTTGGGAGAAGTCAGAATAAGATTTTGGAATTTAATGAAAAGCAAGCACTGTCAGATATATGACAATGCTTGCTTTTGTTATATCTTTTTGATTTTTTCCGGCTTGACACCGCGAAAAAGATAAATCTTGATAATGATCGGAAGTTTTTATATAATAAAATCAGAAGCGGCATCCAAAAAATACTGTTATGATTTGTATTTCTGCCGGATGCGCCCAAAGTCGGTATACATAAAACAAATGATTTTTGTGCGAGGTCATGATTATGTACAGTGTGCTTGTAGTTGACGATGAGATACGCCAGAGAGAGGCGGTTATAGGCAATGTCGATTGGCAGAGAGCGGGTTTTGAGGTTGTCGGCGGCGCCGAAAACGGAATAGAGGCGCTCGATCTTCTCGAAAAGCTTGAACCCGATCTTGTTCTGACCGATATCAAAATGCCGCTTATGACCGGTCTCGAGCTTGCGAAAAGGACCCGCGAAATAAGACCGGCGACGAAATTTGTTATCCTGAGCGGGTACGACGACTTTGAATACGCTCAGGAGGCGTTCAAATACAATGTCATAAGGTATCTTCTCAAGCCTGTTTCCGCATCCGAGCTCACCGAGGAGTTTGAAAAAATCGGAGCCGAGATGGACAGGGAGTTTGAACTGCTCAAAAGCGGCGGGTCAAACGAAGATATCTCTCTGCGGCTGGAAAAGGCGGAATTTCTGCTTCCGCTCCTACTCGGTACGGGCGAGGATGTCCATGCATCGGACGACTTAACTGAGAATGCCAAAAAGCTCGGAATAATCAAAAGCGACGGCGACTGCTACAGCGTCATTGCTTCAAAATTCAAGGCAAACACGGGCAAGACCTGCACCTCTCAGCAGCATATCGATTTTGTCAACAGTATTTTTAATAAATATGCTCTGTGCGAAAGCTTCTTTGTCAACGGCAGAATAATTACTCTTGTAACAAGCGAGCCGGAAGAGATGTCAACAAAACTGAGACTCCCCGTTATTGAACTTGTGCAGAGCGCAAAAAAGCTGTTGAATCAGAATTGTACTATCGGCATCAGCGAGATCGTTCAGGATCCGTCTCTGTTGGCGCTTGCCTGCACTCAGGCTATCACGGCGCGGCGCTATACCTCCGACGGCACGGGCAACATCCGATATATCAACGACCAGGAGCGCAAGAGCACACACGAGTTTGAAAATGCCGAAAAATCCGTCTATAAGCTCGAACAGCTTCTGAAGATAGGGAGCAAGGATGAGATAAAGTCGTTCCTTGACGAGATACTTTCCGGAAAGACGCGCGAGGGCATTGATTATATTATCATTCAGATTCTTGCTACCGCGCACAGATGCGTCAGCGTTCTGCCGGACGGCAACGCCGCTGCGGAGCTGTTTACCTCCAACAATTCGTTCATGTCCCGCCTGTCCTTCGACTTTAACGAGCAGTATAAAAACGAGCTTGTTTCGCTCTGCCTTGACGCGAGGGATATTATCTCCCGTTCGCAGAGGCATGAGAGCGAGGCTCTCTGCGACCATGCGCTGCAGATAATCAACGAGGAATATATGAACGAAGATCTGTCCCTGACGGACGCGAGCGACAAGCTGGGCGTCAGCCCGAACTATCTGAGCGCGCTGATAAAAAAGAAAAAGTCAAAGAATTTTGTTGCCCTTGTGACCGAAAGGCGGATGAAAGCGGCGAGCGATCTGCTTTTGTGCACCTCGATGAAGATATTTGAAATATCGCAGAAGTGCGGTTACAGCGATCAGCACTATTTCAGCTATTGCTTCAAAAAATATTACGGGGTCTCGCCGAACAAATACAGAGAGGAGCGTTTGGGTGGGAAAGATATTTAAACGCGCCGGAATAAAACTGTCAACGCTCATAATCGCAATAGTCGTGTTCGGAGTGATGTTTTCGACTGTAGGTGCTACGCTCCTTTTCGGTGTATTTTACGAGAGGACGATGTTCAATTCGGCGTATGTCTCGTCAAAGCAGTCGGTGTCGCAGGCGAACGGCACGGTTTCAAATTACATCTCGTCAATCAAAAACAAGCTGGACAACCTCTGCGACGAGGCGGACAGCTGCGACAGTCTGCAGTCGCTTGAAAAAGTTGTTTCAACTGCGGCGAGGCTTGAGGACGATATCTATTGCGTAACGATTTATGACACCGACGGCAATATTCTTCTGACCGAAAACGACAGCGGCGACATTGCAAAGAAAAATGCGACCGATCTGTCCTTTGACAAATCGATTTTTTCGAGCCTCAAGGACGGCTATGCGATAACCCAGCCCCATGTTGACACGCTCTATGAGAATAAGTACCCGTGGGTCGTGACCATTGCAAAGAAAAAATATTCAGATCTTTTTCAAAAGCAGGTCTTTGTCGCCGTCAATTTCGAGTTTATTTCAATTGCGAAATATATTGACAAGATAAGCATAGGCCAGAGGGGATACTGCTATATTATTGATTCAAAGGGTGGGATAGTCTACCATCCGCAGCAGCAGATGCTTTTTTCCGGCATCAAAAAAGAGAATACCGACGAAGTTTCAGAAATGACGGACGGCGTCCACAGGGGAGAAGACAATATTTACACGGTTTCGTCCCTTAATTCATGCAACTGGAAGATAGTCGGAGTCAGTTTTACCGATGAAGTGGCTCAGTCCGTCAAAAGGCAGATAGCGGTCGGGATGGCTGTTGCGCTGCTGTTCAGTCTTATCATCTCCGTCACTGTATATTTCCTGCTTTCGCGGACGGTCACAAGACCCGTAAGACGCCTCGTCTCGTCAATGCAGAGCTTTGAAAAGCAGGCGGAAACATATAAATATAAAGCGGACAAGGCGAATGTAGTTGAGTTCAGCACCCTCTCCGCGTCGTTTGAGCACATGGTGCATATGATACAGTCGCTCATGGAAAAGGTGCATAATGAGGAGATAGTTCTCAGAAAGACCGAGCTCAAGGCTCTTCAGGCGCAGATAAATCCCCACTTCCTTTATAACACACTCGACTCCATTCAATGGATGTGCGAGCAGGATAACAGCAAAGAAGCGGTTGAGATGGTCGGCGCCCTCGCGAAGCTGTTCAGAATAAGCATCAGCCATGGAAACGAGTTTATCACCATCCGCGACGAGCTTCGCCACGCCGAGAGCTATTTGATAATCCAGAGCTACAGATACAAAAATCAGTTCACTTATTCTTTTGATGTGGATGAGAGTCTGCTCGAATATATGTGCAACAAGATAACTATTCAGCCCTTTATTGAGAACGCCATCTATCACGGGCTCGACAGAATGGTGGACGAGGGCGAGATACGCATCTGCGTTCACGGCGACGGAAAGGATATTGTGATAACCGTTTCCGATAACGGACTCGGAATGACTAAAGAGCAGTGCGAGACTATCCTGAAAAAAGACAGGAGCGATTCAAAGGGCATCGGCGTTAAAAATGTCAACGACAGGCTCAAAATTTATTTCGGCGATGAATACGGAATCTCTATTGACAGCGAGCTCGATGTCGGCACAACCGTCGCTATAAGGATTCCAAAGATCGAGAAAGGACGGGAAAATGAATATTAAGAGAAGCGCAGCGCTGATTATGATTGCCGTCCTTTTGCTCTGCGGCTTATCCGGATGCAAGGACGGGCAGGGCTTTGATTCCGACACCCCGAGCGTCGCCATAATAATAAAGGGGAGCGAATCGGATTTTTGGAATGATGTGAAAAAAGGCGCTCTCTCCGCCGCGACCGAGTTCAATATCGATATCACTTTCGAGGGACCGGATAACGAGGAGGACTACGAAACCCAGAACAAAATGATAGAAAATGCCGTTTCGCGAAATGTCGGCGCCATTATCCTGTCCGCGATAGACTATGAAAAAAATGCCCCGGCTGTTCGCAAGGCGGCAGAGAAGGGTATAAAAATAATAACCGTGGACAGCGATGTTGATGTGGCGGACAAAGAGCTGTTTATCGCAACCGACAATTACTCAGCAGGACTGAAAACCGCTCAGGTCGCGCAGAAGCTCTGCGGAGAGCAGGAGAGCATCAATATCGGAATAGTAAACTACGGCGAGAACACCGAAAACGGCAGCAAGAGATTGCAGGGCTTTCAGGACGAAATTAAAAACGTTAAAAACGCCAGGATAGTCGCTATGGTCAGCGTTTCGTCCAACGCCCAGAGCGCGACCGCGGGCGCAAGAAAGCTTCTTGAAGAGAATCCGCAGATCAATCTTCTCGTCGGCTTCAACGAATGGTCGACCCTCGGTGTTGGAATGGCGATAAAGGAGCTCGGGCTAAAAGACCGCGTCTGCGCGATAGGCTTCGACAACAACACGGAATGTGTCGGTATGCTCGAAACGGGGGAACTCGATACGCTCATTGTACAGAACCCGTTTTCCATGGGTTATCTCGCCGTTATGAACGCGGCGAACATACTCTCGGGCAAGAAGACCGAGAGCGTGATAAAAACAGATGTCTATGTTGTTGACCGAAGCAATATGTTCTCGGCTGATGTTCAGAAGATCCTTTTCGGCTTCGATAAATATGATTAACAAAACCGCCCGGATGTGAGAAATAAGCATCCGGGCGGTTTTTTCTCGCTAAAGCGGCAAAGTATATATATTGATTCGACAACATCGTAAAATTTTATACATTTTAGATAGAAAATCTCATTCTGTTTTTTGAATCCAGAAGCTATAATGAAGATGCTGATAACGAAGAAATTCTTTTAAGGAGGTAATCTTATGAAAAAGTTGTTAGCATTATTATTGGCAGTGCTCATGGTAGCCAGCTTTGCCGCCTGCTCGTCCGGCGGCGGCTCCGGAGACAAGGGCTCAACAAAAGGTGAGATTTCCGTATTTTATTATACCTTCAGCGACGCGTATATTTCCACCGTTCGCTCGTCGATGGACAAGATCCTGAGCGACGGCGGATATACCTACAATGACTATGACGCCAACGGCAACCAGACCACGCAGACCGAGCAGGTTCAGACCGCTCTTGCAAAGGGCTCTTCGCTGCTTATCGTCAATGTCGTTGACACCGGTTCAAACGACGCGGCGCAGAACATCATCAATCTCGCCAAGGCAAAGAACGTTCCTGTTATATTCTTCAACCGCTCCGTTGAGCAGTCCGTTATCGAGAGCTATGACAAGTGCGTATTCGTCGGCACTGACTATGAGCAGGCAGGCCATATGCAGGGCAAAATGATAGGCGAATATGTCCTGAAGAACTATGGCAAGCTCGACCTCAACAACGACGGCGTCATCAGCTACGTTATGTTCAAGGGTCAGGAAGGCAACATGGAAGCCATCGCGCGTACAAAGTACGGCGTTGAGGACGCAAACGCGATTCTCAAGGCTGCCGGAAAGCCCGAGCTCAAGTTCTACGATTCTGCAAACAAGAACAAGTACCTCGTTGACCAGGATGGACTGTGGTCGTCTGCCGCCGCGACAAACTATATGAGCACGGCTCTCGCACAGTACACCGAGTCCAACAAGAATATGATCGAGCTCGTTATCGCGAATAACGACGAGATGGCGCTCGGCGCAATATCCGCTCTTCAGACCGCGGGCTACAACAAGGACGGCAAGACCGTTATCCCCGTGTTCGGCGTTGACGCAACAGATGCTGCAAAGTCGGCTATCAAGTCCGGCTCGATGATAGGCACTATCAAGCAGGATGCCGAGGGTATGGCAACCGCTATAACCACCGTCATGAAGAATCTGCTCAACGGCACAAATGCGCTCGAAGGCATCGATTCCGCAAACACGGTCGGCACTTGGAGAGTCAATATACCCTATTCTGCTTACACTTCTGAGAGCGAATAATCAAACGGTTTCAATTTGCGGTTGGGGCGTTATGCCCCAACCGTAAAACTCAGATGCAGACAGGAGTGAAACATATGCAGACCAATATAAATAAGCCGGACTCCGATAAAGATGTATTGCTCAAAATGGTGGATATAGAAAAGTCGTTCCCCGGCGTCAAGGCGCTCGACCATGCGCAGCTGACGGTCAGAAGGGGGACGGTGCACGCGCTTATGGGCGAAAACGGCGCGGGCAAGTCAACTCTTATGAAATGCCTCTTCGGCGTTTACAGCAAGGACGGCGGACATATATATGTCGACGGTCAAGAGGTGAATTACAAAAACTCCAAGGAAGCCCTTGAAAACGGAGTTGCGATGGTTCACCAGGAGCTTAACCAGGCTCTCAAACGCAATGTCATGGATAATATGTGGCTCGGAAGATTCCCGACTGTTTCAAAATTTCTTCCGTTTACAAGCGAAAAGAAAATGTATGACGAAACGGCGAGAATATTCAAAGAGCTTGAAATAAATGTTGACCCCAAAACAATAATGAGCACTATGCCGGTTTCGCAGAGACAGATGGTTGAGATCGCGAAAGCGGTTTCTTATAATTCAAAAATAATCGTCTTTGACGAACCCACATCATCGCTTACCGAGGAAGAGGCGGAGCATCTGTTCCGCATAATCAATATGCTCCGCGACCGCGGATGCGCAATTATCTATATCTCGCACAAAATGGAAGAGATACTGCGTATCAGCGACGAGGTCACAATAATGTGCGACGGCAGATGGGTCGCGACGAAGCCCGCGAGCGAGCTTACCATGAACGAGATAATCAGACTCATGGTCGGACGCGAGCTGACGAACCGCTATCCGAAAAAGGATAACGAGATCGGCGATGTGCTACTGAAAGTCGAAAACCTCGGCAGCGAATATACAAATCTCAGAGATGTGTCCTTCGAGGCAAACAGGGGAGAGATACTCGGTGTTGCCGGACTTGACGGATCGGGCAGAACAGAGCTTCTTGAACAGATCTTCGGTATAACGACGCGCCGCTCCGGAAAGATTTTTCTTGACGGCAAGGAGGTAAAAAATAAAACTCCTCACGAGTCGATAAAAAACGGATTTGCGCTTCTGACCGAAGAACGGCGCGCGACGGGAATATTCGGCATTCTCAACATCAGAGAGAATGCGACTGTTGCAAGCCTGAAGAAGTATATGACGGGTCCGTTCGTCAGCAAGAAGAAAATGAAGGTAACTACCGACAAGTACATAAACTCCCTGAAAATAAAGACTCCCAGCCAGGAGACGAAGATAAGCTCTCTTTCGGGTGGCAATCAGCAGAAGGTCATTTTTGCAAGGTGGCTTCTGACCGACCCCACGGTGCTCCTGCTCGACGAGCCCACAAGAGGTATTGATGTCGGCGCGAAATATGAGATATATCAGCTTATTCTCGACCTCGCCAAAAAGGGAAAAACCGTTATCATGGTCTCCTCCGAAATGCCGGAGCTCTTGGGCGTCTGCGACAAGATACTCGTTATGTCGGGCGGCAGGCTCGCGGGCGAAGTGGACGCAGGAACGACGAACCAGGAAGAAATAATGACCCTTGCGGCGAAATATGTCTAAGGAGGAATCATCATGGCTGATACAAGTGCAAAAAAAGTAAAGCGCTCGCGCGTTTCGCTCTGGCTCCAAAAATTCAAAGCGGCAGACCGCGGCGATAAAAAAAGACTTGTGACGGATCTGCTGTTCAACAACGCGATGTATATAATAATCGCGATTTCCGTGATTTTTATTGCGGTCAAGGTGCCGGCGTTCCTGAGCATTTCATCAATAGTGAACATAATCTCGCTCACGGCGGCAAAACTGCCGATCGCTTTGGGCATTGCGGGATGCATAGTGCTGACCGGTACCGATATTTCCGCCGGCCGCTGCGTCGGACTCACGGCTTGCGTCGCCGCTTCTCTGCTCCAGATGAGCGATTATGCGAACAAGATGTTCAAGGGTCTTGACACGATGCCGCTGATCGTCGTGCTCCTCGCGGTTATAGCCATAGGCGCCGCAGTCGGTCTTGTGAACGGATTTTTCGTTGCCAAGTTCAAGCTTCATCCGTTTATAGTCACTCTTTCGACCCAGCTTATCGTTTTCGGTACGGTTCTTATGTATCTTATGATAGGCGGAAACAACGGACAGACGCTCTCCGGCCTCGATCCGTCCTACACTAAATTTATCACCGGCACGCTGTTCTCGATTGACGGCGTTGCGATCCCGAAATATGTTCTCTATTCAATCATTTTGACCGCTGTCATGTGGGTCGTCTGGAATAAGACGAAGTTCGGCAAAAATATGTTTGCAGTCGGCTCAAACGAAGAGGCGGCAAGAGTCTCGGGCGTAAATGTCTTTGTGACTATTCTCATTGTGTTTATTCTTGCAGGCGTTATGTACGGTATAACGGGATTCATCGAGGGTGCGCGTATCGCTTCCTGCTCCGCAAACACCGGACTCAACTATGAATGCGACGCCATCGCGGCCTGCGTTATAGGCGGCGTGTCGTTCGTCGGCGGCACAGGAAAGATAAGCGGAATAGTTGTCGGTGTTCTGCTTTTGCAGATAATTTTTGCAGGACTCAACTTCCTCTCCGTGTCCGCAAATATGCTTTATATCATCAAGGGTATGATAATCCTTATTGCCTGCGCTATCGATATGCGTAAATATCTCGCACGCAGATAATGAATGCTGAAACCGAAAGGCTGTGAAACCATGGATAACGAAAAAAGCACAATGGGTCTTACGACAGAAAGAAAGCCGGGAGGGCTTTACAGAAACGTCAAAATATCTGTAAAAACCGCCGATAGGCTTATACTCGTGGGTATTGTTGTTATTATTGCCTGTGTAGTTTTTGCAATAAGCCATGCGGGTTTTACGGTAACTTTCGACACGAACGGCGGCTCTCAGATAGAGAATCAGAAGGTTATGCACGGTCAGCTTGTCAATGTTGAAAACGACCCCGTCAAAGAGGGCTATGTGTTCACAGGCTGGTACAGCGACAGAGACTGCACAAAAGCATTTGACATCAGCAAGGATACAGTCAACGAAAGCATAACCCTCTATTCCGGCTGGGATAAGGCAGAGTGACACGGATATATAGGAGAATCAATATGTATGTTGCAAACGAAAAAAGATACGACAAGATGCAATATAACCGCCTTGGCTACGTCTGAATAGCCGGCCTCACTCAAAACACGCTCCACACAGTCCTGAATATCTTCTACCGAAATCAGATCGTTTCGGATTTTCGGCTCAAATTCCGCCGTTACGCGCAGAGCCAGCAGCTCGATCACACTCGGATGATACTGCCGACCTACCGCCTCAAAGGCTTTGGTGATGGCATTGCCGATTTTGGCAATGTGAAATTCCATCATGCTTCCGTCTCTTTTCAGCACTCGGTACATAATAGGTCCTCCTTCTTCATGTGCCGCTGATACGTAAATGGGATGCCGCGCTTTGCGCTGTATCCCATTCTAGCCTGTATTAGGCCGGTCTGTCAATAGAGAATAACAATATATTGTGTCTTATATTTTTTGTGAAAACAATATATTGACTCATATCCCGCGCAAAGACACATCGGATATGTTAGGACGCACCAGCTCTGCCCAGTGGTGCAGCTGCGCCAGGCTCGGCGCGTGAAGATCTGCCTGCAATACAGTCTGCCGCGGTTCAAAGCACTGGATGAAATATCGCCTTGCGCCTGCGAGCCAGTCTGCAAGGCTTAGAAATGAGGCGTCGTCGTGAAACTCTGCAACGGCGGTCGTCCGAAATTCGTAGTCTACGATGCCGCGCAGCAAAAATGAGACACTTTTCTCAATGGGCGCAAGGTCAAGCTCCGCCATGCTAACAGTTTGTGCGTAGCGTGCGGGGCTGTTTTTGACGTCCATGGCGACGTAGTCTGCAAGCCCGGCGCGCACGATCTGCTCCAGACGATCCGGGAACGCACCGTTTGTGTCCAGCTTGACCGCATACCCCAGTTCTTTGATCTTTTCCAGCAGAGCGGGAAGGTCCGGGCGCAAAAGCGGCTCTCCGCCGGTGATGGCCACGCCGTCGAGAAGCCCCTGCCGTTTTTTCAAAAATGCCAGCAGCTCCTCTTCGGCCATTCCGTCTGCCGCGTCCGCTGTGAGCAGGGGGGTATTATGGCAGAAGGGGCAGCGGAAATTGCAGCCGGATAAAAAGACCGTACAGGCTGTTTTGCCCGGATAATCGAGCAGCGTCAGCTTTTGAAGCCCCTGAATTCGCATCTATAGTGTTCCTCTCTTTCTGAGTCAACCGGCATAAATCAGACAGGGGCACAAGGGGTTCTTCCGTTTACTTTCCGGTTCGTGTTCATGCCTCGAAGCCCAGCATAATCCCGCCGCGCTCGGCATAGTAGCTGCACAGCCCCCGCAGCGGATAGCTTTTTATGTCCGCCTGCGGAAAGAGGTGCAGCAGCTCGGAGCAAAGCTCCTGCGCAAGCATCTCGTTCTGGCAATGACCGATGCGGACGCGACCGCCCCTGTAGCCAAGCCGCTCCATCTCGAGCAGCAAAAACTCCAGCGTCCTTCGTGAACCCCGGCATTTTCCGAGCATCTCAAGCGTACCCTCGGCACTGGCCTGTCCCACAGCGCGGATTCCAAGAATGCCAGCCACCGCTGCCGTCAGCTTGTTGATCCGCCCGTTCTGGGCCAGGTTGTGCATGGATTCCAGAGCGAAAAGCAGATGCGTCTGGCGTTGATACGACTTCAAGACATTGCATACGGCATCAAAGTCTGCGCCGGCGCGCAGTTCCGCCGCCGCCTTTTCGATGAGAAGGGCGATCTCCGGACCGGCAGAAAGAGAGTCGAACACCTGAATGCGGCGGGAAGGGTCATGCTCTTCACAGCTTTCTTTTGCCGCGCAGGCAACGCCGTAGCTGCCGGAGAGTCCGCTTGTAATGGTAAATGCGATCACGTCGCCGCGCTCGCCGAATGCCTCCTCCCAGTCTGCCACGTTCGGGCAGGCACTGTAGGAGCGACCGTTGGTGTCACGGAGTGCACGGACCATTCCGTCAACATCGAGCGCTGCGTCGTCCCGGAATTCCGCTGTTTCGGTGCGGATGGTGAGCGGAACGCTGACAAAGTCCATTCCGCTCAGGGTAAGAAGGTCGCAGCTGGAGTCTGCGACAAGGCGAACTTGATTCATGGTGTATCCTCCGAGTCCCAAGAAGCGTTTTATCCGGTTTTTAAGAACCGGTATGCAAATATTATCAGGTTTTCACCATTGCGTCAACATCCGGGAACGCCATCCTTCTTTTGGAGAACTTCAAAAACGGAAAAGGAGTTGGTTCCGCAGAAGAAGTATAAGGAAGATCCAAACGGTGCAGGGAATGACGTCGTCCGCATAGGCGTTGCACCACTTGCTCTCATTCACGTCATGGAAGCCGCTCGTGGTGTTGTAAGACGCCTTCACACAGTTTTTGTCCATCACGCGGTCACGCGGTGCAAGATTGCCGCCGCCTTTGCGCGAAAGCTCTTTTTCTGCTTTCTGCAATTTCTCTATGGCGTTTTCGGCGTCCTGTGTTATACTGAAAGTGGAAAGAATCCGTAACCGTTGCATGAAAGGAGGTCGTGTGATGTATCAAACCTATCTGATTACCGGCGCCACTGGCTTTCTCGGAAGAGCCGTACTCCAGCTTCTGCTGGCGCACAGCTGCCGCGTTCTGGCGTTGGTCATGGACAAAGACCCGCTTGCTTATACGATTCCGGAAAATGTGACCGTGTTCTGCGGCGATCTCACAGACAAAGATACCCTGCGCAGCTTTTTTGCCGCAGGCGGAGATAACTTCTGCGTGCTGCACTGTGCCGGCATTGTATCCGTCGCCTCAAAGCCGGACGAGGCGATCTACCGCGTCAATGTGCAGGGTACGCAGAATATCATCGACCTGTGCTGGGAGTTCGGCGCGGGACGGCTGATCTATGTCAGCTCCGTCCATGCCCTCCCGGAGAAACCGGCGCCGGAAACAATCACGGAGACCGGCTGGTTTGTGCCGGACGACATTCTTGGCGATTATGGAAAGAGCAAAGCCATGGCAAGCGTGCTGGTGCTGGAGGCGGCGCAGAATGGTCTGAACGCCAGCGTGGTCCTGCCCTCCGGTCTTATCGGTCCCGGTGATTTAAGCTGCGGAAATACGACGCGGATGCTGCTTGCCTTCTGCCGCGGCAGGCTGCCGCTCGGCGTGAAAGGCGGCTATGACTTTGTCGACGTGCGGGATGTCGCGGCCGGCGTTCTTTCCTGCGCAGAGCGCGGGAAAGCAGGGGAATGCTACATTCTTTCCGGGCATTACGCGAGCATTCAGGATATTTTTACCCTGACCGCCTCCCTGCTCGGCAGAGAACCTCCAAAGCGCTATGTACCCGCTTCGTTGGCAAAATGCGCCGCCCCTGTTTTTGAGATAATCGCCCGGCTCCGGAACGAGCGTTCCTTTTTCACGCCGTATTCCATTGCCGTGCTTCGCTCTAACGGGAATTTTTCGAACAGAAAAGCCTCCAGGGAGCTTGGATTTCACGCGCGTCCGCTCAAGGAAACACTGCGAAGCACGATCCTCTGGTTTCAGGAGCAGAAGCTGCTTTCTCTTACCCGTTAGGATCTAATGATGGGAGGATGCCTGAATGGATGACGTACCACAGAATGCCATGCTGTTTTTTGAGCAGCATCCGGAATCATACCCTTTATATGAGGCGTTTTACGAGAAATTGATGTCTCGCTTTCCAGAAGCCAGGGCAAAGGTGCAGAAATCTCAGATTTCCTTTTATAACCGTCATCTTTTCGCCTGTGTTTCCTTCCTGCAGGTAAAGAAGAAGGCAGACTTGCCGGAACGCTATTTCGTTCTCACGCTGGGACTTTCGAAACCGCTGGATTCTGACCGCGCGGCAGCGAAAACAGAACCCTATCCGGGCCGCTGGACAACACATTTCGTGATCAGCGAGACCGCCGATCTGGATGAAGAACTCTTTGAATGGGTGGCACAGGCGTATGCTTTTGCGCTGTACAAATAACAAAAATACTTTGGAGGGCAAACCGTGGAACGATTAGAAGCCCTTGAAAAGATGCTTGACGATCTCAAGGTACAAGCTGCTTACGAAGAGAATCAGATGGAACAGCTCAAAGCCGCTGTATCGAGATGCCCGAGGAATATACACGTCGGGCATCAGGAGCTTGCGGCGTGGGTTGAAGGACTTGGACTCTAAGGGACAGACTAATCGGAATTTGATAAAGGAGTACGATTGCATGAAAAAAGGTGTCATTCTGAAAGTTATTAGTATTGTTTTTGTTCTCATAACCATTTTAGCAATCGCCTGTGCTATTACAGTCACAGGAAGTGGCTTCTTGGATTTGAGCAATATTGCGAGAGCCGTTTGCGTCGGAGTTGCTGTAATCTGCGGTATTCTTGCATTTATAGCTTGGAAATGCACGATGCCAAAAGACTAATCAATTCCAGTTTGTTTGACTTCCAAACAATTTAATAATCATTTTATACAGCACTTTAATCATAACAGGTTAAGGTGCTTTTTTCATGCCCAAAGGAGGTGAACCTATGGCAAATGACATCAAAGGCATTACCGTAAAAATCGGTGCGGACACAACGGATTTAAGCAAGGCCATGAGCAGTGCCAACCGTTCTATCAGCACAACACAAAAACAGCTGAACGAGGTGCAGAAGGCATTAAAGCTTGACCCGTCCAATACGGAGCTTTTGGCACAAAAATACAGACTGCTTACGGAAAAGGCAGACGAAACAAGGAAAAAACTCCAGACCTTAAAAGACGCACAGTCACAGGTTGAGGAGCAGTACCGAAACGGAGAAATCGACCAAGGCAAATATGATGCTTTCTGCAGAGAACTGATTACAACGGAAAATCAGCTGAGAGAGCTGGAAAAGGATGTGGCAAGGTCTAATGTCACAATCAATTCCTTTGGTGAGAAAATGAAGGAAACAGGCGGAAAGCTGACAGCGGCAGGAAAAGTCGTTATGCCTGTATCTGCCGCTGTTGCGGGAATCGGTACTGCGGCGGCTGTATCGGCTGTGAATTTTGAGGACGCCATGGCAAAGGTCAACACCATTGCCGATACTATGGAAGTACCTTTGGATTCTCTCCGTTCTCAGATATTGGAGTTGTCCTCCCAGACAGGCATTTCCGCCAATGAAATTGCAGACAATGTATACAATGCCATTTCCGCCGGACAGAAAACAGGAGATGCGGTCAACTTCGTAACCAATTCCACCAAGCTTGCAAAGGCAGGCTTTGCCGATGCCGGTGCGGCTTTGGATGTGCTGACTACCATCCTAAATGCTTACGGTATGGAAGCATCGTAGGTTACCGATGTTTCCGATATGCTGATTCAGACACAGAATCTCGGCAAAACAACTGTAGCGGAATTATCTTCTTCCATGGGCAAGGTTATCCCTACTGCCAATGCTTATCATGTGCAGTTGGATCAGCTTTGTGCAGGCTATGCCAAAATGACGGCAAACGGTGTTGCCACAGCGGAAAGCACCACCTACATGAACTCCATGCTGAACGAACTGGGAAAAAGCGGTACAACCGTATCGGATATTTTAAAAGAAAAAACAGGCAAAAGCTTTGCGGATCTGATGGAGGATGGGCATAGCCTTGCAGATGTGCTTTCCATATTGAAGGACTCTGCAGATGAACAGAATCTTTCCTTTGGGGATTTATGGAGCAGTGCCGAGGCAGGCAAAGCAGGCTTGATTCTTTTGGGTGACAGCGCCGATGATTTTAACGCTACTCTTGCTCAGATGCGTGAAAGCACAGGTGCAACGGAAACGGCCTTTGAAAAACTGCAGACCAACAGTTCCAAAATCAATAAAGCTGTAAATGATGTGAAAAACACATTTATCATTCTTGGCGGTGTGATTTTAGATACCTTCTCCCCTGCTATAGACGCAGTCACTGGCGGCATACAAAAGCTGTGTAACTGGATTTCTTCTTTACCTACGGGAATACAGACAGTGATTGTACTTATCGGTACACTGATTGCCGCCGCAGGGCCTTTGCTTGTTATTTTGGGTACGCTGATGACAAGTATTGGTTCTCTTGCTCCTATGTTCAGTACGGCGGTAACAGCAATATCAGCATTTTCGACAGGTCTTGCGTTGCCTCTTGCACCCATTGCCGCCATAGCTGCCGCAGTAACGGCACTGATTTTGATTGTTGCCGACTTATATAAAAATAATGAGGATTTTCGGAACAACATTCAAATCATCTGGAACAGCATAAAGGATTTTTTCAATACGGTGCTGTCGGAAATACAGACAAACTTTTCTTTTGTCTGGGATGCTGTGAAAGTCATTGTAGAAACGGCACTTAATTACATCGTTTCCATAACACAGCTGTTTGCCGATATTTTCAGCGGAAACTGGGAAAACATCAGTGGTGATATTACAAATATCGTTACGGTTTTGAAAGACGGAATTTTAAGCCTGTTTACCGTATTAAAGGACGGTATTTTAAATCTGATTACAAATGTTCTCTATCCGAAGCTTGTGTCTGTCTGGAACACCATAAAAACAGCGGTTTTGCAGAAAGTGACGGAAATCAAAACCAATGCGGTAAACAAATTCAATGAACTGGTAACCTCTCTCGTAAATATGGGTTCTTCATTTTATAACGCAGGATGCAACGCCTTCAGTAGTCTTTGGAACGGCATGAAGGAAATCTGGAGTAGTCTGAAGGATTGGGTAACGGATACCATTGACTGGCTGAAGGAAAAGCTTGCCTTTTGGCGGTCGGCAAATCGGGAAATGAGTGACGATGCAGACGGCTCTCATGCAGGCGGTCTGGACTATGTTCCTTTTGATGGGTATAAGGCAATTCTTCATAAGGGCGAAAGAGTTTTGACGGCGCAGGAAAACAAGACATATCAAAGCAATGTAACCACAAAAAGCGGAGATACCAATGTAACAGTGACGCAGAATTTTTACAATTCCTCGGAAAACACCGCACGAAAGGAGCAGAAAGAACTGCAAAGAACCTTCAGAAAACTTGGCTTTACGGGAGTGTGATGAAATGAAAGCCACAGAAATATTGACCTATACCAATACGGCAACAAGCCAAAGCATAAGCATCTCATTTTTGTCAAATCTGATACCAACGGCATTTAATGAAGATGTGGATGCTTCTTTTTATACCGACAAAAACAGCGGACAGGACGGTGAAACTTTGCAGAACCTTGACCTTGAGCCGAGGGAAATCACCATAAAGGCGGTGTTTCAAGCTGACAGCAACTACCGTCTGTTTGAAAAACATATCAAAAGTGTGTTCAATCCCAAAACGGAAGGCTTGCTGAAATATTCGGACGGCAGTTATACAAAGTCTATTTCCTGTTATCCCAAAAGCATACCGACCTTTTCTTATACCAATGGCAAAGGCAGTCTGGAAACGGAACTGATCTGCTACGGCACTTATTGGAAGGAGCAGACGGTTACCGACAACCTTGCCAGTATGAAACCGTCTTTTGTTTTTCCTCAGCACTTTACACCATACACACTTTTTGGCGTAAAGGCGGCACAGCTTGTAACGAAAATCAATAACACAGGTGATGCAGACAGCGGCTGGACGGTAAGGTTTCTGTCCTCCTTCGGCTCGGTAAAAAATCCGTATATCATCAACCGAAAAACAGGAGAAGGCGTGTATTTTACAGAGGAAATGACTAAGGGTGATGAACTGCTTATTGATTTTACAAAACAACAGCCTGTTATCTATAAAAACGGCAAAAAGGACTTTTCTGTTTTAAATGCACCGAAAAGCAGCTTTTTTAAGTTCTTTGTGGGAGAAAATGAAATTGAATACGGTGCGGAGGAAAATGTAACCAATCTGGAGGTTTATTTTAACTACAATCCGTTGGTGCTGTAAGGAGGATATATGAGAGTTGACATTTATTCTGATTTTGTATTGAAGGACATTCTCCAGTCCTACAGCAGTATACAGTTTTCGGAATGTATCCGAGATGCGGGAGATATTCAGCTGTCCTTTACGGACAGTGAGGTTTATAGAAATATCAGCGTGACGGAGGATGTTCTTGTAGTTGGAAACAATGCTTACTTGGCAGAAAACAAGCATAAAACCGACAGCAAGGATTTGAGAAAATACGAAATCACAGGCAGGCACATTACGTCCGTTCTTTCTTGGCGGTGCGTCAAAGGCTTTGAAGTACCTGTTGGTGAAAGCTATGAGGATGCCTGTATCCGTCTGATACAGGGAAATTTTATTTCTCCAACAGACAAGAAACGCACAATCCCAAATTTCACATTTAAAAGACTTGGACTGTCTCAAAAAAACACAGTAAAACGCATATATGAGGCAAATGACTGCTTGAGTATTTTGAAATTCATCAGCAAGCTCGGCGGGTTAGGC
>ENA-ORTY01002179-ORTY01002179.1-human-gut-metagenome-genome-assembly--contig:-NODE-2179-length-19420-cov-9.162303_pt1 | contig 19420 bp, 11 predicted proteins | sample MGYA00241917_ERZ509198 | MGnify/ENA primary metagenome ERZ509198 (study PRJEB26280, sample SAMEA2338857) | human gut metagenome | biome: human gut; feature: human-associated habitat; material: faeces...
GTCTGGTACTTGTATGGAGAGGCAAAGAAATCGTAAATATTTCCCGTGCATTCCTGGATACCAACGGTGCACATCAGGAAACAACTGTAGAAGTAGAAATCCCGAACAAAGAAGGCAATCTCTTTGAAGAGCGCCCGGATGTAGCTGATGTAAAAGCTAAATGGATGGAAACTCTGGCAGACTTAAATGTATGCTCTCAGAAAGGACTTGTGGAAATGTTCGACGGTTCTATCGGAGCAGGCAGCGTATTTATGCCATATGGCGGTAAATATCAGCTTACAGAAACTCAGTCAATGGTTGCCAAAGTTCCGGTACAGAATGGCAAAACAGATACTGTTACCATGATGAGCTATGGTTTTGACCCGTATTTATCCTCCTGGAGCCCATACCACGGAGCTGCCTATGCAGTGACAGAGTCCGTTGCCAGAATCGTGGCTACAGGTGGTGACTATAAGAAGATCCGTTTCACATTCCAGGAATACTTCCGTCGTATGACAGAAGATCCTAAGAGATGGAGCCAGCCTTTCGCAGCACTTCTCGGTGCTTATGCAGCACAGATGGGATTCGGACTTCCATCCATCGGTGGTAAGGATAGTATGTCCGGTACATTCAATGATATTGATGTACCTCCAACACTGGTATCTTTTGCAGTTGACGTTGCGAAAATCCAGGATGTGATCACACCGGAATTAAAGAAAGCAGGAAACAAACTGGTATGGCTTCGTGCACCGAAGAATCAGTATGATCTGCCGGATTATGCGGGAATCATGGATCAGTATGAAAAACTTCACAAAGATATGCAGGACGGCAAGGTTGTTTCTGCTTATGCACTTGACCGTCATGGTATTGCTGCTGCGGTTGCGAAGATGGCCTTTGGTAATGGCATGGGCGTGAAGATCGAGCATAACCTTGATCCAAGAGATTTCTTTGCACCTGGATTTGGCGATATTATCCTGGAAGTTCCGGATGGTAAGGTTGGTGAGCTTTCCATCACTTATACAGTGATCGGTGAAGTAACTGCCGACGGTAACTTCTCCTATGGAAATACAGTGATCACTGTAGACGAAGCTGAAAACGCATGGAAAGGTACTCTGGAAAAAGTATTTAAGACAGTTTCTTCTGAGAATGACAAAGAGGCAGCTGACAGAGATGAGAAGCTTTATCGTGCAGACAGCATTTATGTATGCAAGAATAAAGTTGCAAAACCTCGTGTATTTATTCCTGTATTCCCTGGAACAAACTGCGAGTATGACAGCACACGTGCATTTGAGCGCGCAGGCGCAGAAGTGGATGTAAAAGTATTCAAGAACCTGACTGCTGAAGATATCCATGACTCTGTAGAGCTTTTTGAAAAAGCAATCGATCAGGCACAGATTATCATGTTCCCGGGCGGATTCTCCGCAGGTGACGAACCGGATGGTTCTGCGAAATTCTTTGCAACTGCATTCCAGAATGCGAAGATCAAAGAAGCTGTTATGAAGCTGATCAATGAAAGAGATGGTCTGGCACTTGGTATCTGTAACGGATTCCAGGCTCTGATCAAGCTTGGTCTTGTACCGTATGGCGAAATCTGCGGACAGAAGGCAGATTCTCCGACACTGACATTTAATACCATTGGACGTCATATTTCCAAGATGGTTTATACAAAAGTTGTAAGTAATAAATCTCCATGGCTGCAGAAAGCACAGCTTGGTGGTGTTTACTGTAACCCGGCATCTCATGGTGAAGGCCGTTTTGTCGCAAATGATGAATGGCTTGCAAAACTGTTTGCAAATGGACAGGTTGCAACACAGTATGTTACACCGGATGGACAGCTTAGTGTCGATGAGGAGTGGAATGTCAATGGTTCTTATATGAACATTGAGGGCATTACCAGTCCGGATGGACGTATCCTTGGTAAGATGGCTCACAGCGAACGTCGTGGAGACGGAGTTGCGATTAATATCTATGGAGAGCAGGATATTAAGATCTTTGAGTCTGGTGTGGAATATTTTAAATAAACTCTTTCCGGGACGGAAGGTTCCCAGAGGAAGGACAGAAAGCGCTGTCCCTCCTCTGGACTCCACCCTTGCGCTGCTTTTTTAGGAGCGCCGGGATTGTGGTGTGGAGGAGTGTATTAACTTTGCGTATTCGCCTGGTTGGGTAGGTTGTGAAGTATGGGATGAAGAAGTTCAGAGTCAAGCGGATTGAGAATATCCGCTTGACAAGGTATAATTTCTAGAAAAGATGTGATTTAACGAAAGGGCGGCTGCTTGGGCAGCGCCCTTTTTTTGAGTGTGAAGGAGTGGCTTTTGGAAAATTTTTGTGATTACTTGATCTGAATCAAGTTGAGAAATTGCTATTTGTCAGACAATAAAGTATAATTAGAGAAAATCTTGTTTGCAAAAGAACAGGATAAACGATAACTTTAAGCAAGATAGTTTTATCTGTTGATTTTGAGTGTGTAAAAGGGAAAAAGTATGAGTGATGAAAGAAAAAGGGAAAATGAAGAGGGAAAACTGAAAGATTTTTTTCATAATGTGATAGGAGTAAAATCGGAAGCTGTGCTGGAGGTGTTGGCGGAAAATTCGGAAATTTGTAATTTGAAGGCAAGAACTTTGCTGATGAAAGAGAATGAGAAGGTAGATGCGATTTCTTTTCTGTATAAAAAGGGTGGTCTTGTAAAGTCATATTATGAAAAATCGGATGGAAAAAAACAGGTTCACTGTTTTGCGCATTTTCCGGGGGAAGCTTTGGTAGGGATTATGAATCTGGACAAGCAGATAACCTCTTTCCTGACAGTGGAGCTGATAACGGACTGTGAAATTGTAAGGATATCAGCGGATGTTCTTCGAAAGCTGGCTATGGAGAATATAGAAATTGCTCTGGTCTGTAATCGGATGCAGAGTGTGGCATCTATGAGGGAATATGAATACAGAAAAATGATTCTTACCTGTAATCCGGTACAGAGGTATGAATATTTCCTGGAAACCTATCCGGGGCTGGAAAAAAAGGTGAACAAAAAAGATATAGCATCTTATCTGAACATGACACCTGAATGCTTCAGCAGGATGCTGAAAAAATATGATGGGGCTTGACAGAGGTGGAAAGTAACTGTCAATTCACATAATAAAACTCACAAATCAAGGAGGAAAAAATTCATGAAGAAAAAGAAAAATGTACTATTAATGATTCTTGCTGCAGTAGTAGCAATGCTTGCCATGTCTGTGAATGTTTGGGCAGCACAGAAGAATCCATTGGCGAAGATGCCAACAAAGATGAAAGTTACATTGGGGTGTAGCGTAGATAATGTAACTAATTATTCTACACCGGTATATTATAATCGTGAAAATATAGAAATCTCTGCGGTAAGCAGTAATCCTAAAGTAATGATGGTGTTTTCACGTGTATCTGGCAGTGATGGTGGTGCGAAAAGAAATGCATTTTACCAGGTAACCGGAATCAAGGAAGGAACAGCTAAGGTTAATGTTACTGTAAAAGTAAATGGAAAAACATATAAAAAAACCTGCACCTATACATTTGTAAAATATACAAATCCATTTAAAACGCTGAAAATCGGGAAAAAGAACCTGGTTTCCTACTATGCAAAAGAGCCGGAACCAAATTTATATGGGGTTGTAAGCAGATTGAATGGAAAACTGACTTATAGCCTGAAAGCAGGATATAAAGTAGAAAAGATAGAATACAGCAGATTTGTTAATGCTAACAACGGAAGCATAAAAATGTATTCTATCAAAAAAGGACAAAAGCTTCCAAAAGATTTTTTGGCACTTTTTATCAAGTTAAAGAATACTAAAAATAATGCCTATGTTTCTATTAGAGTAGATAATAATTAGGGCAGTAGTGTTATGTGAAGCGATTGATGGTACTGTTGCCAGACATTTATCCATTTGAAAAGAGAGGACAAGAGATATGAAAAAGAATGCTTTTATAAGAAAAACAGTATTATTACTTTTAACAATCATCAGTGTACTGGGATTACAGTTGGTTTCTGTAAATGCAAAGTCACCGGTTCCCAGTATTGATAAAAAAGTTTATATAGCTATTTATTCTGTACCCCAGTCTGCATTTGGAAAAACCATATATATAAAGAATTCTATTGAGGGGAAGGAACCCACCGGTCTGAAGAATTCCAATCCAGATGTTATAGAAGTGTTGAACAAGGGTTCATATGGATTAATAGTTAATATCAAAAAAGCAGGAACATCAACAATTTCCTTTAAATATGCAGGAAAGAAACTGTCTACTACCATTGTAGCATATAACTGGAAGAATCCCTGTAAATCTTTTAAGGTTGGAAATAAAAACCTTACCTCAAAATTTAACAAGAGCAGAATTTATAACTGGAATAAACAGAAAAAACAGTGGAAAGCCAAAATCAGCCTGAAAGCCAATAAAGGCTGGAAACTGAAAAAAATTCAGTATTTGTATGATGGAGTGAAAACCACAGTAAAAAATAACTCGGTTGTTACTTTTAAAGGAGACTGTACGGGTTCGTCACTGTCAGCTTTATTTGTACAGGACAAAAACGGTATTCAGACATGGGTAGAACTGGGATATTCTCAAATGGATTATCCAAGTCAAAATGTATATATCAGAGGATGACCTCTACGAAAACGAAAATTCGGTACTGTGTATAAATTAGAACGGTGGGAGTGGAAAAATGAAAAAAAGTAATCGTATTTTAATCAAAACAGGATTTCTGCTATTTTTGATGTCAGTGATATTATTACTTCCAATAAAGGCAAAGGCAGCCACATATCAGCAAGTGCCAACAATGGCTTATTTAAAAGTTGAAAGTGGACGGGCATATCTTTCTTATGCAAATTCAGCACCTCAGTTGTTTTATGAACCGATGAATGGAGAAACTGTTCGCCTTACACAAAAGATTTGCACCGGCGCGTGGACAGATGGAAAGATTTTTTATTATGCTTCGGGTAACCGGAGGGAACCTACAAAGGTAAGTTTATATAAATATACCATGAAAACAGGGAAAACGGAAAAATTGTGTACAATAAATAAGCAGTGTTATATGGTAGGATATTCGAAGGATAATTTTTATTTGCATACAATAGGAACTGGTAAGCAATATTTATATATCTATAATCTGAAAACAAAAAAGGTTACATTTAAAAGAATTGATTACCCTGTTTATAACAAAAATGATTCTATTGGGACAGGTTCATTATCCGATGGGAGATATATTTGTATATGGGACACATACTCTGGATATTCTGAATTTTCAGGAAAATATGATTGCTATCCTCATAGTATATACATATTAGATCCTGTTTCTCAGAAAATCAAATTGATAAGCAAGATGGTTACAACTGAAACCAGAACAGAAAAGAATCTGATATATTATGTCAGCTTTTCAGGGACAATATCTAAACCATATTCACAGATTTGGAAATATAATATAAAAACTGGAAAGAAATTAGCAGTTGGAAAGAAATATTCAGGTATAGTATATAGCCTTTATAAGGATTTTGCGTATATCAAAGACAAAAACGGTCAAACGAAAACGGTAAAATATAAATAGAAATTAAGGCTTTCCACATCTTTAAAGGTGTGGAAACTCTTGGATAATGGTAAAGAATTTTTATCAGCGGGAAATTGATTAACCATGGAATAAAAAAACTGGGAGGATGAAGTGTATGAAAAAGAAATTGATGGCGCTGATGTTGTCGGGTGTGCTGTTCTTACAATCGGCAGGAATAGCATATGGAGCGGATTTTTCGGATGGAATGGGAGTCGAAGTGTGTGGTAAGTCTGAAGAATTTTCTGATAGTGATGGAAATACGGCAGAAGAACAGTTTTCAGGCGGACTGGAAGAACAACAGAAGATTCAGGAAGAAGCTCCAGATGAAGAAAATGAACAGGATGCAGAATCAGCCACAGCTTCACCGACATCTGGAACTTGTGGGGAAAATCTGAAATGGGAATTGGATAATGGGACGTTGACGATTAGCGGAACTGGGGAGATGTGTACTAACTATGAGGATGTTCCATGGTATAATTCTGTTAGTAATATTAAAAAGATAGTAATAAAACAAGGTGTGGCGGGCATCGGAGATTGTGCATTTTCTAATTGCGGAAGCTTAACGAGTATAACAATTCCGAGTAGTGTGACGAGCATCGGTGGTGGTGCATTTTATAGATGTACTAGCTTAACGAGTATAACGATCCCGAGTAGTGTGACGGGCATCGGCAATTCTGCATTTGAGGATTGTACTAGCTTAACGAGTATAACGATCCCGAGTAGTGTGACGGGCATCGGCATTTCTGCATTTAGGGATTGTACTAGCTTAACAAGTATAATGATCCCGAGTAGTGTGACGAGCATCGGCGATTATGCATTTTATAGATGTATTAGCTTAACGAGTATAACGATCCCGAGTAGTGTGACGAGCATCGGCATTTATGCATTTGATAGCTGTACTAGCTTAACTGATGTATATTATGAAGGCGGTGAGGCGGAATGGAAAAAGGTATCTATTTCTTCTGGCAATAGTCGTTTAACAAATGCAAAAATCCACTACAACAGCTCTGCTTCTTCATATGATAAGAAGTTTTCTATCAAGGTAAGCAATGGCGCAGTTGTGTTTGGTAAGGAAAATGCTCTTTTTGTAGATTATGAGGCTTCTACCAATGGCAAGGCTGACAGTGAGGGGAAGCAGATTAAGTGGGAGTCGAGTAATCCTTCTGTTGCGGAGATTGACCAGAAGAGTACCGGATTGATTGTGAGTCAGGATGGCAACAGTGGTTCTGGGTGGATCAATCTGTTGACGTATGATGTGGGAAGCACTGTGATAACTGGAACTTCGGTGGATGGCAGGAAGGCTTCGGTGGAGGTGGAAGTTGAGCCGGAGCTGAGTCTTATAAAGAACTCGGTAAGTATTTCAAAGGAAGCGTTAATTACTCTTTGTTTTGTAAAATTGGAGAAGGCAAATAGGGAATATCTGGAAGCTTTTATGAAGAGTCTTAAGACTACAGTAGAAGGATCTGTGACTATCAGGGATACCAGATATATTATTTCAGAGGATGGAAAATCAGCAGAATTTGCGGGTTATGTAAATGTTGGTATAGAAGAAGGAAATGTGCTATGCACTAGCAAGGGAGGACAAACTGTCAGGTTGCAGATTAGTAAGAAATCAAGTGCAGTTACAGTACCAGATTATAATTATGAGGCTGTTTTGAAAAAATGGATGAATGATAAGGGTACTGAGAATTCAATAAATTATCTAACAGGTGATAAGAATTATCTCAATACTCTAATGGTCGCCCAAACAGAAAACAGTTATCTGGGTGAACTTGTGGAAAATACTTCAAATCTGGTGTTTGGTGGTCTTGAGGGCTGGAAGAATTATTGGAATGGTACTACGAAAAGAGAAGAAGCACGAAAGATATTGGCAGGACTGTTAACCAATTATGACGATGAAATAAAGGCTCTTTCCATGGCTGAGACTGCAAAAGAGTTTGCCGATGCATACCTTTCTGCATTAAAAAAGGCAAACTGGGCATATGCGATTGATTATGGCCTGAACAGTGAGGAAATAGCAAAATTATATGATTTGTGTTCGGAAGATCATATTGAAAATTTCTTTTTGGAAGGGCAATATACGGATCTGTCTAAATACCTTGCTTTGATTGGAGGATATGGAGAAGATTCAAAGATTATTAAATGTATACGAAAATTTACAGAATCAGATGAAGCGATAGAGAGTTTGTCTAAGAAAATGAAGTTTCTGGGTGATGGATTAACTGTTTTGAAGCTATTTGACTCTACAATCAAGAAATACTATGAAATTGAGGCTCTGAGCAGGGCAGATCAGAGATACTGTGAGATGCTTTTATATCTGAAACAAAATTGTTCATATGTGCCTGTTCAGCAGGCTGCGGATGATTTGTATAATGTAATTAATAATGAACTTAAGTCACAGAGTGAGTATCTTGCAAAAGAGACTATTGACGAAATTGAAGAAAGAACAGTGGATATAATACTGGAAGCAGTTACTGCCAAGATACCGATGATAGCGGTTATATATAACAGTTATAAATATAGTGTAGGTTTTGCAAATTTAATTTTTGATACGGCTGATGCACAGAAGCAAAGTGATAATATGCGATGCGTTGCTTATATAGGAACTTACCTGTCTGAGTGGCTAAAAATTAATAAGGCAACTTATATTAGCTCTTCAGGGAATGCTAAAAATGAGGCTGCGAAGAAAACAGTATTTGCTTATTATATGTTGTTAGAGACACGTATGAAAGGCGAAGAAAGCTGCAGAAAATTTATGGAGTTGATAAAATTCAAGAAAGGAAGCAGACAATATAATGTTTCACTGGAGATAACGGCTACGTTGGAAAGTATGGAGAAATTACTAAAAAGTAATGGCGTATTGATGAATCAATATTTGAACTCAGTGGTGGCGTGTCCAGTTGATGTAATGGTTTGTGATTCTTCTGGCAATAATGTATTGACTGTGAGTGACGGAAAGACAAGTTCAGGAACGGTAAATGGTATTTATTATAATGTATATTATAATGCGTTAGAACAAGATTACGTTAAGGTTATTAATCTGCCATTAAAAGGCGGTTATACTTTAAAATGTGCAGGCAATGATCTGGGTAAGGTTAATATTTCCGTTTCTTCTATATCTGAGGATGGTAGTATCATCAGGAAGGAAGCAAGTGAAATACCAGTGAAAAAAGGAAGCCAGATTCAGGTTGATAATATTTCTGGTTCGATTCCGGTATGTAGGTTAGAAGATAAAGATGGAAAAAAGAAAGAATATCCTGTTCAGGAAGAGAAAAAGGAATATATAGCAGTTTCCTCTATTAAAGCTGATCCGATAAAAATGGAGATTACGACAGGTGAAAAGAAGATTATAAACCTATCTGTTACCCCGGAGAATGCAACGAATAAAGGCATAGAGTGGGTATCAAAGAATCCCAAAATAGCAACGGTGAATGCAGATGGAGTAGTTACGGGTGTTTCTGTTGGAACAACGACTATCAGAGCAACAACTGTTGAAACATCTGGAGTATATGTGGATATTACAATTAAAGTAACGAATAATGGATCAGATATTACTCCAATTCCGACAGTAACACCGGTTACACCTGATCCTACGATGGCACCAATAAAGAACCTTGAGACGCCTAAGATGATGACGGTGATTGGAAACCATAATGTTATTACATTTAAATGGAATCTGGTTTCAGATGCTGATGGTTATCAGGTTTATCGAAAAGTAAATTCTGGTAAATGGAAGGCAGTGAAAACTACAAAAGAAACAGCCTATAAAGACAAGGATACAAAAGCTGGCTATAAATATTCCTACACTGTTAAGGCATATAAATTTATTGATGGTAAAAAGGTTTACAGTGGATATAATAAAAAAGGTCTCTCCGGAAAATTAAATACGACGGTTTCATTGAAAACTAACAACAATACTGTTTCAGTAAGCTGGAAGAAAACTAATGGGGCATCAGGCTACTATATTTATCGCGCTACAAGTAAAAATGGTAAGTATAGCAAAATCAAAACGATTACCAGTGGAAAAACATTGAAATACACAGATAAAAAGGTAAAACTTGGAAAGACATATTATTATAAAGTAATTCCTTTCAAAAAAATTAGTGGTAAGTCGGTGAAGAGTGCGAGTAGCGAGATAAAGAGTATTGTATTAAAGAAAATAGATTCGAAACCAATTTCAACTCCAGATTCTACTTGGGAGAATTCAGCAGTGGCACAGAAGCTGATAAGTTATCTTAAAAAGAATGGTATGAAATGGCAAGATTCAAGTGGCGGAACAAATTATACTATAGATTATCTTAAAGTTGGAAAAGGAAGTGTAACATTGCAGTATCAAAATGCTCACGGTGATCAAAAGAGCATGCTTTGGATGTCTTATTCTTTGAATTTGGAGATAAATTCAAAGAACAGAGAAGTTGTTACACTTTTTTGGGGAGATCAATATAATTCTAAGGATTCAAAGGAGAACGAAGTAAATATTGATTATAGAGTAAATAGCAATGATAATTCGGTTGTAGGAAGTATTTTGACGAGTTCCTTTACTGAAAAATCAAAAGTTAAATTCTATAATAACTATTTGAAAGATTATACTTTGGAACAGATGAGTGAAAAAGGAAATAGTTGTTTACAAGAAGCACTTCCATTATTTGAATCCTGTCTGAAAAAAGGAGATTCAGGTGTTACGATGGCAGATTTAGGTTTTACAGAATATAACTTTAGTAATTAAAGAATGAACGAATTGAAGGGGTACTGCTTGAGTGGTATCCCTTTCTAATTCAACAGTTTAACGGATATAAATTTTATCATGGTAAAACGATGAAAATATAGTTTTAGACTATAACTAGTACTAGGTATTATGAATTGGCGTAATTTAAAAGTGCGTGGTATAGTATGTTCATGCTCAACGGAGCGGGGAATAAGAGAGAGGGAGAATGAGATGTCTGGGATTGTGATTGAAAAGGTCCGGAAGTCTTTTGACACGAAAGATGGCGTGGTCGAGGCTTTGAAGGATGTGAACCTGAATATCGATTCCGGTGATATATATGGGATTATCGGTATGTCGGGGGCAGGTAAGAGTACATTGGTACGATGTATGAATTTTCTGGAGGTTCCTACAGAGGGACAGGTTCTGATAGATGGGAAGGCTCTTGGAGATTTGACAGAGAAGGAATTGAGGAAACAGAGGGAAGAGATTGGTATGATCTTCCAGCATTTCAATCTGCTGATGCAGAAGTCAGTGATCGATAATGTCTGTTTTCCCCTTTATATAAAAGGAAAGAAGAAGGCAGAGGCCAGAAAGAGGGCAGCAGAGCTTTTAGAAATCGTTGGTCTGGGGGACAGGCAGAATGCTTATCCTGCACAGCTCTCCGGTGGACAGAAGCAGAGGGTTGCTATTGCAAGAGCACTTGCATCGGATCCGAAGATCTTACTTTGTGATGAGGCTACCAGTGCACTGGATCCGCAGACTACTTCTTCTATTCTGGAATTGCTGAAAAAGATTAATAAGCAGTTTGGAATCACCATAGTGATTATTACTCATCAGATGTCGGTTGTGCGTGAGATCTGTACGCATGTGGCAATCATGTATGAGGGTGAAGTGGTTGAGAAAGGACTGGTTGCAGATATTTTTGCAAATCCTCAGTCAGAGGTTGCCAAAGAATTGATCCGAAAGGATACAGGCTCCGATATCGACGCAGACAGTAGACTGGATGCCGGCAGGGAAAAAGGACAGGCAGAGATTAAAAGTGGTGAGAAAATACGAATCGTATTTTCTGAGAATTCAGCTTTTGAGCCTGTGATCGCAAATCTGATCCTTACATTCGGAGAACCGGTAAATATCCTGAAGGCAGATACCAAGAATGTAGGTGGTGTAGCCAAGGGAGAGATGATACTGGAGTTTATGGAGGGCAGTACCAGAACAGAAATGATGAAACAGTATCTGAAAGAAAAAGGTTTAGCAATCGGGGAGGTGACAGGATATGTGGGATCATGAGACAATAATGATGATTGTCCAGGGTGTGGGAGAAACACTTTACATGACAGTTCTTTCCACAGTTCTGGGATACCTGTTCGGACTTCCCATGGGAGTGTTGCTGGCAGTATCAGATAAAGAGGGACTGAAACCAAATGCAGTGTTGTATAAGATACTGGATGCAATTGCAAATATTGTGAGAAGTATTCCGTTTCTGATCTTGTTGATTCTGCTCATTCCTTTCACCAGAGCAGTAGTGGGAAAGAGCTATGGATCCACAGCAACTGTAGTGCCTCTGGTAGTGGCTGCCATTCCTTTTATAGCACGAATGGTGGAATCTTCTATTAAAGAGGTGGATGCAGGTGTGATCGAGGCAGCCAGAGCTATGGGTGCAAGTAATATGAGAATCATTGTGAAAGTGCTTCTGGTAGAAGCCAGAACTTCACTGATCACAGGAGCAACGATTGCGATTGGAACGATTCTTGGTTATTCCGCAATGTCCGGTGCAGTTGGCGGCGGCGGACTTGGTGATATCGCCATCCGTTATGGATATTACAGATATCAGTCAGATATCATGATCGTGACAGTTATCCTGCTGGTGATCCTGGTACAGATTTTCCAGTCAGTGGGAATGCTGATCGCTAATAAGATAGACAGAAGAAAATAAAAATGAAATAACAATAAAATTAAATTCAGGAGGACAATTATTATGAAAAAATTAGTAGCAGCAGTTTTAACAGGAGTATTAGTAGCAGGAACTTTAAGCACAGGAGTTTACGCAAAGGATGATGACAAGACAATCACAGTTGCAGCGTCTGCAACACCACATGCAGAAATCCTTGAAGAAGCAAAGCCAATTCTTGAGAAAGAAGGATATGATCTGGAAGTTACTGTATTTGATGACTATGTAAGACCAAACGAGGTTGTAGAGAGTGGAGAATTCGATGCAAACTACTTCCAGCACATTCCATATCTGGAGCAGTTCAATGAAGAAAAAGGTACACACCTTGTAAATGCAGGTGGCATTCATTATGAGCCATTCGGAATTTATCCGGGAACAAAAGACAGCCTGGATGATCTGGAAGATGGAGATTCTATCGCAGTACCAAATGATACAACAAACGAAGCAAGAGCACTTCTTCTTCTTCAGGATAATGGAATCATCACACTAAAAGAAGGCGCAGGATTAAATGCAACTGTTAAGGATATTGCAGAGAATCCTCACAATGTGGAGATCGTAGAGCTGGAAGCAGCACAGGTAGCACGTGTTACAGGTGAGACAGCTTATGTGGTATTAAACGGAAACTATGCTCTGGAAGCAGGCTTCTCAGTTGGAAAAGATGCACTTGCATATGAGAAATCTGACTCTGAAGCAGCAAAGACATATGTAAACGTAATCGCAGTAAAAGAAGGCAATGAAGACAGCGAAAAGATTCAGGCACTTGTAGATGTACTGAAATCTGATGAGATTAAAGATTTTATCAATGAGAAATATGATGGTGCAGTAATTCCTTTTGAAGAAAACTCAGATGCAGAAGAAGCAGATACAGAAGATGCAGATGATGCAGACAGCAAAGACGCAGACAATGCAGATGACACAGCAGAAGAAAATGCAGATACAACTGACACAGCAGAAGACGCTGAATAAGTAAAGATAACAGGAGATTCCTTTTTCAGGTAAAACTGGAGAGGGAATCTTTTTTGTGCAAAAACATATAGGATTTCCATAAGTTTTCTGATACAATCTATAGTAATTCTATAAAAGACAACAGACAATCCGATTTATCTGGGAATTGATATAAAATTATCATAGTGATGTGAAAAATGTGACCAATTTTTGATTGTCGGCGGTCGGTTATACCAAAGCAGGAGAGATTGTATGAAAGAGAACAAGATATGGAACGATTATTTGCCAGAAGACATGCAAGAACACTGGACTGTATATGAATGTCTGAAGGAAAGTGAAGATTCATCCACTTTCCTGGTGAAAGAGACAGCTACCGGAATCCTGTGCGTGCTTAAATGGGGGCGTAACAGGCAGGCGGAGTTTCTGCGCAATGAAATGGAAATCATGAAAAAAATGGCGGACAGGAAATTGTCCGGGATTCCAAAGGCATACAGGATATTTGAAGAAAATGGCGAAGTGTATCTGGTAAGGGAATATATAGAGGGAATGTCTCTGGCTCAGATGGTTCTGCAAAAAGGTGGCATATCAGAAGCGGAAATCTGCAGGATCAGCAGGAAGATATGCCAGACAGCAGAGCAGTTTCAGAATCCGGATGAGCCTATGATACACCGGGATATAAAACCGGAGAATATAGTGGTCACACCTGGTGGTGAGGTGGTATTCATTGATTTCGGTACTATGCGCAGTTATAAAAAAGATGGGTCGCGTGATACTTTTGTGGTGGGTACCAGAGGAACTGCGGCGCCAGAGCAGTATGGCTATACACAGACAGACCAGCGTACAGATGTGTATGCAATCGGGCAGACAATGCTGTATATGGTTTCAGAGAGCTATGAAATGAATCAGCTTTCTGAGTGTGCAGTGAGCCGGAGAATGAAAAAGATAATAGAGAAGGCCTGCTCTTTTGAGCCTGATAAAAGATATGGGGATGCTGCGCAATTAAGGAGAGCAGTTGAGAAATGTCAGGCGAACAATAGAAAAAAGGTTTATAAAAATGCAGGCGCAGTCTTTGGACTGATTGCAGCAGGTTATATACTGGCAATTCTTTCCCCGGATGGCACAGTGATTGAAAACAAAAGGATTGAAACGGCAGAACAGAGTGCGGCAGAAGAACAGATACAGGCAGAGATAACCTTCAGAGAAGAACTGATAGAAGAAGCCGTGCGCAAGGAACTGGGGCTTTCAAAGACAGACAAAATAACTGCCTCTATGCTGGAGAATGTAAGGAAACTCCGTATTGTCGGAAAAGAAATTCTTGATGATGAGGACACATTCTGGGGTGAAGGCCACCATGTGGATGGAAAGGACAGCAGCTTCGGATCTGTGCGCGGAAATATTACAGATCTTTCGGATCTGGCACAAATGGTAAATCTGGAGGAACTTGCGCTGTGTAACCAGAAAATCGAAGATATTTCCGGGTTAAAAGAGCTGCCTTTGAAAAAACTTTATCTGAGCAAGAATATGATCACAGATTTCTCTGTGCTTTTGGATCTGATAGATCTGGATACCCTCTGTATTATGGAGAATCCAGCAGAGAATCTGTCAGTGATTGGAGAATGCATAGGCATTTTAAGATTAAATATACAGGGGATGAATCTGAAAGATATAGACTTTCTGAAAAATCTGAGCCTGGATTACCTGGATATGAGTAATGTGGAAGTAGAAAACAATATATTTGAGCCATTGACAGAGATGAAGAAACTGGATACTCTGTGTATGTGTGATGTAAATGAGGCAGCTGCCGAAACTCTTTCGCAGATGAGTACCTTAAAGGCGCTGTTCATGTGGGGAGATAGTACCATACTGGAGAATCTGAAACCATTGAAAGGGATGACACAGCTGGAGACACTTGCATTCACAACACAAATTTCCTCGTTAGAAGGAATCGAACAGTTTCCTTCATTAAATTTCCTGTCAGTGAGTTTCAGCCTGGTGAAAGATCTGTCTCCTGTCACAGGAGCAAAGAATCTGCAGGCAATAGATATTTCCAATGCAGATATTGAAAATTTTGAACCGCTGTTTGGACATTCGGGACTGACGGAGGTACACTGTACAGAGGAACAAAAAGAAGAAATCATGAAGATAGATTCTTCTCCTGATTTTGAAATTTATACATAAAAAGGGACAAAATTGTCCCGCTCTAAAATGGGCAGATATGGTACACTTAACAGTATCATATCTGCTTTTAAATTATGGATCAGTCATCAGATAACGGATAGTGGTAAAGATCAAAAAAATACAACCTCGGGTTTTGACAGAAGGGAGATATGAACAGGAAAGAGGTGTGAGAAGAAATGAAAGAAACAGAAGAAATCATGGGAATGATAAAAGAGGAAGGCGCCGCATATTTTGCAAGAGAACGAGGAAACAAGGTAGAGGTAGGGCTTTATCTTGAGCATATAATCGAAGAGCGTGGAATGAAAAAGAAAGACATTGTGCGAAAGCTGAATCTGGAAGAATCCTATGCACGAAAACTGTTTGGCGGTCAGCGAATCCCCACAAGGAAAATACTGCTGCAGTGTGCGTTTCTCCTTTCTCTTGATCTGTCGGATACACAAAGGCTTCTGGATATCGGTCAGAAGCCGATACTTTATCCGCGCGTACGTTACGATGCAGCGATTATTTATGGACTGGAAGAGAAGATGACACTGGAAGAGATGAACAGCTTCCTGGATGAAATCGGGGAAGAGGTTTTATTGTAAAATATTTTTGAAAGATATCCCGGAAGGGATTCTGAACGCTGTCAAAAATGAAGATGGCAGTGTATAAAAATTCTAATCCAGAAAAAGGAGGGTTTTACGTATGAAGAAAAAACAAGTCGCATTATTGTTGGCAGCACTTATGTGCATAACACCTGTGGCAGAAAGCGCAGCTGTTATGGGTGCAGAATTTTCTTCGGGGGAAGAAACTGTAGAGATGCAGGGCACGGAGGAAGAAGCCGAAGCAGAGGATACGGCAGAAATCTGGACATCCGGGGAAGAAGTATCAGATTTTGGTACGGACGAAGCGCCGGAAGTGGACGGATTTACATCAGAAGAATCAGAGGCATCGACAGACGCAGCAGGTGCTAAACAGGTAAAAGGATCTTTTGAAGTGGCATATATAACAGAGGAACAGTACAATAATGCCCTGCAGAATGAAGAACATCCGGAAGTGGACATGAAAACAGTAGAAGACACTACTTTTTCAAATGCGTTAAACAGTATCGAAGGAGAAAATACAGGATACTGTTTTGTAAGAGTTCAGGATCTGGAAGATGCAGCAGACTTTGTGGCTCCTGAAGGGATGACAGTACTGGTGGAGAATGCAAGAGCCAGAAGTATTACACCGAACGGAAACATCGCATTCTGGGGTATGATAGATCCGTCAGAGACGATTGAAATCAAAGAAGGAAAAGGAACGACAACTTTCTTCTGTCAGGATATGAGAAGCGTATTAAAAGGAACAGGTTCCGATGATAAAGTGATCTTTTGTGGGCAGAATAATGCGATAGGTGGTATTTCCGGAGTAGAAAATATATATCTGAGAAATAACAGCCATGACCTGCAGGTATTTGGTGCCAGTGAATTTTTTAATATTTACAATGAAACGGATAATATCAAAAACCATCCGCAGGAAGAAAATGCTTTTTTCATACACATTGTAAACAGTAAGACTGCTCCGGTATTCCATAAAACATTTGACTGGGGTACTGGCGAGTTTGAAAATGAAAATGGAGAGAAGTGGAGCAGTCCTTACGGAATTGGAATTATATATAAGACATCAGATGAGAAAGGTGAATGGGAAGATATTCCTGTTCCGGCTGGTACACAGGCAGTGAAATATGATATGTCTGACGAAGATATTGTGGAAATGCTTTCCAGAATTTGGGTCTATTCAGAAGATGGTACGACTCAGGATATGAATGGAAAAATCTGGAATCCGGATAAAGATAATGCGGTTGATATTCAGGGATTCCAGGATTGTGAAGGAATGTCAGCACAGGAGATTTTCGAGGCATGCGGAAGGGCAGAATTCCCTGATGGAGGATGTGTGTGGATTAACGTCGCACCGACAGCACAGGCGGAAAGATATATAAATGCATATCAGAAGAAGAACAATGCCAGTGGCTATTATCTGATGAATATGAAAGCTAACACCAAGATCAGTGGAACGCTTACTGTTCCAAGTGCTGCGAAAGCCCTGAAGATAGAAGGTCAGAATAATTATGACGAAAGCACAGATACAGACAATTTTGTTCCGACTTCAATTTCTTCTGTAAATGTTCCGGCAGGCAAGAAACTGTCACTGTCCAGGATTCTTGTAAAAGCAAATACTTTAACCTTTACAGGATCTGGAGAAGTGGAACTTATGAATGCCAGATTAAATGCAAATGTAACAGCAGATAAAATTACGCTTACTGACGCTGTAGTGAAGAGCCTGGAGTGCAAAGAACTGACAGCAAAAGAAGGTGGAAGACTGATTGTATCGGAATATCTGAGCTTTGATAAAGCGGTATTTCATCCTGATCTTGTGGTTTATGGACAGCCAGGCGCATATTTGAAGTTTGGAGAAATTGACAGTACAGAATTTACTGAGAATTCTGGTATGCAGATTTTCCTTGGAAATGATGGGAAACAGATTGCGAACCTGTATGTGGGCGGAGTGCTGAAACTTGGTACAAATAATACGGAAGAAGGAACATATTCCAGAGGTCTTAATCTTTATCAGTTTGATGTAAAAGAAGCAGAGGCAGCAGGGGTTCCGGTTGCACAGGATTGTTTCTCACCGAGCTATAGTTATGACTGGAAAGAGATGGAAGGCAATGGATGGTGGGATTATATTAAGACGTACCAGGGGGAAGAGATGAAACTGGTTGCAATTAACAGCAGTCTGTCGGAAGATGATTCCATAAAGAAACTTCGAATACATTCCATGATTTCTGTAGCTGGTGATAAAAATCATGCACTGATACTTCCACGGTATTTATCTATGAACCGTTATGAAGGCTTAAATAATGATGGGGTTGAAGGAAATAAACGCCGTGCATTTTATTTAGACTGGTGGTCAAATGAGGATGAGGTAAAGGCAGTTGAGATTCCTGCATACTATGAATTCGTGGGAGAATCTTTAAACAGCATCGCATCTGCACAGATTTCTACAATCAAGACCCAGCTTTATGCAGGTAAGGCACTTAAACCGTCAGTAACAGTAACCTTAAACGGCAAGAAACTGAAAGCCGGAACAGATTACACCGTTTCCTATGCAAATAACACAAAAGCCGGCTCCACAGCATCTGTGATCATTACAGGTAAAGGCAATTATGTTGGCACAGCAATCCAGAATTTCGAAATTGCGGCGATTCCGGCAAAAGGAAAGGTATACACATCCGGAAACCTGAAATACAAGGTAACTAAATCCGCATACAAGAATGGAAGAGTAAGCGTTTATGCTCCGGCAGAGAAATCTCTTACAAGTGCATCTGTTCCTGCAACAGTAAAAATTAATGGTTATACATTTAATGTAACAGCGATTGGTGATAAAGCATTTAATGGCTGCACAAAACTGAAAAAAGTCACGATAGGATCCAAAGTAACCACAATTGGAAAACAGGCGTTTAACGGATGTAAAGCGCTGACTTCCATTACAGTTAATTCTAAAGTGCTCAAAACAGTAGGAGCATCTGCATTAAAGGGAATTTCTGCTAAGGCAGTAATCAAAGTTCCGGCAGCAAAATTAAGTGCATACCAGAAACTTTTCAAGGGCAAAGGACAGAAAAATTCTGTAAAGATTACAAAATAAGAAATAGAAACAAAGATTATATAGCTAAAACCATACAGTTAAAATTATATAGAGGCAGAATCAGTAAAAATTTCTGCTACACATAAAAAGATAGTTCCAGAAGAAGAAGCCCGGAATTAGTGTACCGACAAGATTGTTTCAAGAATCAACTTGTCGGTACATCAGAGTTGTTGTCATGAGCAATTCTGTTTCCGGGTTTCATTTACCTGTATTTCTTTGAAAAATTCAGGTGATAAGATGGCTTTAAAATGTATAAACAATTAGAAAAATAAAAAAAATTAAAAAAGTTTCAAAAAAGGTGTTGACATCCGACAAAATCCATTATATAATAGCAAAGCAAGTTACGGAGCGGACAACAAATAAGCCGCCTGAAACAAGCACAATATGGAATCTTAGCTCAGCTGGGAGAGCATCTGCCTTACAAGCAGAGGGTCATAGG